>JRHI01000908.1_pt1 | contig 28967 bp, 30 predicted proteins | sample 215371 | NCBI WGS metagenome assembly JRHI01 (sample SAMN02929681, study PRJNA255918) | sediment metagenome | biome: cave system; feature: Ice Cave; material: Sediment; isolation source: sediment from deep within a dark volcanic ice cave with no known source of... ...
GTCAAGCCGCTCCCAGCGCTCGCGCGGCTGATCCGCGTAGATCTCGATTTCGTTGCCGTCAGGGTCTTCCAAATAAATGCTGTGGCTGACCAAATGATCGGTGAACCCGGTGAATTGCACACCCTTCGCTTTGAGTTTGTGATAAAGCGCGAGCAGCTCGCTCTCGGATTCCACCTGAAACGCTACGTGAAATAGTCCGACGCCATTTTTGACCGGTCCGGGGGCGTTGGGCCCTACGCTCAAGAACGCAATCGTATGGTGGTCGTCGCCGGCGCGCAAGAACAACATCTGTTTGCCCATCTCGTCCGCGAACTGTAATCCGAGCAACTCATAGAATGCTCGGGTCCGTTCTAGATCGCGTACTTTTAAAACGACGTGCCCAATACGACGTACACGCGGCTCGATTTTAGTTTCATACGACATGCACGCCACTTCGAAATCGTCGCTTGCTTGCCCCTTTTCACCTCAAAGTAAAATGCTTAGAGGAGATGCTAAGTGGGAACAAAACGAAACCTTTTAGGCCCTTGGTTACAATTATGAAATATATCGCGCTTCTCTGCGCTTTGGTTCTCTCGCTAGGCGTCGTGACCCCCGCGATCGCTGCGCCCCATGTTATTGCGACGCTGGGTACGCAGCCCTTGTTAGGAAAAGCCAAAACCGCGCCCGCGCTCCGGCGAAAAATACACGAAGGCGCGGAGCGGCTCAAAGTGGCCGCCTCGGAGTTGGGGTTGAAACCGGCGGAATACATTCAGGTCGAGCAACAACTGGAATCGCAGCCCACCTGGGTGCTCGTGCCGCGCCATCTGGATGCGATGACTTGGTACGCCGGCGGCGCGGTCCGCAGTCAGCGCGATGTCATCATTCCCGCTAACACCTACGGCTGGGAAGTGCAGATAGACGAAGACGATCACACGCTCAACGTCTACATGCCCGCCAGCTGCGGCAATCTTTCCATCATCAGAAGGTTCAAGCCGCGCGTCGCCAACGCGAATTCGTTTAACGGCAAGCCCTGGGGCATCGCCGCGCACGCCGAACATGCGCCGGTTGCAGCAGCACCGAGCCCACCAGTTGCGAGCGCGTCGTCCGGCCCGCCTGCGGCGAGCACACCACCAACGAGTACTGCTGCGACGACCACGTCACCGGCTGCAGCCATACCCGCCCCACCGAGCATTCCGGCGGCGCCACCAAGCGGCCATTTCCGATTTTTACCTTGGTTAGCTGCGATCGGATTGGCGTTTTGGATCGGTGGGGGCGGCGGCAATCATCAGGTTGGCGGATCGCTACCCCCGCCTGTGGTGTGTCCTCAGCCGTGCAAGTGCAAGCCCTAACGAACGCTGCGCTTGAAACAATGATCGGAATACGTAACCCGTAGGACGCCGTGACTGCCGGGCTCTTGATAACGGTGCTCGATGACAGTGTCGGAAATCTTCACGAGCGTGTTGCGAAACGGCATTTCTTTTCCGCGGTTTGTGTAGTAGCCCGCGATGGCGAAGCGATTGCCGAACCAGCCTTTTGACCAGCCGTACGAGTATTCACCAGTATTATCAAGTTCAAAACCGGCCCAACTGTTTGTGTCAGGCTGATACGTCCAAAATTGATCGTCATAAAAAGGTCTGTCAGGCAGATACACGCCCTTGGCGATCACCTCGCGCGTGCGCAACCAGTGCTGGTCGTATGCCAGATCAGTGACCATCGCAAAGGGATAGCGATCCTTTCCCGTCGCGCGCCCCATGCATTCCCACGTGCCCACCAAGAAGGACGACGCGCTCAAACCAGACTGCGGCCTGGTTACCGGAGACGAACCTGCGGGCGACGACGAACCTGTCGGTGGCGAAGCCGCCGCCAGCAAAACTGCCGCCGTAAGAAAAAATCCGAGCGTCAATAGCGCGACCCAAATACCAAATCGCGGCACTGTTTTCATCAGCGAGTTCATTCTCGCCGGCTGGTATTTTTCCGGCTCCGGTTTGCAGGGCCGCACAAGGTTTGAGCGTGAACCAGAGACGCTATGTGCATTCACGTGTTAGTGCTCGCCGCATTGTTTTTTTTCGGGACGTGGGCTCCCGCTTTAGCCGATTCGCAAGCAACGCCCGCGCCATCGTCGGCGACGCCCGCCCCGATGGAGCCAACACCGGCCCCGCAACCGCCGGCGTCCAGCGAGCCCTTGGCGCCTGGCATTCACGTGCGGCCCGCCCCATTGGAGACCCCGCCCGATATCATCCAGGTTGACATCAATCCCGCGCATATCATCCAAACATTCAGGCCCAATTGGGCGCTGGGCTCGACCGTCGACAAAGACCCCGCCGGCAGCATTCGGAGCCTCTATTCCAAACGCAACGTCGATCAGATGCTCGCGGCCGGCTACGGCTGGTTGAGTTACCGTCTGTTCACCGAACTATCCGATCAGGATTGGCACTGGAATCCGCTGGGCAGATTTAGCGCGGGCAAAGAAGGCTACTGGACTTCGAGCTCGTCCACGCGCTCGCCGCTGATCAGCGACTCGTATGGCTACCGTCTGCCACACCGCGGTAACACGAGCGACCAAGGCAGCAACGAAGACTATTCGCGTTTGGTTGATGGCAGCCGGTCCACATATTGGAAGAGCGATCCGTATCTCGCCTCGGCTTTTACCGGCGACCCAGACGAGCAGCATCCGCAGTGGGTAGTCGTCGACCTGGGAGCGGTCAAACCAGTCAATGCCATCCGTATAGCGTGGGTCGATCCGTACGCGACGCACTTCTCGGTACAGTACTGGACCGGTGATAATCCCATCGACGATCCCGGATCAGCGGAGTGGCACAGCTTTCCCTGGGGCAACAGAACAAGCTCCGGCAAAATCATAAATGTCCGCTTAGCGGAGACGCCACTGAACGTACGGTTTGTACGTCTGCTTATGACGCAGTCATCGAATACCTGTGACTCGCACGGCCAAGCCGACCGGCGCAATTGCATCGGTTACGCGATCGACGAGATTTCCATCGGCAGCCAGGACGCACAACGCAAATTTACGGATCTCGTTCGTCACGCTCCGTGCGGTGGCGAACATCCGGGAATATTCGCGTGCGGACAGCGCCAGACCGCGACCTACGTCTCCTCGGTAGATCCCTGGCACAGCGAGAGCAATCGAGTGCGCAATCAGGAACAACCGGGACTGGATCTTATCGTGCGGCGCGGGCTGACGCGAGGCATGCCGGCGATGTATCCGGTGCCCATGCTGTACAGCACGCCTGAAAATGCGGTTGCGGAGCTGCGTTACATTGCCGCGCGCCACTATCCGATCTCATCGGTCGAGCTGGGTGAAGAGCCCGACGGCCAGTACACGACGCCCGAGGACGACGCCGCGCTTTACGTGCAATGGGCCAAGGCGATCCACGCTCTCTTTCCCACGGTCAAGCTCGGCGGTCCGGTTTTTTCTGGGGTGAACAGCGAACTGCAAACCTGGCCTGATGCGCACAATAACATTTCCTGGCTCAACCGTTTTCTCAACTACCTGCAATCCCACGGACATCGAGGCGACTTGGCCTTCATGTCGTTCGAACATTATCCGTTCGGCGGTTGCGACCACGGCGACGCTCTGCAGCATGACTTACTGGTTGAGCCATCCATCATGAGGGGCGTTGTGAACACCTGGCGCGCCGATGGCCTGCCGCCTTCCGTGCCGCTGTATATCACGGAAGCCAACTTTTCCGCCGTTAACTTCACCCAAGTGCCAATGCAAATCGAAGGCGCGTTGTGGCAAGCAGACTACATGGCGGGTGCGCTCGCGGACGGCGTGACCGGTGTGGTGTACTATCAGTACGAGCCCATGCCGCTCAGCCAAAACCGTGGCTGTCCGAGCGATTGGGGCAACCTCACCATGTTCGTCGCGGATGATCGCGCAAACATCCGCGCGCGCGGCGCGCAGTTTTTCGCAAGCGAGATGCTGACCCAACAGTGGCTGCTGCCCGGCAACGGCGAGCACAAGCTGCATCCCGCCTCCAGCAACGCGTTGCAATCGTCTTTTCCGCTCATCACTGCATATGCGGTCGAGCGGCCCGACAAAGTCTGGTCCGTCATGCTCGTGAACAAGGATACGCGTTGGCACAATATACGCTTGGAATTCGTTGACCCCGAGCTGGGCGCGGCGACTGGATTCTCCGGCCCCGTGACGAGCGCGACATTCGGGCGCGACCAATACGTCTGGCGTCAGAAAGGTCCGATGTCCGCGCCTAATCCGGCGGACGAGCCGCTCGTCACGCATCTCAGCACGAGTTATCAAGGTCCGTATACGATTCCGGCGCAATCAATCACGGTGCTGCGAGGCCTTGTCAGCCCCGGGATGGTCATTGAATGAATTTCGCACTGCTCGTGCTGGCTGCCATAGCCGGCTCGCTAATCACCGTGCATGTGGACACAACGCCGCAGCACAGGCTCAACGTGGTACGTCCGCTGCACGCGATCGGCGTCGGCATCGACTCGGATCCCGCAGGCAAGATTCCGCAGCTCTAGGTAGAGGCCCTCGGCGTTTGCGATGACGCCCGGGGCTGAAAGAACGAGCTGGTTGAAATTGGTCGAGCCCTTTTCGCCGAGCGCCTGGTCCACGCGCTTGCCGACGAACGTTGTTTCATCCACCGTCTGGGTGGGCTGGAAGGCGGACGCTGCCCCATGGGCGGTAACGCGGACTTGACCGATTGTTTTCGCAGCCGTGCTCAACTTGATGACGCCCACGCTTTGTGACTGATCGCCTAAGACCGTAACACCCGAGATTACTTGGGCTTCATAACCATTTTTCGAAGCCGTCACGGTGTAGGTGTCCGTCGGCAACTGCAGCAGCGCGAAGAAGCCCTTGGCGTCTGTGGTCGCGTGAAAGCTTCCCGAACCTGAGACTGCGGTTATCAAGACGCCGCTGATGCTAACATTCGTTTGCAGGTCCACAACGCTTCCACGCAGCGTGCCGATGACGCCGCCTGCGGCAAACACAGGACTCCCCAAAAATGAAAAGAGCGCTGCAACAAACAGCAGCGCGATACCAAAGCGAACAAGAGCCCATCTCATGCTCTGTGCGGACGCCAATAGATGCCTCCCCACCGGTTCGATGTTACGAATTGCGGGGGTTTTACTATCCTAGGCGCGCCCTTTTTCTTGTATTGTCGTCCGCGGATACTACGCAGTTACAGTCGGCACGAAGGGCTACTCTTTTCGGCGGGCGGCGCGAATGAGAAAGACGAGCGCACCAAGAGCCAAACTCACAATGCCGAAAACGATCGCCTGCGCGCCTGCGCTTTTGAAAATATATATCCAACCGAGCAGGGCCAGCAACGCCGGCACTGGGAACAACCACATCTGGTAGGGAGCGTGTATGCCGCGGCTGCGAACGACGAACAGCGCGATTATTTGCGCCACCGATTGTATGAGGACGATACCGGTGGTCAGAGCGTTGATGACCTGGTCGAGCGGAAAAAGGCACGCCACTAATGCGATCAGACCCATCACGATCAGCGACACGTCAGGAAAGCGATAGCGTTTGTGCAGGTGAGCGAAGGAGCGCAGGAAGATACCGTCTGCCGCGGCGGCAAAGGGCACGCGCGAATACCCAAGCAGGTTTCCATACACTGAAGCGAAGGCGGTGATAAGAATCAGCACCGTGACGACAACGGCCGCGGCCACGCCGAAAGAATGCTCCACCACGGCCGAGGCCACGTGCTGTCCGAGTGGCGGCAGCGAGCCGTCCGCCAGCGGCACGACCGATTGCCAAGGTATTGCTCCCAAAATCCCCAGCTGCATGGTTATATACAGCACTGCCACGAGAAGAATCGAGATGATGATCGAGCGCGGTATATTGCGGGCCGGATTGATGATCTCGCCGCCGATGCAGCTCGACTGATTGTAGCCTAGGTAGTCATACATGGCGATGATCAATCCCTGGCCGAGGCCGGCCCACAACCCGGACCACAGGGAATCGTGCGCCGGAAACGTGAGCGCCTGGGCCGCAGAGAAGTGCACGTACGACGAGATGATGACGCACAGCAGCGTGCCCAATGAGGCGAGCGCCAGCGCGATTCCGATGCGTGAGATCGTCGTGATGCCGCGATAGAGCGACAACATCGTCACCACGCCCACGCCGATCGCGAGGAACTTGATGCCCCACGGATTCGTGGCGAGTTTTGGAAATAGATAACCGCTGTAATTCGCAAACCCGATATAGCCCGTCGCCTGGTTCAACGGTGCGACGAAAATCGTCTGCCAGACAAAGAGGAATGCTAGGAGTCTTCCCCAGCCGCCGCGGCCGAAGATCTCGCGCAGATAACCGTAGGTGCCGCCCGAACCGGGAAAGAGCGACCCAAGTTCTGCCCAAACGAGCCCGTCACACAATGCGAGCAGGGCGCCGACGACCCAMCCTACGAGCGACAACGGTCCGTGCAAAGCGCCCAAGACCAGCGGAATCGTTATCAGCGGGCCGATGCCGATCATCGAGATGGCGTTGATCGCGACCGCTGCACGCAAGCCCACGCCGCGCACGAGACTGGAATCGCGCGTTAAGATCTCTTGAGCGGACAGCTCTGCAACCGGGGGGTTCTCAGTCAACGCTCACTCACCGACGAGCGCTTTGGTAAGTCCACGCGGAACATCGGCATCGACGCCACGCGCGCGGGCAGCATGCAGCGTAATCATCTGTGCGGTAACAAGCCACGCCAGGGTGTTATACGCATCCTCCACCACCGGGCCTAAGCGCGGCACACCGTCAACATCGCACGTGCCGATCGCGTAGCGCAAAGCTGCAGAGGTCTGCAGCTCGCGCATCGGTCGCGCGACCACGGCAAGCGCATCATCGTCAACGATGCCGAGGACCGCGAACGATTCGTCGACCATGGCTACGCTGCCGTGGCGAAATTCACCCGCCGCAAAACCTTCTGCATGAAGATAGCTGGCTTCTTTGAGCTTCAGGGCGGTCTCGCGCGCAACCGGCAGTCCGTAATCTGAACCGAGCACCACCACGTTGCTGCGCAACGCTATCTTACGTGCCGCCTCCACGACTGTGCACAGCTCGCGGCCGTCCAACCAGTCGCCAACGGTGTGGGCGGTTGCGAGCAGCGCTGAGGCGCTCCGCTTGGCGCTGGCGCCCCATATCGATGCGGCCCACAACAAAAGCGCAGTGCTGGTAGTGACGCTTTTGCTTGCCGGCACCGCGAGCTCGACGCCGGCGCCCGCCTCGATTGCCAACTGCGCACGCGCTGCTAGTGGCGATTTCCGCGTGTTCGTCAGCGCGATGAGCTGCCGTGGCTTGAGCACGTCGAGTGCCGCCAAAAGATCGCTGAGGCGCCGCTCTGTGAAACGGCGATGATGATCTTACCTTCATAGGCGCAGTGGTCGAGCCGTGCTTCGGTCGCGGCCAGTGCCTGGGCGCGAATGCAGCGCCGCCGCAATGCAAGCGCGCCGAGTTCGGCGACGCACAAAGAACTGCCACTGCCCACGAGCACGACGTCGTCGTCGATCGCATGTGCAAGACGCTCGGCTTTGTCATTCTTTGCTAAGCGCTCCCACACTTCGGGCTGCTCGCGAATTTCGCGCTCGAAGTTCTCGCCGAGTGTGCTCACCCGGCGAGGCTTCAGCTAGTTTACCTTGTTTTCTTTGCGGATGGAGCCGCACTAGGGACGCGCGATGTGCCACAGCCCGCCGAAGGCGTTAACGCCATCGCCGTTCGTATCGCCTGGATTCGCGTCGAATTGATTCATTTGTAATCTCCCCGTTTTTCTTAGACCACTGAAGAATACAGAGCGCAAATAAAAAATGACTGAACCCGCGCACGATTGGATTCAGCCAAATTTTATGAAATGAATTTTTCTAGAAGAATTTTGTTAATGATAGAAATGCTCCGGATACCAGTCCTCACGCCCTTCTGGCAGCAAGTCAAACAAGTTCCACACGGGAGAATAGGGATCGATACCGCGGAAATGTCCTCTCTTCATTTCGGCGGTGATCGAGTAGCTATGGTAAATCTCATCCTCACCTTTGCGAACGAACACGCTAAGCCCAGGTCGTTGCGAGTCTTTATCCTCTTCCATATCCATATCGCGATTGAACCTGCTGTCGCAGCTCGAGAGCAGGCGCAAGTTATGCCAGCCTCGCGCTCGGGCCCAATCGCGCAGCTTGGCGACCGGAGCGCGCGCAACCAGGACAAAGTTGGTCTTGTCCCTCACGTGCGGTGCAACCGCATTATAACCGTCAGCCCACATGCTGCACATTTTGCACGCGCGATCGTCATCTGGCGCAAACATCAAATGGTCGACGATCAAAGTATCGTTGCCCGGACGAAACAATTCCGAAAGTTTTGTGTCGAAAAAACTCGTGGGAGAGTTGACCTGAAGATCGGGGGGTCCTTCCCGGAATGTGTAATCTTTCACGCGCCGTCCGAGCGGTAGCTTTCGGCGCAACTGAGCAACGCGTTCGGCCTGGTCGCTCAGGGCGATTTCGGCGTCAAGTAAATGCTTGCGCGCTGTGCGATATTGCTCGCTTTCTTTGAACCCGCTCTCTCCGTTGCCGGTCCCGCTATCGGCGCTTTTCTTAAGCGGCCATTCGTTTTCGATCGCTTCGTTGGGTATTAGCCATCCTCAAAGCTCCTTGTTTTTCGTGCGCCTGTAACCGGCGGTTCAACAGCTGTGACCTTAGGCCCCCGCGCCTGCGCGGACAGCACATCGAAAAAAGAAACGAAAAGTCCCTGACGCGCCCACCGTTTGACGCGCGTCGAGCGCGCTCGGCTCGCCTATAATGGGAATCCCAAGGAAACATGCCATGACGTGTACCTGTTGCCAAGAAGCTTGCGATGACGTCCTTCATATTGAGGAGTACGTCGTTTGTTTTGAATGTGCGGCCAGCCACCGCTTCGCGGAAGTCTTAGCTATCATCCAAGGCCGGCTACAACTCGCACCTCACTCCTACTGACCGGGGCGAGCGCAAGCGCCAGCCTTTCTGGCTTGGTAATACTCCAGGGCGCTTCCGGGCGTCCGCTGAACCTGCTTCCTTTCCGTAAGCTTCAATTCGAGCTGGGGGCCAAGCATGAAGCGTTCTCTCCTTATAGTAGTGGGGATTGTTTCTTCGTCTTGGCGCTGCAAACGGGCGTGCGAGCAGAACGCTATTCGAGCTACGCGTTGTGCCAAGCCCTGAACGGTGTGCAATCCTCTGGATGGCGGCTCAATTCTCGCGCCTCGCAACTGGGTTTCGAACGGTAGCTTGCAGCCGCCGAACCACACTTTCTTCCCCCAGGACAGAGTAGAAGCGCAAATCGCTGCGCTGGAACCACGCGATCGCGATGCCATCGTCACCTGGATGAATAGCGGTGGCCGCGGCAAGCTGTACGCACGCGGCGCAACTGACGGCGATATCGGCCCGTGCTTATTCTACGCTGGACAACTGTTGGAGCACCACCTCATCGCTGGCATGCTGCCTATTTTCCGGGCGCTATATGTTCGCGTGCAAGTCAGCGCCGTGCGCTACGATCACGGCACGACGTGGACGCTAAAGACCTGATCGTTGAAAAGCCGGACTAAGACATGATCGTCGAGCACAGTGTGAACATCAAACGGCCTGTGGCCGATGTCTTTGCTTATCTCGTCGATCAACGCAATGCCATGGCGTGGCGGGAGGGCGTGGTAAGCATCGAGCGGCTATCCCCGGGCGACGAGCTCCGGGGAGCGAGCTTTCGCCAGGTAGTAAAAACGCCAATGTGGCAAGGCAGCGCAACCTACGATGTCACCGCGGTCGTACCCAACGAGCGGATCGAGTTTCAGGTCACGTCTGGTTCGATGCGTCCGCACGGCATATTGCGGATCTCTCCGAGCCCGGACGGCAGCGCGACCACGCTCACCTACTTGATCGACACCAAAGCCCGCGGCGTCGCGGCGCTGTTGGAACAGGGCTTCTCGAAATTGCTCCAACACCTGAATGCGAAAAGCGCCGGCAACGTCAAGTCCATCTTGGAGAAGGCGACTAAGGAAAATCGGGCGCAAAGCGGAAGCTAACCGCCGAGGTGCACGCACAGCTGGAGGGTTCAGATGGACACACGCGGCTTTCTTACTAGTTTGTTCCGGCGGCCCGGCATATTCCTGATCAGCACCCTCGCGATTGCCTTGACGGCGCTTGCGAGCGGCGCGGCGACGGGTGTTAGCGCGGCAGAGACCGGCATCCAATTCGATGAAGTCACAAGGATCATTACCCAGGATGACCACCCGCAGCCGGGAAGCTTCGCCGGCGATTTTCAAGCCGCGGTGGCGGCCGGACAACAGCAAGCCGCTGCGGCTAACCAGCACCAGGGTCACGGCCTGTTCGCCATGATCAAGAGTGCTTCCCAAGCCATTAAAAACGCTGGTGCATTCTTAAAATCGGGAGCGGCGTCGACGGAATACTACTTAGGCAACCTGCGGCGGTTGGATAATCCCGGCGCGCAGACAGCCACCATCTATAGGCCCGAACAGCATCAAATCATCAATTTGGACTTGGCAAAAAAAACTTACAACATCATCGACACCGACATGACGGCGTCAGGACAAATGCCGCCACAGGGACCGCCTGGTAGAGGCAATCCAGGACCGCAACAGACCATGCCACCGGGCGGCGGCAGGCTCGACGTCACCGTTGCTAACACAGTACTCGGTCCCAAAACGATCGAGAACGTGGAAACGACCGGATACAGCTCCAGCTTTAAGAGCGCTTTGACGAAATCAACCGGATCGTGCAAAGACGTTACTTTCGAAGCTAAACTCACGGAATATCTTTCGAACTATCCCGAACCGGGCATATCTCACATCGGGGCACCGCGGCCGTCGTTCGCTGTTCGTCCGGAAACCGCGGGCGTTCCGTTGGGATGCACGCCGACCATGATGATGCACAAATCCGGTGGCGGTTCAGCACCAACCGGCCGGCTCGCAATGTGGACGCTTGTCGGACTCGGCGGCAGCGCCAAGACCACGTCGGGACCTCTCGCTGCGGGATTTCAATCGCTCACCGAACGCGGCAACGTTCACGTGCTGGGTGCCGGCGATAAAAAATTATTCGACATCCCCGCCGGCTTCACGAAAGAGCTTTCCTCACCGGCGCCAGGCGCCCCTTAATCGCGCCTAAGGAGCGACGTTTTCGGAATTGTCCATGCGAACGTTGCTCTGGCAGCGCCTCGATAGACCCGGCTGCGAATACTTTTCCCTCGAGCAATCCGACGGGAACTGGTGGTTGACGGGTACGGTGTTGGACAGTAGTGAGGGCGTGCCGCGATTGCTTCAGTACAAGGTCGTCTGCGACGCAGCCTGGTGCACGCGTTCGGTTTATATCAGCGAGCAGATAGCCGGCGAACGACATGAGCTGAAGCTGTCAGGCGGGGATTTGCTCGGACACACGGACGTCGATCTCGGCTTCACGCCGTCAACCAACACCTTGCCCATCCGGCGGCTGGCGTTGCCGGTGAACGGAAGCGCTGAGATCACGTGCGCCTGGGTTCGCTATCCCGGCTTGTCAGTGGAATCGCTGCCGCAACGCTACCTGAGGCTGGGTGAAACGCGATACTTGTACGAGTCGGGCACTTTCCGCGCAGAACTCCAGGTGGACGAGCTCGGACTCGTTCGTAACTACGAAGGCGGCTGGCGGTCGATCGCGGCTACGTGACGGGTGTCAGGCCGTGCGGTTTACCGAACTGCATCTGTAGCTGCGGGCTATAGAAGGTGAAGTATCGGCAATCACGAGGGGCTGTAACAACGGGCACTTTGGCAAGTCATACGTATTGCTCGGGGCGCACCCTTTTGGGTGGGTTGCCCGTTTCAACATTAAGGGGTGGCTAGTGGTCTGCGTTTGTTGTCAGTCTCAATGTGATGGAACCTTTCGCGTCCTCGGCTACGTCGTCTGTTTTGACTGCTCAATGCATGAAAGCTACGAGAGCATCATGAGCATCATCCGCGAGAAGCTGCACCTCAACGTCAATACCTGGAGCGTCCCCGACCCCGCCCCGCACGGGTAAAAAACCCGATGGGGGCATACAAAAGGCCACCGGTAGGCTCGAGAGTCATTGGCTGCCCTTGCTAACCTTGCGGTTACCCAATCGACCTTTTGGGTACGTAGCAGATATCATGCCCGAGCACTACAACTGGAAATTCAGAGCGAACCCCGACTCGGTTGCCTTGGCGCGTAGTGCGGTGGCTGAGTTCGCCATTTCGTGCGGCTTCTATCGCGATGTTGCTGAAGACATCAAGCTTGCGGTGGGTGAAGCATGCAATAACGCGGTGGAACATGCCGGCTCGGAAAAAGATTTCAATGTCAGTTGCGGTTACGATAAAGACGCCTTAGTCATCAGGATCGAGGATCACGGACGGGGATTTGAGTTGAAGCCGACCGATCCAAACCGTGAGCTGCTGCAGTCGCGCGGGCTCGGCATCTTTCTCATGCGCAAGCTCATGGACAGCGTGGCATATAAGCACAGGCCGGGCGATGGAATGCAGGTCACTCTGGAAAAACGCAAGGTACCTAAGCGTGCTATGGTGGCCTAAGCAGCGGCAAGGAAATAGCGCCACACGATACGGGGGCGCAAGATTTCAGTTAGGGCGCGGTTTACCCCGCGCCAATTTTATGGATGTAGGGTTTGGAGTTAACCCACACTCTCCTAAACGCGTGACATTCTCGTGACAGACCGGCAGGTCTTAGTTCCCCGCGGCAGGCTAGAGATATTTGGGGTTGGAAGATGCGACTGTGCCATCACAGCGCGCTTTTTATTTTTGCTCTTTGTGTCTTGAAGGATAGTTGATGAAACCCTCATTGTTGCTCGCAATCGTTTTTTGCGCGGTCAGTCTGTTCATGGCTGCGGCCAGCCGAGCAGACGATTCCGAACCGGCAGCCTACGCGAAGTTTGTCGATGGCGCACAAACCCAGACGGGTCTGTTCAATATCATTCACAAGTCCGGCAAAGTCTATATCGAAATTGCGCCGGCGCAGTTTGGCAAAGATTTCGTACAAACCTCAGAGCTCGTCAATGGCCTGGGCGGCTGGGACACGATTCCCGGCGGCATCAATTCGTATGCACGCATTATCCGCTTCACAAAGAGCGATCTCAAAGTCGTTGTTACCTGGCCTAATATGTTCTTCCAAGCGCCCAACAACGAGCCGGCCCAGCGCGCAATCCAGCACTCGGTGGCAAACTCAACCGTCGCCGTAGCGCCGATCGCCGCGCTTGACGCGGTCACGGGCCATGTGGTTTTCGATGCGTCGTTCTTATTGGGCGACATCACCAATTTGAACGCACAGCTCAAGCAAGTCACCGGTTCCGATAACCCGGAGCAAGAATATCATCTCGATCCGGATCGAACCGTATTTGGCCCAACCAAAGCGTTTCCGCTGAACGTGATCCTGGATGCCGATCAAACGTGGGCGAGCGAAGATCCGAAGGTGGTGGACAACGTACCCGACCCACGCAGTCTTCAGTTCCGCATCGCCTATAATATTTCGCAGCCGCCCAACGACGGCGATTATATGCCGCGGCTCGCCGACGATCGCGTCGGATATTTTGATGCCGCCGTTCTTGACTTCGCAAGCGATCGAAACTTCTCGCGCGTCGTGCGCCGCGTCGTCCGCTGGAATATGCAGCCTTCCGACCCGACGAAGGCGATCTCCCCGGCCAAACATCCCATGGTGTATTACCTCTCTAACAACATACCTCTGGGATACCGGGAACCGGTGCGCAGGGGACTCTTGGATTGGAACGCCGCCTTCGCGAAAATTGGCATCAGCGACGCGATCCAAGTCAAGGACCAACCGGACGATCCCAACTGGGATCAGGACGACATCCGCTACAACACCGTGCTGTGGCTGACGCAATCCAACGGCGGTGGTTATGCAGCAGAAAATCCCGTCTGGGATCCGCGGACCGGTCAGATGTTTCGCACGAACATCGTCGTCGACGCCGACGTGGTGAATTATTCGAATATGACTTGGGATTACCAAGTCGAACCAACCAATGCGGGAACGGGGAACAAGTTCTTTGCAAACGACCGTGCCTATGCGCGCGGAAAACGCGAGCAAGCCGCATTTGGCAAGATCGCGCTTGAGATCATGGGCCGCCCGCTCACGGGCGGAGGGCTTACGCGCTATAACGATGAGTTGCTCGAGTCGTTCGTCGTGCACGAAGCCGGCCACGGCTTCGGGTTGCAACATAACTTCATCGGTTCCACGGCCTACACAGCCAAACAATTACAGAGCCTAGATTTCACCCGCCGCCACGGCGTGGCGACGTCGGTCATGGAATATGCCGGGCTCAATCTGTGGCCGAAAGGATATGGGCAAGGCACATATTGGCAGACAGTGTTGGGCCCTTACGACTATTATGTTATCAAATGGGGGTACGGCAGAATTGCTGGGGCACGCTCGCCCGAAGCCGAAGTTCCAATCCTCAACCGCCTGGCATCGGTGTGGTCTAATCCGCTCTACAGGTTCGCGAGTGACGAAGACGTCGCATATAGCAGCGCACACGCCATCGATCCCCGGGTGGCGCAGTGGGATTTCACCGACGAGCCATTGGCCTGGGATGAAACGCAGTTAAAGTTGACGCATGAGCTGATGGCGACGCTTGACCGGCGCTGGCCAAAATATGGCCACACATATGATGAAGAGCGTGCCGCCTTTGGCGTCATTCTGGGCGACCAAATTCGGACGTCCACGCAACCCGAACATTACATCGGAGGTGAATTGCTCTCGCGCGCTCACCAGGGCGATCCCGCTGCACCGCCGCCGCTCGTCCAGGTTCCGCGTGCGCAGGAGCAACGTGCTTTCGGCTTGCTCGACAAGTACTTGTTTTCTGACGGCGCATGGAACTTCTCACCTCAGACGCTCAACCGGCTGGTGTACAGCGAATGGGAAACGCAGCAAGGCGGAACCTGGGCGTACGATCCCCAGCCGCGCCACGATATTCCGGTCGCGGAAATTGCCGAAGGCGTGCAGCGGCGCGAGCTGACTATCATGTTCCAGCCACTCATGCTGGAACGGCTCAACGACCTCTCGCTCAAAGCGAAGCCAGGATCCACGATGAGCCTGGTGGACCTGTTCAATTGGACGCAGGCCGCTGTTTTCGGGGACCTGCGCGATCCGAAGCTCACCGGTATCGGCGAAGTGCATCGGTCGCTGCAACAGTGGTATGTGCGCATGCTGGCACGGCTGTGGATTTCTCCGGCGCCCGACACGCCGTACGATGCGCAATCGCTTGCGCGCGCCCAGCTTTCGTCGCTGCGGAAAGACATAAAAACGGCGCTCGGCCGACGCGGCCTCGACCAAATGACACGCGTCCACTTAGAAGCGCTGCACGACGCGGTGTCACGTCCGCTCGACGCGCGCCAACTCATCACCACGAAATAGCCCTGGAAGCGTGGCCGTGCGGGCACCTGAAAACGCGCGGCGGTCGATTGGCGCAATGGTCGCTGTCGACGTCTCTGGTGATATTGATGCCACCCGGGCGCATGGATCTGCACGCAGTGACCGGAGCGATCTCAGTCGAACAAAGCTGACCGCATGGACGTGGTCGACATCGACTCTCCTTATGAATTACCGCACGAGGCAAGCGAGTTCTTCCGCGAGCACGGCTACATAAAGTTACACAACGTGCTGTCGCCGCAAACCCTGCGCTATTTCGGAGAGCACATCACGCGGCAAGTGCTCGAGCGCAACACGCTGCACAAGCCCATGGCCGAGCGCACGACGTACGAGCGCGCCTTTCTGCAAGTCACGAACCTGTGGCGCACCGATGAGGTAGTGGAGCGGTTCGTGCGCGGCAAGCGCTTGGCGCGCATCGCCGCCGAGCTCATGGGTGTGAGCGGGGTGCGCTTGTATCACGATCAGGCGCTGTACAAGGAACCGGGCGGCGGGATCACGCCCTGGCACGCCGATCAGTATTACTGGCCGCTCTCCACGTCCAACACGTGCACGGCCTGGATTCCGTTACAGCCGACGGCACACGACATGGGACCGCTCGCCTTCGCTGTCCGCAGCCACCGCTTCGAGTTCGGCCGTGACCTCAAGATCAGCGACCAAAGCGAGCGCGAATTGCAAGCCGCATTGCGCGGGCAAAATTTCGAGGAAGACGATAGCCCCTTTGCGCTCGGTGACATGAGCTTTCATTACGGATGGACTTTTCATCACACGGGCGCGAACGTCACCGACCGGCCGCGCGCCGTTATGACTATAATCTACATGGAGGACGGCATTCGTCTCACGCAGCCAAGCAGGCCCGAGCATGTCGCCGATCGCGTAGCGTTCATGCCGGATGCACGCGTGGGCGAGCCTGCGGCGACAGCGCTGAATCCACTGCTTTGGTCGCGAGACGCAACCTAGCGACAGGAGGCAAACCGTTTCCCACCCAAACTCGCTAGCGCGTTTCTGGTCGTGCTTCTCAAGCGGAGGTTTTTGTTTTGAAGAATGCTGGACTAATCGTCTCTGCGGTAATCGCTGTTGTCATCGCTGCCGGCAGCGCGGCCTATGCAGATGGCCAGTCGGTGAGCTCGGTTTATTGGCTGCCCGGTGAAAATGGGAAACTCTCGCAGCGCTCATGTACTATCCAAGCTGCATCGGCCCTCACAACGGCTGGCTTCAAGCACGTGGACATGGGCACGAACGACAGCCCGATCATCTTCGCGGACCAAGGTAAATATCAGGCCGCCGTATTCTGCCTGGGTGACAAAGGCACGGTCACCATGGTTGTCATGGGTCCGGATCAAGCCACGGCGACAGCCATGCGCAAGAAGTTTTCGGCTGCGTGGAAAGCTCTGTAACCGGCAGACCAGGGCTTACTTCTTGATCGCAGGCAGATCGCGCCCGTTCTGATGTAAAATCAAGCTCGTCACGTGCCCAGCGGCATCTCGCTGGAAATCTATCTGCGCGTCGACGACTTTGTAGTAAAAGTGATCTTTGGCTGTCGGGAACACCTGATAGAAGGCTTGGCCCGTCAGCGAGATCATGAGCTTGTCACCCTCGCGCTTGACCACGAACTGCGCGGTCGGGTTGATGACATAAGTGCCGGCGTATTCGTCGAGCACTGCGTTGCTCAACGTCACGGCAGGTAATGTGCTAGCCGTGGGAGCCGGTGAAGGGGCAGCCATCCCTGCGCGCACCATGGTCAGGCTTTGTCCGCTTTGATGGATGATGAGGGCGTTCACTTTACCCTTGTCATCGCGTGTGAAATCGACACTTACGGCTGCGACGCGGTAGTAGAAGTGGTCCTTTGCCGAAGGATAAATGCCTGCGCTGCCCTGTCCGGTCAGCTGGGCTGAGAGCTTGCCACCATTGCGTGAAATCGTCAGTGTGAGCTTCTCGGCCGCGGCGGTGTACGAGCCTGCGTATTCATCCAGCGTTGCCGAATCCAGCAGTGCAACCGCCGGAGCCGCGGGGACCACGTTGTGCGCATCGAGGGCGTGAAAAGCGATGTCATCCACGTAGCTGCCGCCGTTGCTCAAGACGATGACGCCTTCCGTGCGATCGGGCGACACCGCCAAGCAGGATGTGAAACCGGCGGTGGCTCCGTTGTGAAAGATGACGTGCCGGATGTCGCCGTGCAGCCACACCAATCCGATATGGCCGCGGGGAAAAGCCGCGCGCGGCTGCTGCGCGAACAGGCACGCCTTTGCAAGCGGTCCCTCACCCATCGCACAACCTACGAACTTGAGCATGTCGGCTGCACTGGAGCGAATGCCGCCTGCCGGCGCGATTGCATCCGTGTTCCACGCCTTGACGGCATCGCCGTCATCGTTGTGACCGGCCGCCATTCGTGCGGTTAACTCGGGCGTCATCGTCGAAGACAAAGCCGTCTCCGTCATGCCGAGCGGCTCGAGCACACGCGTCCGCACCAGCTGCGGATACGACAGGTGGGCACGATTCGCAAGTGCGATGCCCAAGAGGCTGATGCCGTAGTTGGAATATTCAAACTCGGCGCCTGGATCGCGGGTCAGTCTGTAGGAATTCAGGAACGCGTACATTTTCTTCACGCTGTAGTCGGCGTAGGGATCGACGTCGTTGTTAGCATCCATATTGCTAGGCAGCCGCGGCAGACCCGAGTGTTGTGTGGCGAGGTTGAGCAGTGTGATTTGCTTTCCGTGACGCGTGGGCACGTGGACGGATGCGGGCAAATACTTCGAAACCGGATCGTTGAGCTTGACGCTGTGATCTGAAACCATCAACGCCAAAATAGTCGCCGTGAAAGTTTTGGTGATCGAGCCAATTTCAAAAAGCGTGTGCTCGTCCAAAGGCCGGTCGACCCCGCTCGAGCCCGCTTTGTAATACGTGGCCTTACCACCGTTGATGCTGCCGACGATGATGCCCGTGCCCGACGGTCCGCTAGCATGACCGTCCAAGACGGCTTGGAAATCAACCGGTACGGCTGCCTGAGGCGGCGCGGCAGGCGCGGGCGCCGGCGTGTCTGCTCGTGCGATGCCGAGAGGCAGTAAAAATAGCGCGCTGATAATAGCTGCACATTTCATGACGCTGATATTGACCGCTATCGTATCTTTCGCCCTTCCGGGCAAGCGAGCGTACGCTTTAGAGGCTGCTGCGCAGGGGAATAAGCAATACAAACATCACTGAGAATGGAGAGCTCGCATGCGCAAGATTCTGGTCGCCCTTTTCTTTGTTTTCGCGCTCAGTAATTTTGGTCCGGTCGCTGCCTACGCCCAGTCGCCGGTTCCAAATGCTGTTGACACCTCAACGCCAGCAGGGGTCGATACAACCACGCCAGCGGCAGCCATCACGCCGGCGCCGCTGGATACCACTTCCTCGACAACGACGCAATCCACCACGACTAGCAATTCGCAAACATCATCGAATTGGGGTTGGCTGGGTTTGCTCGGATTGATTGGCCTGTTTGGTTTGAGCGGGCGCAGAAGCGTCGATTCGACATATCGCAGCACGACGACGACTATGGGGCCTTAACGAGGTTTAGGTTTGTGAGGTCCCACCAGAACAATCTTAACGACTCGGGCGCCGATGAAATGCTCGCCCATGAGCATCGAGTTGAAGTCTCCCTTGTAACCTGCCGTCACTTCGCCTAGTGCGACGCCCGAGCGGACATCCACGACCCAGACGTCCGTGCTCCAGATTACTGCCATGAGGCGAGTGACGCCGCCGTAGACGACCGTAGACGCTCCCAGCTTTTGCCCGATCTGCCTGGCGCAGAGGCTGTCGGCGCACGAGTGTGAGCTTGAGTCCTGCTGGTAGCCTCGACTGCGCAGCTCGAGCATCGTGCGGGCCTGATCAATCAGCACGATGGCAGGCGACGCTGCGATCGCGAGCCGCAGCTCATGGTTAAGTGATGCGAGTTCGCGAGCCGACGGAAGAGGTGCGTACGGCATGTCGGTACTCACGGGCGCTAGCGGCAGAAGCGCAACGACCTTCGGACGCGGCGGCAGCACGGCCGCCGCGCGCGCCGGACTTACGGCGGCCGCCCGAGCGTAGCAATCGTGGCCAGAAATTCCAAGCAGGCAGATCAAGAAACCGGAAGCGAGCACGAGCCTGGCTGCGCGCATTCTAATACGTTCTCCTCAAAGGCTGCGCGCCATGCGCTGCGCGATCTCGGCGAGAATCTCGCTGGACGTCCCCATGTTGAGCCTCACAAAGTCGACGAAGGCAGGCAGAATTTCACGCGGATAGGTCGACCACTTTCGCTTGTGCGCTTGTGCAGCTCGGCAAGCGAGAGCTTGTCAAACGTATCGAACGCCGTGGCGGGCTGCATGATCGTCAAGAGATGGTTAGTTTCTTATTGTCGCACATGGCTCCCCCGTGGGAAATTCTCAAAACGTGTAGAAGCGGCCACGCCGTGAGCTGGATGTTCTTGCATATGCTCTTTGCATCGTGATGGTCGTTAGACCATAGAAAGGAAGCCACAAGTGAGGCGCTATCTCATGTCCATTGCCGCAGCGGCGGTTGCCTTCACACTGGGGATGTTCACACATTCCATTCTTCCCTCGCAGGCTGATATGGAGACCTTGAAGCCCGGCATATACCACGTGCCCGATCTTTTGCAGGGGTCGTTGCCGCAAGTCATGCCCGGCGTGAACGCCAAAACGATTGCCGACACCGAAGCAGCGGACGTCGCAATCGTTCAAGTCAGCTCGGTCGCGAACCATGCGCACAACGGCTCGAACGAGTTTGTGTATGTCGTTTCCGGAACCGGCACGGGAAACATAGCGGGCAAGTCGGCAACAGTTGAGCCCGGCGATTTGATCGTTCTGCCCAAGGGCACCCCGCATTGGCTAAAAGCAACGAGCGGCACTTTCAACTGTATAGCGTTTGAGAGCCCGCCGTTGGCAAAAGACGACATGCACCTCATCAAGTAGCAATTCGAGAGGCCAAACAGACAAAAAAGGGCCCCGCACGCACGCAGCATAATGTGAGCGTGCATGTTAGCCGGCCGTTGTTGCTGTCGAATGTTTTTCATCCTCGCCCTTCGATCGGGCTAGAGTGTTTCGTCGCGACAAACGGTCACGTCCAAGTACGAAGCCTCTGCGCCGGTAAAACGCAGGGGCTTTAATTCTTTTGTGAGGAGCATCATCCGAGGGGGATCCATGCAACGCAACGCTACGTACCGAATCCATCGCCTTCGTCCGCCATCAGATTTTGGCGCGCTGCTGTGCGCCGCGATATGTGCCGCAATGGTTGCGGTGTTGACGTTCACCGCGCCGGCCGCGGCCGGCACTACCGGTGGAATCAGCGGACGTATTATCGATGCGACGACGCAAGCGGCCTTGCAAGGTGTCAGCGTGGACGTCCACTCAGGATCCGGATCCGCCCACACGGTGACGAGCGCCGGCGGCAGCTACTCTTTTGTCTCGCTCGACCCCGACACATATTCGATTAGCGCGAGCAAAGATGGCTACATAACTTACTTGCAAGACGGCATCACCATCCAAGCCGACGTGCAGCAGAGTCTCAATGTCTCGCTGGTCGCAACGGTGCGTACCATTGGACGCGTCGTGTCGCGGCCACGTTCGGGCTTGGTGCGCCCCGGTCAAACCATCGATCTCTATTCGGTGAACTCTCAAATCGCTCAGGCGGCGCAGCCCTTGGCGGGACCCGGTGGTGTCGATCAAGCCTACGGTGCGCTGGCTGCCGTGCCGGGCATCTACGTTCCGCAAGGTCAACAAGGATGGTACCAGCCGATCTTCATACGCGGCGGCGACCAGGACCAAATCGGTTACGAGCTCGATGGCGTGCCGGTGAACCGTTCGTACGACAACGCGCCGCAGTCGCTGCTCACGAGTCTGGGTCAGCAGGAACTGCAAGTCTACACGGGCGGGGCGACGGCAAGCTCGGATGGCCAAGGCATCAGCGGTTATGTGAACCAAGTCGTGAAGACGGGCTCACGCATACCGTTCGGCAGCGCTGAATACGGCCTCGGTTTTCCCGCTGGTTATCAAAAAGGCGGTTTGGAGTATGGTGGTGCGCTGGGCGACGGACGGTTTACGTATTACCTGGCAGGTTCGCTTGCCGACCAATTCTATCGCTATGCAGATCCGTACAACGGCACCAGTCTCTACCGCTCGGGTTTCTTTTTTCCGTCATTTCAATTCACCGCAGCCGGCCCGATCGATCTTCCCGGGATCACGCTCGGCGCTTCTGAGACGCGCGACCGCGAGATGGTCGTCAACATGCACTACGCGCTGCTCCACGCCCACGACGGCGTGAGTGATGACCTACAGCTTTTGCATGTCGAAAGTGATTTGCATACCTGGACGTATGGTTCGTTCCTCGATTTCGGCGGCGTAAAAACGTTCGGCACGACCTTCGCTTACCCGGATCAGTTCATCTATTCTGGCCAGGTCGGTGCTGCGCTCAATACCAGCGCGGTCACGCAATACATATTCCCCTACACGCCTGACGTAGCCCGTGCGTATCAAAGTCAGGTCAACGTAAACTTGCGCGCGGTCGCCGACAATGGCTTTAGCCTGACGAAGCTGCAGTACCAGCATAACATCGGCACCCGTTCCTATGTGCGGCTGCTTGGTTTTAGCTCGTACTCGAATTGGTTCATCCAGGATCCCATCCCCGTGCCGGCGACCTCGCAGTTCATCTTGCCGGAGATCACCTTCGGTGGGAGTCTGAGCTATGTCAATCAGTTGAGCGACAAGCACTTGCTGACGCTTTCAACCTCGATTGCAAGTTCAAAGGAATACCGCTATACTGCCGGTGGTAATTTTCTAAACGGCGGTGGGTTCACGGCTAACGGCATGATCGGGGGCACCTTCCAGAGCAGCGTGTTGATCGGCAGTTATACGGACGGTAGGCACTGCTACGATCAAGCGACTGGCGGATTTACGAGCTGCTTCGTGTCTGCTTCACAGGCGACGTTCAATCCTAACAGCGGTATGTTTAATTCCTTTACCACGGCGCCGGGCGGCACGCCCGCAACGACGAATGGCGCGCAATGGATCGCAACGGAAAACGGCTACGGCGGCCTGATCAACAAAGTGAGTCCCATACTCACGGCCGCCGCGGTGTCCGATCGCATTCGACCCAACGACCAACTCACGATCGACGTTGGCGCGCGCGTCGAGCGCTACTACGACCGTTTGGTGAACGAAGCCGACGGCTTCCCCGCTCGGCCGTTTTGGTTTGATGCATGGAACAACGAATTTTGCGTCCGTTCGGCCAACCTGTCGCTGGTGCAGCGCGCGATCGATCCAGTTACTGGTCTTGCCAGCGCCTGTCCCTCGGGCACTGCTCCCATCCAACTGAGTCTTAGCAACAACAAGTCAGAATCGAACTCAGTCTTTGAGCCGCGCATCGCCGCGACGTACGAGCTCTCGAGCGATGCGACCTTACGCGGGTCCTACGGGACCTACGCGCGGCCGCCTAATGCGTCATGGGTGCAATATGGCACGGTGCAGCAAGACTTGGCGACGCCGATGGTACAAAAATTTCTCGCCTATGGGTTCACGTCACCCCAGCACAACCTGGTGCCGGATGTTTCCCACAACGTGGACTTCTCGTGGGAGCAGCACATTCACGGCAGCGACATGAGTTTCAAGCTCACGCCTTATTACCGTGGAACGATGGGCCAGTTTGAAAACATCTTGTTGGACACGAGCGGCAATGAGTCAGGTGTAAACGTCGGCAGCGAGCGCTCCTTGGGCGTGGAGTTCGCGTTTCAAAAGGGCGACTTCAACCGCGACGGACTCTCCGGACTCATCGCATTCACCTACAACCACAGCCGCTTCCATTACTCGAAGTTCGCCAGCGGTTTCAACGTGCTTGATTTGATCAATCAAAAGATATCCCAATACAACGCATACACGTCAGCCTGCGCTCCCGGCGGCAGCGCCGCAAGCCAAACGCAGTTCGGAACTCCGTTGTGCGGCAGCACGAGCACGGGCGTCCTCGCGGCCGCATGTTTTACGCCCGGCGGACTTCCCGATCCGACTTGTGTGGCCGGCGACATACCGAACCCATATTGGACCAGATCACCACAGCCGCTCCAAGATCCAAACGCGACCTACTTTCCGTATGACGTCATCCCGGCTCAGCCACTCGCCGCCGGCAACGGCTTTGGGCCGCCAGTTACCGCAACGTTGCTGGGGCACTACAAGCGTAGCCGCCTAACCGTGACTCCATCGATAACATACACCTCGGGCCCATATTACGGCGCGCCGTTATCGACTGTAGGCGATGACCCATTGATTGCCTTCTCCACCATTCCCATCCCCAACGATTTTACCGGACAGTTCGACAAGATGGGTGCTTTCAAGCAGCCTTGGCGCGTCAGCGGCAATTTGCAGTTGGGCTACGAACTCACGCCGCGCACGCGCGTGCGTCTGACGATGACGAACATCTTTGATGTTTGTCACCAACGTGGATACGCATGGGACCGGCCTAATTTCTGTGCGTACACGACGCTGCCGTTCGGCCAGGCACCCAATTCAAGCGCGCATGTCAGCGCAGCGGGCGATCCGAACTACCAATTTCCCTACACCGTACAAAATGGCAACAACAATACGCAATTCTTGGGAACGAAGATCCCGTTTCAGGCGTACTTCACGGTCCAAGTAAAACTCTAGCTCACGTAGGGGCTCTCATTAATGTAGGGGCCGCCCTATAAGGGCGGCCCTGCGTATCGTTCATTTGTCTACTAATATGTGTGAATGTTTTGCGCGTTATACTTTGCTAGAACTTCCTCGGCTGTTCTTAAGTCAACTCCGCCGGAAGGTAGCGTCAGCGCCAACACCGATCCACCATTCACAACGGCGTCCTGGTATCGGGCCGCCACGTCTGCAGGCACGCCTTGATCTTTCAAGTACCCGGTGACCGCGCCCGCCGCGGCGCCAGCCGCAGTTGTGCCGGCCAAGGCCGCAAGCGCGGTTGCGAGAGCACCCGCACCGGTTACGAGTCCCAGCCCAGGGATGAAAAGCGACGCTATGAGAGCTGCGGTTCCAACGCCCGCGCCGATGCCGGCGCCTTTCACCGCGCCCGCCGCCGCATCACGTCCGGTGGTTGTGGACACTACGCCTTTCGCCGTCTCGGGATTGCCCGTGTGACCGTGCTCGTCAGCCTGATGGCCGACCACGCTGATGTCGACATTTTGTACGCCATGGTCGAGCAGCGCACCCACTGCCTGCTGCGCGTTCTTGTTCTCCGCAAAGGATGCGTACAACGTCTTACCCATTCCGACACTGTTATCCATTGACTTACTCTCTTCTTGAGCGAGTGTTCCTATAGAGCTGGTACTGCATCGGGTGCCCAAGCACTGCGAGCAATTGTGCGCCCCTCATCGGCCGCGCTCTGCTGCACGCTCAACCCCAAGTCTGCCAACTCTTGCACCACGACTTCAGGTATCGCATCGCTTAGGTCCATCACCGCCTTGGTATAGTCGCGCAAATGCTGCTGCGCGAGCGACGCAACGCGCGCATCAGCGTATGCGAGCGCCGTCGTTGCAAGCATGGTGTAGCTCACCGTGCACAAACTCAAGGCAGTATAATCGTCGCGCAGAGACTTCGACACTTTGGTCTTTCGGATCTTATCGATGGCGCTTGCAACGCCGCCCAACACGTCGGTAACGGCGCTCTTAACGGCCGAGGCTTCGTGGCCGCCAAGCGTATCGAGCAAGCTTTTAAGTGCGTCTGCGTGCCGCTCAGCGAGCTTATCCAAACGGGTCACGAGAGCTCGCGCGTTTGCATATTTTGCAAAGTCGTCGTCTCTGGCTTGGACGCCAAAAGGTTTTTGGATGTGACGCTCGACCGCCAGCATGTTGCTGACATACGTCGCTAAACTGTGTTCCTCATTAGGCATAGGAGATTCCTCACTTTCGTTCCTCAGATATCCAGTGCAACAGTTACCCAATGCAATGTTGCATCTAACGCACCGGCTTTGCGCGGGCGAGATATTTCCTTCAATGAGGATGTTTAGCTTAGGCGGGGGAGCTTGCGGGCATTGGCTCGATGCGGAAAATCTTGGGAAAGCGCGTCAGCAGCTTCGCGTTGCCGGTGAGGTGAACGGTGCCGTTCGCAATCGCCTGGCTCGGACTGATCGCGCCAGCCATCAGGTCCCTTATCGCCGGTCCGGCCTCAATGATCAGATCGGGCGCGGGCAGCCGCCCGGCTGATGCTTCAAGTTTGCCGTCGTCGATGCGCGCATGGATAATGATCGGGCCAAGACGCAGCTCGTAGCCCGCATGCAGACCGCGGGCGGCTTCGGGATGGAAGGTCGAACGCAGCGCCATGACAAGCGAGTCCTCGGTGACGATCTCATCCGGGCGAGGTTTATCCAGAAGTTTCGCGCCCCAACAACCTAGCCGCGCCACGACGTCTTCGAGTTCAGCACCGTACTCGGTCAGTTCGTAAATCACCGAACCCGCCGGACGGGGTAGTAGACGGCGCCTGACCACCCCTCCCATCTCCAGCTCTTTGAGCCGAGCCGCCAAAACATTCGTCGGAATCCTTGGAAAGCCGCGGTGCAGGTCGGTAAAGCGCTTTGGGCTCACCAGAAGGTCGCGAACGATGAGCATAGCCCAGCGCTCGCCGACGATCTCGAGCGCCCTCGCTAGTCCGCAGAATTGTCCGTAGGCCCGTGCTCTCATTGCCCAAAGTATAGCATACTTGTGTTAAAACAATCTACTTGCATTTTACAAGTACACCCACTATAATGCCCTAAAGCGGACGATACGGGGCCGCCAGTTCGGAGGGAACAGTGGCTACTCAAGTCGGCTTCTCTGAAAACAACGGGCGTTTTACGGACAAATCCCTCCGCTGGTTCCCATGGGTCGGCCGCCAGCCATGGGAGTTTCTCGACGCGACCGCCGCAGGCGATCGATCATTGAAATCCCGGCGCTCTACCAAAGAAAGCAAACGAAAGAAATAGGGAGACGTAAAAATGGGAAATCCAGTTCTTCATTTTGAGGTCATGGGCAAAGACGCGCCCGCGCTTCAGAACTTTTACAAGCAAGCATTTGATTGGCAGATCGACCCTTTCATCACTGGTAACGGCGTTCCAAACTACGCGATCGTGCATCCTCGAACGGACGGCGGCATCAGCGGCGGCATCGGTGGTTGTAGCGAAGGGACCGCGGGCCACGTGACGTTCTACGTGCATGTTCCCGACATCAAGGCCGCGCTTCGCAAGATCGAGACGCTCGGCGGCAAGCGTGTGATGGGCCCCGAGGATGTCCCTGGAGGTCCCACCATCGCGTTGTTTGCCGATCCCGAGGATCACGTTATCGGCTTAGTGCAACCGGACAAGTAAAGACGGCGTACGGCGGCGCAGGCGACTGCGGTGCCGTTCGATTTGAAATTGGAGCGAGTCTAAAACGTTTGCTTGCGCGGCTTATTATGCTTTGGCGCCATGATCTTGGCAAGCATATCCGGTTTCTGCGAAATACGTGCCAAGTGTGGATACCGTTGTCCGCCCGCGTAATGCAACGCCAGGGTTTGAAACCAGCCGTCTTGTTTGACGAGAAAACTAATCGGCTTGCAATCGTGCTGCGCTGATCGTATCGCATACTCCAGCGTGTCTTTTGAAAACTGCTGTCGCCATGTCGTTGCTTGCGTCCACCGTAAGCGTCATGGACTGCGACGCCGCCGCTCGGATATCCGCGTTTTGCCGGTGCAGCGAAGATGCCAAGCGTAAAAAAAGCGCCGCAGCTCTTGACAAAGCTGTCATTTTTTCCTCAAGATCTTGCGAAGTAAGTAAACGCGAGCGTGTCGGTGCCCTGGCCGTCATCGAAATAAGCGTGATCGTAGTATGATAGCTGAGCGAAGTATCGGTTGAGCGCTTGCAGCATGGCATCGGAACGATGCAAGTCAGCTCGCTCGTCCTTCCACGTTTGCATCTTGGTCTGCCAAGCATCGCCCCAGCGCAGTCGCGCCACGCGTTCGTCAATACGTTCCCAGCCGTAGTCATCGATCGCGACAATGCCACCCGGCGCGAGAAGCGACCGAATTTTGAGGATCGCGGCCTCGAGATCCCACAGATGGTGCAGCACGAGCGCAGCGGCTACGCAGTCAAATTGGATTCCACCGGGATCGTACGACTCAAACTCCGTCACGATCGTGAAAAAGGCTGAGCGTTGTTCGCGATCCATCGCCACAACTCGATATCCCGCATCCGCGAGCAGCTGCGCGAGCTGTCCGTCACCCGCGCCGATTTCCAGAATGCGCGAGCCGGATGACACCCTGTTTCGGATCTGCTGCGCAAAAGAATGCAGCCGCGGCGGGTTGCCGCTGGCTGGCTGCGCATCGTCTGTCTTCATCTAATGTCGCTGCGCCTTCTCCGGAAAATCAAAAAAACCGCCTACGAAAAAAGCCGCCCGGTTTTTCCGGACGGCCTAACCTGCCAAAAATTGGTGTTCGCGGAAGTGTTATGGAATGGTTCCGCAGGAGACGTATCTTTTGAGATTCTCTTTGGACTCGTGCATGTTGACCGACCAATGACCGCCGAGGAGTTTATCCATCGGTACGTCCACGACGGTATTGGAGTGGCCCAGGACCACGTCATGCAGGACGTAGCGTGGAACGGGATTGAGGTGCTTGCACGATCCAGGATGAATGTGAGCCGGTTGCTCGCCGCTTGTATTTTCGTTCAGGACGTGCACGACGACGCGAGTCTGACCGCTGCCGAGATCGGTGAGCGTAGTGCTGCCGTTTTCACCAGAACGGATTTGGGAGTGCATGCGGAAAGTGACATCCCGGTGCAAAGAAGCGGCTGCCGGCGAAACAAAACTCAGTCCTAGAACTCCTACCAACCCAACGACAAGGCTCGCGAATTTCATCAGTTTCCTCCTTCGATCAGAAGATCAGCTGATCGTCAGGAAACATCGTACCCCGATGCAGAAGAAGTATTCGCGACACAGCACCTTCGTCCAAACTCAGTGGCCGCTGTTCCGCTAGGGACTGATGACCGCCGGCAAGGGTATTTGCCTCATTCCTCTTGCCTTGAGCGTCGCATCGAGCGATCTCACCAACGGCGTGAACTCGTTGTAAGCACGCAGCACCTTACGGTACCGCTCGTCAACCGACACCGCATAGTCCAGAAAAGGCGGTAACGGCGGCGTAGTGAGCTGTAAGAAGTCTTCCAGATCCTCGCGCAGTGAGCCCGGACGTCCAATCGAATCCTCGTCGTTATGAAAATTTGCCGTCAGCCGGTCGAAAAGTTGGTTGCGTGCTTGCAGCACCGCCCGCGCCTGCGCGAGAGCCGCGGCGGATTTCTGCCCATCCTTTTGCAACGCCGGCACGATCTTGTCAAGGCTCTTTTTCACCGTATCAAGAGCGTTCAGAGCGGCGTTCACGTTTGAGTACTCAAGAAAATGCTGATGCACGAACCGGTACGTCGTCTCATATTCTGCCTGCGTGAACGACAATCGGGGATCGGGCCGCACGTCAACCGGGCGGGAGTACGTGTGGTCGTAGAGCGTCACGCGAATGGTATACGTCCCCGGAGGTACGAGCGCGCCCTCTTTCGGTCCGCGCGCTTCCTCTTTAAGAGCGCCCATCCATAACACCGGGCCG
>JRHI01000909.1_pt1 | contig 28962 bp, 15 predicted proteins | sample 215371 | NCBI WGS metagenome assembly JRHI01 (sample SAMN02929681, study PRJNA255918) | sediment metagenome | biome: cave system; feature: Ice Cave; material: Sediment; isolation source: sediment from deep within a dark volcanic ice cave with no known source of... ...
GGTAGACATGATACAGAAAGTCCTGGAAGTATTTCTTGGACGGCGACTAACGTCGATTCTGCCGACAGCTTGAACCTCTTACTGCGCCTGTACGGCCATGACGTGCAAGTGGCTCGCACCGGCCCAACAGCCCTGGAAATGGCCTCGGCTTTCCGGCCCGACGTGGTGCTGCTGGACATCGGCTTGCCGGGAATGGACGGCTACCAGGTCGCGCGGCACTTGCGGGAGAAGCCGGAATTCAAGACGGTGACGCTGTGTGCTGTGACGGGGTTCACCCCAAGTGAAGCGGACCGCCAGCGGCAGCAGCAAACGGGGTTCGACCACTATTACATCAAGCCGGTGAAACTTGAGACACTGCTGGAACTGTTCAGGAGCGTTGCACGGCAACAAGCCTCCCAGGAACCTGCGCCGTGAGGCGACAGATGAAAAATGGAAGGTCCTCCAGCCTGGGAGCTCAGTCGGCGACCGGCACACTACCCTTACTTTTTCTGACTTTCATGCTTGCTGTCCAGCCGGCTTAATCCATTGTTTGCTGGCCCGTTGAGGACTCGACCCTGCTGGTCGAAGCGGGAGCCGTGGCAAGGGCAATCCCAGGTCTTCTCTGCATCATTCCAACCGACGATACATCCGAGATGAGGACAGACCGCCGACCGTTCGTGGAGGACACCTTGCTCGTCACGGTAAACTGCCACCTTCGTAAGACCTCGGCGGACAACAGCCCCACCGCCCGCCGCAACCTCATCGGGGGAAGAAACGTCGCCTCCTGTAAGCCAGTCCCCGTATTGGCGAGCCACATTGAGATTCTCGCTGGCGAACTGGCCCACGGCTCGCAACGTCTTGCGAGAGGGATCGTACAGGCTTGACCATGAATTCTCTCGACCGCAGATCAGGTCGGTCAGCAGGATACCGGCAATGGTCCCGTGCGTCATGCCCATCCCCGAATCGCCCGTCGTAATGAAGACGTTGGCCGCATCCATGGAGTTCCGCCCGATGAAGGCAACGCCATCAATCGGCTCCATGACCTGCCCCGACCACCGAAACTTGACTTCCCTCATCATGGGAAACCGCTCTCGCGCCCAGGCTTCGAGCCGGGCATGACGCTCCGTCGTGTCATTGGCCTGTCCGGTCTTGTGATCCTCTCCTCCAATTATGAGCATGTCGGAAGCCGTCTCGGCACCAGCCTGTAAACGGAGGTAGTGGTAGGAGGCTGGTTGGCCGTCGGCAGCTGCCCCGGTATCCCAGAAGAGCGCTCTCGAGATCAGCCCACGCGGCATCAGAGCGCCAATGACGTAGGTAAGGTAAGGGGCCTGCTTGGTATGGATAGCAACAAGATCGTTGATGGGCGTGTTGGTAGCCACCACCACGGCATCGGCGGTGACGACCGGACCATTACGGGTCTTGATGCGYGCGGGCGAACCGCCGTCGATCCGATCCACATGCGTTTCTGTGAAGATTTGCCCGCCCTGCTGCTGGATCGAACGAGCCAGTCCTGCCAGATACTTCAACGGATGAAACTGGCCCTGGCGCGGAAAGCGCAAACAGGGGCCGGTATCGAAAGAGCCAAGGGGCGCACGCTCGATCCGTTCCACACCTGACAGTCCGGCACGGCGAGCCGCCTCAAGTTCCCGCTCCAGCACTTCCACCGACTCGCCGGGCGGAACAAAAAGGTAGCCATCCAACCGCTCGAAATCGCAGTCAATCCTCTCGTCCCGGATAATGACTTCGATGCGATCAATCGCTGCCGTGTGGCTCTCGGCAACGAGGCGTGCGCCTCCCTCGCCATGGAGACGCTCGATCTCGAAATAGCGGTCGTCGATGGCATTGGAAAGGTGCGCAGTGGTGCGCTGGGTCTGGCCTCCGGCAATGGGTCCGTCATCCACCACGACGACGGATTTGCCTTGACGAACCAGTAGGTAGGCGGTTGTCATCCCCGCAATCCCAGCCCCGACCACGCACACATTCGCAGCAGTGTCCTTCTGGAGCGATGGCTGTTTCGGCACGCTTGCGGTTGCCATCCAGACCGAGGTGCTTTCCCTTGAACTATCTTGCATACTGGCCATCCAATTCCCTCGTAGTAAGCTCCTCGGAGGAAACGCACGGCAGGTGCGGTACGCTCGGGTAGCGAAACGTCAACGACCCCCTTGTTATTCGGGACATGGGGGTTAAGCATGGAAGCAAGTTGCCTGGCGTCACAGAGCAGTATGACTCTCATCCCCTGACACCGTTCGTCTTCGGGAATGAGTTCGTCACAGGAAACGGTAAAAACAGGCCCTAGTCGTCCGTCTCTGTCGCCTACATCGCAAAACTCGTGCCAAACTTCCCGCCTCAATCGGGCAGCCTGTTCTCCGAAGAGCAGCTGCGACGACTCCAAGTATTCAGCCAGGTCCTTGCTCTATTGTTCAGACAGGCCGAGCTTGAAGTGGGTATTGTAATGGTCGATCACATCCCGCGGGCAGGTCACACAGCGTTCGCCGTTGCACCGTTGTCAGCCCGTCGCAGTGACGCAGCCGGGTGAGCCGCTGTCGGCCAGGTGTTTCTCGAACTTGATTCCAGAAACAGGATCCAGACCAGGGTGCTCTGGACACCGGCCCTTCCGGCCTTGTTGCCCTCATGGCTCAACGCGGCAGCGGCATCTGGGCCTCTGTCCGTACCAGGGCCGCGTCACTGTCCGCGGCCTGCCGAAGCAAGGCCCCCACGCCGGGCGCTTTCGCCTCCGCCAGGCCACGGAGCGCGCCGGCACGCAGCCAAACGTTGTCGTTCTTCAACAGCCTGGCTACCATCGGCTCAGTCGGATCGGCGGTGAGCCGCGCCAGCGCCTGCGCGGCGACGTATCCGATTGCCATCCCCTCGGGACCGAACGTGTTCGGCGGGTTGGTCGCTGTCGCGTACTTTGCGAGCACAGGCACCGCCTCCTTCGCCTGCAATCGCGCCAGTGTCTCGCAGCACCACCAGAAGCTGACGGTATCCGCCGACTTCGCCGACGCTTCCAAGCGCTTCAGAAGTGCCGGTATCGCTGCGCGGTCGTCACGCTCGGCCAGCGCCTGCGCGGCGAGGTAGTGGGCGTACGGATACGGTGAGTCCAGTGCCGCCAGCAGCGGCAAACGACCGGCCTCTCCGGGCACATGGACCAGCGCCGCGAATGCCTGCCGGGTCTCCTCGACCTGGCGAATCATCATGTGTTGAGCACCGGAGGCCTGGCCATTGTTCAGATCGCGAAAGTTGCTCGGCGCCAGGCACTGCTCGACGTACCGGGTCAGGGCCGCGGCGCCGGTTGGCGGCGGCTTGATCTGTCGCTCGAATTCGACGAAGGACGTATCCCTCCACGTCAGTTCTCGCGGCGGATAGAGTCCTTCGAGCGGCTGAGCCTCCAGCAGCGTCACTTCGGGCACCGGCTTTCCCGCCAGCCGGCAAATGTCCTGGAGATCGGCGAGGGCGTAGCGCGCCTGCTGCCGGACCAGGGCGATCGGGTCGCGCGTCGCCATTTCCGCCAGTAGCGGGATCCCGTCCGGCTTGCCGCGCAAGGCGAGACCGTGCGTCAGGCCATAGCGGATGTCGCGGGTCATCTTGGTCGGATCGGTAAATGGCCTGAGGCGTCCGACGTCCTCGATGTGGCGGGCAAGTGTCTGGATGAAGTACGCCTTATCGCGGAAGTTGTCGTCCGGCATGCCCTTGCCCATGCTGGCAATCTCCCCGAACGAGTACGGCTTGCCGATTTCGACTGCCAGCAGGTCGGTGGCCTTCGAGCCGAAGCCGGTGATGCCGAGCAGCACCGCCGCGTCGATCCGTTCGCGGTGGTTCCGCGACGTAAGGAACGGCCTGACGACGGCTTCCAGTTCCGCGCGACCGCTCAGTGTCGGTAGGTCGGCGGCCGGATCGAGCAAGCAGGTCAACAGCCACAGCGCCTCCTCGGCGCCGATCTGGGCGACGACGGGGAACGGCCGGCCATGCTCGCTGAAAGGCCGCTCCAGGTTGATCCCCTTCAGCAACTGCGCATATAACGGATCGTCTTTTTCCTGTTTGCCGCCGAGGGCCGCGAGCAGGAGCTTGACGAGGCGCGCGCGGAAACCGGCTTTCTCCAGCAGCAGACGCGGCATGAGCGTGCGTTGCGTTTCGGGACGCAGCCGATCCTCGAAACGCGGCTTCTCCATGAACGTGTTCGGCAGCAGAGCAAGGAGTAAGGGGACGTCCCTGAGGTCGGTTTTCGCGCCGGCCAGGATCAATCCTTTGAGGAGTGCATATTCCTCCGGCCGGGGGCCGTGCTGGAAATAACGGCTCAGGTGGACCTGCTTCAGCGGTATCTCGCTGCGGGCCGCATCCCACAGGGCGGCCACCGCTTCCGCAGTGCCGATGCGGCCCAGGGCGACGGCGGCCTCGGCGGCGTGATACTCCTCCGCATGCTTCCGCAGCCAGGGCACCAGGAGTTTCACCGCTTCGGGATCTTCGAGCTTGCCCGCCGCCCGGAGGGCCAGAACGTTCGGCAGCGGTTTCGCCAACTCCTGCCGCACCATCCGCCGTACATCCGGCTCCGGCTCCTGCCGGCCGATCCGCTCCCAATCGGTGGAACCTTCGTCGATGCAGCCGGCGCTGGCCATCACCGAGACCAGGTGAAACTTGACGAGCCAATCTGTTTCCTTGCGTGACCTCGCGATCAGGGCCTTGTGCTGCCTGTGCGTCGCCAGCCGGGTCAGGGCCAGCGCTGCCGCGCGACGTACCTCGACCTCTTCATCCTCCAACAACTGCATGAGACGAGGCACGTCTCGCTCGGTGCCGTTCTCGACGTTCATGAGCATCTCGCAGGCGCGGGCACGCAGGACCGAATCCTTGCTGGCGAGCCAGGGCCGATACTGCCCCGCCGTGTCGATCCGTGCCCGGGTGCGATACGCTTCGGGCTCATTGCGCCGGTACTCGACGTCGGTCGAATGCCGGCGGATCAGGACCGGCTCATGCAGCAGAGCCAGGGTTGAGCTATTTGGCACGGCATCGGTTTGCGGGGCGTGGCAGCCGTAACAGGCGCGCGTCTGGCCCGGCCGGCCGGACATGTACGCCATCTGCGTGGCCGGGTGGTGCGTGCCAACCGCGACCGATGTGTTCGGGTAACTCCACTCCATGAGGATGCGGTTGCCGGCGGCGTCGAGCGGATCGAGGAAGAGGGGTGTGTCGGCGGGGGCCTCGAAGTAAGCGGAGCCGTCGGGCTGGATCGGCACGACGCCGAGGATGCGCGTCTCCAGGTTCGTGTGGCTACTCGTGGTGACGCCGCTGTACTCGGCTTCGACGATGCGGAAGTACCGGGCACGCTGTAGCGCTTCTTGACGCTGCGGATTGTCGGCGATCCGGCCGGCGACGACGAGGAAGCGCGTCGTAGGTGCCTCAGCGGCATCAGCGTTAGCGGTTTTTTTCCCCTGATTCACTGGCTGGCGTTGCGGGCCTTGTGCGGGCAGAATTGCAGGGCGCGGCCTCTGCACGAGCACCGGCACGGCGTCGAACTCGGCGTAATTGGGGATATTGAGGATCAATTCCTCACGGCGCGTCTCGGGATCGCAGACGTAAACGGCGCTATCCCGCGCCCCGGGCGCCGTGATCGAGCAGAGGAAGCGGCCGTCCTGCAGCGGATACGGGGTGCTGCGCGTGCCGAGCGGCGACAGGTGGACGCGGTGCGTCGTGCCGCCGATCTGCGCCGACGTGGTGCCAGGAAAGAGCGGCGTCAGCGCTTCGCGCACCGCCAGGCCGGCGTTCGGGTCGAGTAGCGCCGGCCCCATCTCTGACTGGCAGAGGATACGGCCGTCGGGCATCTCGTGCGCCTGGGTCAGGCCGACGGCGCTGTGCCGCTCGCGGTTGAAGAAGCGGTACTGCCCTGCGCCGAAAAGGTGCCGTTCCTCACCACCGTCCGGGTTGACCGTCGCCAGGTACGTTTCATGCTTGTCGAATGGCGGTAGGTCGATGTGGAAAGCGTCCCAGAAGCTAAAGAGGATCCGGCCGTCCCGGAGGACACTCGGCTCGAAATAGGTTCCGGGAAGGAAGGTGAGTTGCTTGATGCCGCTGCCGTCGCCGTTCATGACGAAGAGCGTCTCGGTGCGCTCCTCGTGGTACTCGTCGAGGTAGCCGGTGCGGTCGGAACAGAAGACGATCCGACCGTCGGGCAGGTAGGCGCCGCCGAAGTCGTTAAAGGGGCCGTCGGTCAGTTGCCGCGGGCCGGTGCCATCGACGTTGATCTCACAGAGGTGGAACCAATCTTCGCCGTCACGGCGCAGGGCGAAGAGGACTTTCGTGCCGTCGTACGAGGGTTCCGGCCGAAAGACCATCCCCGTTTTCAGGTGCGTGAGGCGAGTGAGTTTGCCGTCGGGCCGGGCAGGGATGAGGGCGTAGAGATTGCGTCCGGATCGCGGCGGGCCCATGGTGCGCTCGGCGCGGTTGAAGGTGGCGCTGCGCGGATAGACGTAGCCGTCGCGCCAGTGGTAACTGCCCTGGTACGCGCCTTCGCCGCCATCGGTCTTCTCGTCGAAGATCGGCGCGCCGACGAAGACAATGCCGGAGAGGGCGTTAGTTGCGGTCGGCCTGGCGGGATCGGCCCCTTGGCAGGGATGCACGCCGGCCAGAAGGGCGAGGCCAATGGCCAGGAGAGAGAGGAGACGCGGCCGCATAGGTAGGGTCCTCGCAACGAGCCGGGAGGTTGGGCGGCTGGACACCACTATACTCCATGAACGAACGGCGAACGAGAAGATAAGCCCAGCGCGGGCCATTCCGTTCGATCTTCTTGGCGGTTATACTTCTCAGCATGACCACGCTGTCGCAACCGCGTTTTGAGGTCGTCGTCCAGCGGGGTGTACTGGTGCCGATGCGCGACGGCACACGCCTGGCCGCCGACATCTACCGTCCCGCCTCCGCCGGGCGCTTTCCCGCTCTCGTCGAGCGCACGCCGTACAACCGCGAGGAATCGGTCATCCTACGCACGCAGACGCCGCAATTCTTCGCCCAGCGCGGCTACGTTTTCGTCGTGCAGGACGTGCGCGGCCGGTTCGGCTCCGAGGGCGTCTGGTATCCCTTCGTCGACGACGGCTGGGGCGACAACCGCGACGGCTTCGACACGATCGCCTGGATCGCGGAGCAGCCGTGGTGCAACGGCCGGGTCGGTACGGCAGGCGGCTCCTACTCAGGCCAGACGCAGATGTTGCTCGCGCCAACCCAGCCGCCGGCACTGGCCTGCTGCTTCGTCCGCGAAGCTGCGAGCGACCTGGCACAGCAATGGTGCTACCGCGGCGGCGCCTTCGAGTGGGCCTTCAATCTCGACTGGACCATGCGCCACGCCGCCAACGCGCTGCGGCGGCAAGTCGATCTGCTCCAGAAGGCCGTCGGCAGCGATCCGACGCGCTTCGACGCTCTTCCACTGGGGGGCAGCCATCTTCTGGCCGATCCCTTCCGCTGGCTGCACGACCTTCTTGCTCATCCGAATGACGGCGATTTCTGGAAGCCCTTCGACCTCGAGCCGCAGTACCTGCACATCGATACGCCGATCTACCACCTGGCCGGCTGGTTCGACATCTTCCTGGACGGCTCGCTGTCCAACTTCAGCGGGCTCGTCGAGCACAGCAAGTCGCGGCCGATCGGCGACTTCCAGAAGCTGATCGTCGGTCCCTGGACCCACGGTCCGGGCATCCACGAACCGGCCTTCGCGCGCCACGTCGGCGACATGGATTTCGGCCCCGACGCCGTGGTCGATTACAATCTTGAGATGCTGCGCTGGTACGATCACTGGCTCAAGGACCTCGACACCGGCATCCTCGACGAGCCGCGCGTGCGCTACTTCCTGATGGCGGCGAACGAGTGGCGCACCGCCGATACCTGGCCGCCGCCCGGTGCCGAGGGCCGGCAACTGTACCTGCACGGCGGCAAGAGCGGCACGGCCGACTCCCTCAATGACGGCACACTGTCCTTCGAGAAGCCCGAGGGCAAGGAAAGACCGGACAAGTACCGTTACGATCCGCTCGAACCGGTGCCGACGATTGGCGGCAACACGCTCTACAGCGTCAAGCGTAAGTCGGGCACCGGCGAGGAGAACCCGGATTTCTCACTGACCGCCGGGCCGCGCGATCAACGGTCCGTAGAAGCGCGCTGCCTGACGTTCACGTCGGAGCCGCTCACCGCGGCCCTCGACGTTGTCGGCCGGGTGACGCTGACGCTGTTCGCCTCCTCGACCTGCGTGGACACCGATTTCGTGGCGAAGCTCTGCGACGTGTTCCCCGATGGGCGATCGATCCTGGTTGTGGATGGGATCATGAGAGCGCGCTATCGTAAGTCGCGCGCGCAGCGGAAGTTCCTGGAACCGAAGAAGGTCTACCGCTTCGAGATCGACCTGTGGCAAACCGCATGGCGTTTCGCCCCCGGCCATCGCCTGCGCGTCGCCGTCACCAGCAGCAATTTCCCGCGCTTCGATCGCAACCTTAACACGGGCGCGGCTCCGAAGGGCGGTGTCAGGGTGAAGGTCGCTGTAAACACGATCCACCACGACCGGCAACGGGCGTCGTGCCTGACGGTTCCCGTGCTGGAAACGGACCGCTAAGCCGCAAGCGGCTCAACGAACCTGCAGCTGCGCTGCGCGCAGGGTGTTGTACAGCAGCATCGTAATCGTCATCGGTCCAACGCCTCCCGGGACCGGCGTGATCGCCGAGGCAACCTCGCGCACGGCCGCGTAATCGACGTCGCCGACCAGTTTGCCGTCCGGCAGCCGATTCATGCCCACGTCGATCACGGCCGCTCCGGGTCGCACCATGTTCGCCGTGAGGAAATGGGCCACGCCGATCGCCACGACCACGACGTCCGCCTGCCGCGTTAGTTCGGCGAGGTTGCGACTGCGGCTGTGACAGACTGTCACTGTGGCGTTGGCTCCCGGCGCCTTCTGCATGAGGATCAGGGCGAGAGGCTTGCCCACGATGTTGCTGCGACCCACGATGACGACGTGCCGGCCGTCCACGTCAATGTTGTTGCGCACGAGGAGCTGCTGAATCCCGTGTGGCGTGCAGGGGAGGTAGCGCGGGTAGCCGGCGGCGAGCAGACCGAGGCTCTCGGGCCCGAAACCGTCCACGTCCTTGACCGGCGACACCGCCCGAATGACGTCGGCCTCGCGGATCTGCCGCGGCAGCGGCAACTGCACGAGGATGCCGTGGACTGCGGGGTCGGCGTTGAGTTGGTCGATCAATGCGAGCAGTTGCTGCTGCGTCGTCTCCGCCGGCAGAGTGTGCAGCCAGCTGACCAGGCCGCGCTGTTCGCACGCCTTGCGCTTGTTGCGGACGTAGACCTGACTGGCCGGGTTCTCGCCGACGAGCACCGCCGCGAGGCCGGGCCGGACGCCGTGCTTCTGAGCGAACGCTTCCGACTCGGCGGCGATCTCCGCCTGCATCGTCTGGGCTAGTTGCTTGCCGTCGAGCAGCAGCGCGGGCATGGCTTGATCCTCCTCTGCGTTCCCAATCACGAAGTGGGCGGACGGGTGTCGCGGGCTAATCAACGATCAAGGCCTGACGCAGGTCCTCGCGCAAATCGTCCACGTCCTCAATGCCGACGCTGAGACGCACGAGGCCGTCGTCGATGCCGCGTGCTTGACGCAGCTCCGCTGGAATGCTGGCGTGCGTCATCGTCGCTGGATGACACACCAGCGACTCCACGCCGCCCAGGCTCTCCGCCAGGCTGAACAACCGCGTCCGCGTCAGGAAATGCCGCGCCGCGCCTCCGCCTCCCAGCAAGCGCACGCTCATCATGCCGCCGAAATCGCGCATCTGCCGGCGGGCCAGGTCGTGGCCCGGATGGTTCGTCAGGCCGGGATAGTAGACGCGCTCCACCTGGGGTTCCTTCACCAACCACTCGGCCAGTTGCCGGGCATTGGTGCAGTGCCGCTCCATGCGCACCGCTAACGTTTTCAGACCGCGTAGCGTCAGAAAGGCGTCGAACGGTCCCGGCACGCCACCGGCCGCATTTTGGTAGAATGCGATCGGTTCCAACAAGTCGCGTCGGCCGACGACGGCGCCGCCGACCACGTCGGAATGACCGCCCAGGTACTTCGTCGTGCTGTGGACGACGAGATCGGCGCCGAGGCGCAATGGCTGTTGCAAGTAGGGTGAAGCAAAGGTGTTGTCCACCGCCAGCAAGGCGCCCGCCTTGTGGGCCGCTTCCGCAAGAGCAGCGACGTCGAGGATTTGCAGGAGCGGGTTCGTCGGCGTCTCCACCCAGACGAGGCGCGTCGCCGGGGTGAGAATGCGGGCAAAAGCAGCTGGTGCGGGATCGTCCGTGTAACGGGTGACGAGGCCCCACGGTTTGAAGACGCGCTCGAGGAGGCGATAGGTGCCGCCGTAGAGGTCGGCCGCCGCCGCGACCTCGTCGCCGGGTTTCAGCAGCGACAGCACCGCGGTTGTCGCCGCCAGTCCCGAGGCGAATGCCAGACCGCGCTCGCCGCCCTCCAGCGCCGCCAGGCAGGTCTCGAGGGCGGCCCGCGTCGGATTGCCGGTGCGCGAGTACTCGAAGCCCTTGTGCTTGCCCAGGGCTTCCTGCGTGTACGTCGACGTGGCGTAGATCGGCACGACGGTCGCTCCGGTGGCGGGGTCGGCGTCCTGACCGGCGTGGATGGCGCGCGTGGAGAAACCTTGCATTATGGTGTCCTTCCCAGGGAAATGATCTGCCGTGTAGCCGCGGCGCACAGCGGCGCGCGTGGCAGCCCGCGCTCCGCTGCGCGCCGCGGCTACACGGGACGCTTTTCCCATGTGCCGCGCCAGTATTGAATCAAGTCGATGCGCGTCAGGATGTCCTTCACGTGCCCGTCGGCCACGGCCAACACTCCCGTATTACCGGCCAGCAGCAGGCGGTACGCCTCGTCGAGATGCACCGTCACGTCGAGCTGCGGCAGCGGCTTGGCCATGACTTCGCCGACGGGCACCTTGTCCGGATCGCCCTCGTCGTGCAGCACGCGGGCCAGCGTCACCTCCTGGATGCCGCCGACCGGCCTGCCGTCCTGCAACACGGGCAGTTGCGAAATGCCGGTCGCCTCCATCAAGCCGATCGCCTCGCCCACCGTCGCCTCCGGACCAATCGTCACGAGTTTGCGCGGGCCGCGCGTCCGTAGCAGATCGCCGATCGAGTGGGCCGGCGAAACGTGCCACTGCAGAAGATTCTGCGCGAGCCAGTCATCGTCGTAAAACTTGCTCAAGTAATTGCGGCCGGTGTCGGCGCACAGGGCGACGATGAGCTGTTCGCCGGTCAGCCGGCGGGCATAGCGCAGAGCGGCAGCCACGGCGGTGCCGCTTGAACCACCGACGAGGATGCCTTCACGACGGGCTAGGGCGCGGGCGACGTGGAACGACTCGGCGTCGGTGACGCGAATCCAGTCATCGACGAGCTGGCTGTTGAATGTCTTGGGCACGAAGTCCTCGCCAATACCCTCGACCTTCCACGGGTGCGGCGTGCCGCCGGAGAGGACGGAGCCTTCCGGATCGGCGGCGACGATCTTGATCTCGGGATTGCGTTCCTTGAGGGCGCGGCCCACGCCGGAGACCGTGCCGCCGGTGCCGACGCCGGCGACGAAGACGGTAACCCGGCCCTCGGTCTGCTCCCAGATCTCGGGGCCGGTCGTGCGATAATGAATCTCCGGATTGGTCAGGTTGACGAACTGATTGGCGCGCCAGGCCCCTGGAATCTCGCGGGCCAGGCGGTCGGCGACGCCGTTGTAGCTGTCCGGCGAATCGGGCGCGACGTTGGTCGACGTGATGACGACCTCGGCGCCGTACGCTTTGAGGAGGCTGATCTTCTCCGCGCTCATCTTGTCGGGCAGGACGAAGATGCAGCGATAGGCCTTGACGGCGGCCGCCATGGCCAGGCCGACACCGGTGTTGCCGGCAGTGGCTTCGATAATGGTGCCGCCCGGCCGGAGCTGGCCGCGACGCTCCGCCTCCGCAATCAGGGCCACGCCAACGCGGTCCTTGACGCTGCCACCGGGATTGAGCGACTCGACCTTGACGTAGATCCTGGCCTGCGTGTCTTCCGCCAGGCGGCGGAGCCGGACGAGCGGCGTCCGGCCGATGGATTGCAGAATGGTTTCATTCATGACAGCAGTTGCTCCTCTGCCGTGTGACTCCGGCCAACCGTGGACGGAGCGGCACGTTGCCTACCGCCATTGTCGCCCGAAGCGACCAATCGGGGCAAGGCGAGTCTGGGCGCGCAGCGCCGCGGAGATGGCGTTTTCTTGCGCGCCGGCCACGGGCTCGGAAAAACTGCCGAGGTTCCCTTTGCCGCGGCGCGGACTCAGCGTTACGATGACAACTAGACCACGGGTCAACCAGGAAAACTCGGGATGCGCACTGGAGAATCATGAGGCTACCACCGCAGACGATCGCACTGCTGAAGGCAGCCCGGCAGCTGGTTTACAACATGCCTGCCGATGCGGTGCTGCTGCTCACGGAAGCCGACCTCGACTGGGAGGCGGTGCGCGATCACCTGCACGGTTGCCGAGTGCTCGTGGCTGCCCAGGACGGCGCCCTCACCCAGAAGGTCAAGGAACAGCCGGGTCTGGTCGTCCTCGACATCGATCCGGGTCCGACCCCCACCCAGGAGCGCATGAGCCTCGCACTGCTCGAAGCGGTCCGCACCGAACAACTCCACCACGGCGCCGACGTCGTCGCCCTCTATAACGGCATCGAGGTTGGCGAGGACCAGACCGAGCAGATTGACAGCCTGAGCGTCATCCACCTGGGCGAACATCTCGAACGGCTCAGCGCGAAGGACCTGCGGCGGCTGGACACGCAGGTGCCGCTGGAGACGCTGCGGGCGGTCGTGGACCTGGCGACAGAGATTGGCCGGGAAGGGCGGGAGGGCCACCCGGTCGGCACGCTGTTCGTGGTCGGCGACACACGCAAGGTGCTGACCATGTGCCGGCCGATCAACTTCAATCCATTCCGCGGCTATGGCCGGGCTGAGCGCGACATCCGCGACACGCGCGTCCGCGAACAGATCAAGGACATTGCCCAGCTGGAAGGTGCGCTTATCATCCGCCGCGACGGCGTGGCGGTGGCGGCGTGCATGTACATCAATGCTCCGGCCGAGGGGATCACGCTGAGCATGGGTCTCGGCACCCGTCACTGGGCGGCTGCTGCCGTCAGCCGCAAGACGAAGGCCATTGCCGTGGCGGTCAGCCAGTCTTCCGGGACGGTGCGGCTGTTTCAAAATGGCGAAGTGGTGCTCCACATCGAACCGCTGGCACGACCGATGATCTGGAGCAATTTCCACATGGAGGCGCAGGAAGCCGACGGCCTACCGGCGGCACTGCCGGGCCTCGCCGCTTCCGAGTGAGGCCGGCAAGGAGAAGATCGCCTGGCGATCCAAACCGCTAAGCCACCAGCGGGTTCAACCGCTCTTCAAATGTCCGCAACCCCTCCCGATACGCGTCCGTCCATGCTGGATTCGGCGCCACCGGCGCGCGGAACTTCACGAGCACTGGCACCGCGTCGGCAACCGTGAACGGCGCCTCGATGCCGCGCTGCCGGCGGCGATGCGTCTCCAGCGCCGCCAGCGCCGTCACGGCCGCGCCCAGCGCCGGCCCTTCGCTCGACTCCAGCCGTTCGAGCGGGCGATTCAGCACCGTCGCCAGGACCTCGCACATCAGGTCGCTGCGCGCGATGCCGCCGGAAACGCTGATCCGGCGAATCTCCTGTCCGGCACGTTCGTGTTCGCGCACTCCCAGCGCCATCAGGTACGCCAGCGCCTCGAGCGCCGCCCGGAAACGCCGACCCGGCTCGGCAGGTTCGCCGCCAGGCCACTCCAGTCGCGGCCGGGACAGTCCCAGCGCCGGCTCCGACCGGGCAAACGGTAGCACCAGCGCTCCACCGCTGCCGGGCGGACAGGCCCGCGCTTCCTGTTCCAGGGCGCCCCAATCCGGATTGCGACCGACGACCTGGTCCAAGAACTGGGCGCCGTTGTTGTAACAGCGCATCCACAGGTACGGACCCCAGTTCAACCGCATCACGTCGAGTGTGCCGGAAGAAGGCATCCGCCGCGACGACGAGTTGACCACGGCTGAGTTGCCGAGGACGATCGCCAGCTGGCCGTCTTCCACCGCGCCGCCGCCGACGAGGCCTGCCTGCTGATCGTCCGAGGTCGGAAAGACGACCGGCCTGTGATCCATGGCGACGCCCGCCTCCAGCGCCAGGTGATTGGCCAGCCCCCCGATCGGCTCGTACTGCTCGACGATGCGGGGCAATTGTTGCAGTGCCAGGCAGCGATACTCGGCATTCTCCAGGGCGCCAAGCATCGCCGGCTGCCATTGGCAAGTGCGCAGGTCCATGATGCCGGTGGACGCGGCAGCCGAGACGCTGACCACGTCGAAGTTGCCGGTGAGGTAGCCGGCGGCGAGTGCGCCGTGCGGCAGGATGCGCTGCGTCCGCCGCCATTCGGCATCCGGCAAGTTGGCTTCATCCTTGACGAGGTGGCTGAGCGTGTAGCGGCTGGCCCAGGGCCCACCGATCAATCCCCGCACCTGTGCGGGCCCTTGCAGGCGGGCCTGGCCGATGGCGTGGTAATCGGCGAGGCTCTCGTCGTTCCAGCAGATGGCGCGGCGGACCTGGACGTGGTCGGCGTCGATGCGGCCGGCAGTATGGTGCGTCGCCGAGATTCCTCCCACGACCCAGTCCTGCAAACGGCCGAACTGGCGCAGTCGGCCGGCCATGGCGCGCACGCTGGCTCGCGCCTGGCCCTCGAGCTGCATCAGGTTCAGTTCGCAGACGCGCGGCTCAATCCACAGGTCGGTTGGTAGACGGACCTCGGCGAGCGTGCGGCCGGCCAGGTCGAAGGCAATGTGCTTGACGCCGCCGGTGCTGAAGTCCCAGCCGGTGATGATGCTCTCGGGTGCCATGCAGCGCAGCGTTTCGGCCATGGTTGTTCGCTCTCCTGTGTCGGTGTACCAGCGATGCTCGTGGCTTCGCGCTCGTTCGCGCTCCGCCAGGGCCCTGCTAATCGCCGCCCGCGCTCGTACGTCCCAGGGCCACGTCGAACTCGCTCACCAGCGGCACCAGCATCGCCGCCATGGTGAAGCCGAACGCCGCCACCATCACCACGAACGGCATCATCGGATCGGCCGACTCCTGCGAACCCGGTTTCGCCACCAGGATGTTCACCACGCTGTAGAACACCCCCAGCGGACAGAACCAACTCGCCAGCGTCAGCGCCGCCGATGGCCGATCGCCGCTCAGCACCCACCACAGTCCGCCGATGCCGGCCAGGATGAAGAACACGAAACTGAACCACTGGTACTCGAAACGACCGTTGATCCAGATCAGGTAGATGCAGACCCCCGTGCCGACCGACAGGAAGAAGATCGTCCCCAGCGTGTTGATGATCGCCATCCGGCTGTTTTGCGTCCGCAGCGCGACGTGCAAACCCAGCACCAGAGAGAAAGACAGCAGCACCAGCGACACGCCCCAGACGCAGACCAGCGATTCGAGGTTGCGATACGCCAGCAGTTCCTGGTGGCCGCGCGGCGGCGTCGCGAGCAGGCAGCGGTAGGCGTAAAACGCGGCCAGCATCAGCGGCGGCAACAGGTATTCCTTGACATTCCAGAGAATGCCGAGGACCTTGCCAAAGATGAATTCGTGCGGCGACAGGTCGGTGACCAGGAGCAGATCGAGTGCGCCGGTGTCGCGCTCCGAAGTGATGGCCGTCACCGCCTGGGCGCTTACGAGCAGCAGGCTGAGCACCGCGACCGGCACCAGTCCCTGGGCCGCGGCGAAGGTTGGTCGGTCGCCCGAAGTGCCAAGCGACGACAAAGCGAAGTAACAGACCAGCGCGATCGCCAAAGCGTAGGCGAGCTTTACCAGCAGCGGCCGCCGACCGTAGGCCCGCGTACAGACCTCACGCCACAGGATCGGATTGCTCCAGACCTGCCGCACCGCTCCCGGTGCCGCGTGCGCCCTGGCGCGGTCCTTTTCCTCTTCCGCCGCAGCGTCCGGCTGCTCGCGCTGCATGATCGGCTCGCCGCTCGGGTTCCAGACGCGGAGGCGGACGATGCCCCAGACGTTGAGCAGGACGCTCACGACCCCCATGACCATCGCGAACCCATAGGCCGGCGCGAGAAGTGCGACACCGTCGCCACGCACCTCAAGTACACTCTGCCAGGCCTGGATAGGATCGAGCCAGGTTTGCAGCGCCGGCTCGAGCCGCTGGAACCAGGCAGCCCAGTGCAGGTACAGCCCCAGGGACACGGCAGCCGCCAGCGCCATCAGGGGTGCCAGGACGAGCAGCATGAACCAGGCCGCGGGCCTAGTGGACCAGCGGCGCCAGCCTGTCTGGATGGCCCACGCCCCCAGTCCCAATAGCGCCAGGGCGGCAAAAACCGGCAGGCTATGGACCAGGCAAAGGTAGACTACCAGGAACAGCACGGTGAGCGCCAGCGCCTGAAAGGTCCGTTCGCGCCACAGCGCGACAAGACCGCCGAGGGAGCCGGCGGCCACAGCGGCCGTGGCCAGCACGAGGAGCATCTGACCAACCTGAACGAGCGAGACTCCGCCGAGCAACAGGAGCAGCGCCAGCACCGGCACCATGCCCGCCACCAGCAGTGCAATCTGCAGCAGGCTGCCGAACAGTTTGCCCAGGACGATCTCATAATTGCGCAGGTCGGTCAGCAGGAGCAGGATGAACGTCCGGCGATCCTTTTCCTGGATGATGGCACTGGCCGCGGACAGAGCGGCGAAGAACAGCAACAGCACGAGCTGCACGAAGGTCAGCATCTGAAAAAGCAGGAGGCCGAAACGCGAGGTATCGCCCAGCGTCGGCGTCCGGCTCCAGCCGACCGTCGCCTGCCAGGCCGTCACGCCGAGGACCCAGAGGCCGCCAAGGTAGGCAGAACGGACCAGGTAATGACTGCTGCGGCGGGGGACCGTCAACCATTCACGATTGAAAATCGGACCAAGCAACGAAACTCTCCCTCTGCGCACAACGGTCCCGCGGCCCGGCGTCCCTGAACATTCGGACTGCCGTTGTCTCTGTTTACGCAGCCACTCCGCGCAGAGTTCCCTGCAAGGGGAAGAAACGGGCGCGCCGCACCCACCAGTATAGGAACAATGACTGGGTGTCGTCTGGTCGAAGGAAGGCCGGCGCAAGCGTGCTATCTTGTAGATTCTCGGCGGCTTGACTGGACCGCCCGCCCTCCCTAAACTCAGAGCGTAGCGAGCGTTCGTGACCACTCCCTTCGTGTCGTCTGAACGCCTGTCCTCCACCTCTCCGAGGATTGCTTGTTCCACCTCCATCGGGCAGAGGTCGGGACGTGCGTCCGCGCGAGCAGGGAAAACCGGGTCGCGGGCGGTGGCAACGATTCCAGTGACCTTGCGGGACACGGAGTCAACCAGCCGCCCTCGTGCAGCCGATATTGAAGAGGTTCCGAGCTCGCCGAGGCCAGGCTTCCCGATTGACCGGAGGTTCGCCGCATGTGGTTGGTCAACGCAGCACTGCGCCGCCCATACACTGTCTGGGTCGGGATGCTCCTCATCCTCGTCCTCGGCGTGTTCAGCTACCTGCGCACGCCAACGGACATCCTGCCCAACCTCAAGGTCCCGGTCGTCGTCGTCTTCGCTTCTTACCGCGGCATGCCTGCTCCCGACATGGAGCAGAGCGTCGTCGCGCCGCTCGAACGCGCCCTGACGCGTTGCGACCGTCTGGAACACATCGAGTCGCGCTCGCTCCTCGGCATCGGCATCATCCGCATCTACTTCCGGCCGGAAGTCGATCCGGATTCGGCCGCCAGCCAGGTTATCTCGCTGGTCAACGGTGAGCTGCAGAACCTGCCGCCCGGTATGCTTCCGCCGAGCATCCTTAAGTACGACGCCTCCGCCATTCCCGTCGGCAACCTCATTGTCTCCAGCCCGACCCGCGACGACAAGTTTCTCCTCGACCTGGCTGACCATCAGCTGCGCGACGAACTGGCCGGCATCGAGGGCCTGGCCTCGGCCCCGGTCTTCGGCGGCGTCTTCCGCCAGGTGCAGATCTACGTTCATCCCCGCACCCTCGAAGCGATGAAACTGTCGCCCATCGACGTAGCGCGCATCGTCAACACGCAGAGCCAGGTCATTCCAACGGGCGAAATCCGCATCGGCGAGCAGACCTACTATGTCAGCTCCAACAGCATGGTCGAGACGCCGGAAGCATTCGCCAAGGTGCCGCTCTGGACCGACGGCCGAAAGGTCGTCTACCTCGGCGACGTGGCCCGGGTCGAGGACGGCACACGCTGGCGGACGAATACCGTCCGCGTCGATGGCAAGCGGGCCGTGTACATGCCGCTGCTGCGCCAGGCCGGCGCGAGTGCAGTCCGTGTCGTCGATAACGTGGAGTCGTTCCTGCCCGGACTTCGCGACCGGCAGGCGATTCCCGACGACGTCAACGTCGAGGTCGCCTTCGACCAGTCGCAGTACGTCCGCGAGGCGTTGGCGAACCTGCGCTGGGAGTCGTTGGCCGGTGCGGTGCTGGCGTCGCTGGTCGTGCTTCTCTTCCTCGGCAATCTGCGCAGCACGGCTATCGTGGCGCTCTCAATCCCGTTGTCGATCCTGGCGGCGATCACCGGCCTGTACTTCACCGGGCACACGCTGAACATCATGACGCTGGGCGGCCTGGCCCTCGTGCTCGGCCGGGTCGTGGATGACTCCATCGTAGACATCGAGAACACGCTGCGGCACCTGCACATGGGCAAGGCGCCCTTGCAGGCCGTCCGCGATAGCTCCGCCGAGATTTCGGTGCCGGTGCTGCTGGCGACGGTGACGACCGTCGTCGTGTTCCTGCCGGTGACGCTGATGTCGGGCATGGGCAAGTACCTGTTCACGCCGCTGGCCGTCAGCGCCTCGCTCGCCATGTGCGCGTCCTACCTGGTGTCGCGAACCGTGTCGCCGCTCTGCGCGTCGCGTTTCCTGCGTCCCGAGTCCGTGGAGAGAAACACCCGCGATCGCTTCCCGCGCTGGCTGCTGATCGCCGCGGCGCTGGCGGCCGGCGTGGGGTTGGGCACGTGGGGGTTGCTGCACGAGCGAGTGCTGCCGCTCGACTGGTTGCCGCCGCGAACGCTGCGCCACGTCGTCGAGGCAAGTTCGGTGCTACTCGTAGCCGGCTGCACCGGGGCGGTGGTGCTGCTGGTCGCCGCGCTGTACAGCATTGCCCCCTGGTTCGACCGCTTCTTCGAGACTTTCACCGCGACCTACGAACGGGCGCTGCATGGGAGCCTGCGCTGGCGCTGGACACTGCTGGCGGGGCTGCTCGGGTTGCTGGTGCCGGCGTTCTGGACGCTGGCGCGAACCGGCCAGGAACTGTTCCCCGAGGTCGATGCCAGCGAGTTCACCATCCACATGCGCGCCCACGGCGGGCCTCGCGTTGAGGAGACGGAACGGCGCGTCGCCGATGTCGAGGACGTTGTGCGCGAAGTAGTCCCCGCCGAGGATCTGGACCTGGTGCTGGCCAACGTCGGCCTCTCGTCGCGCTGGTCGGCCATTTACACGTCGAACAACGGCCCACACGCCGCCTTTGTGCGGGTGCAGCTGCGCAGCGGCTTCGCCGGCCGGCGCACGCCGACCATGGCCTACGTTGAGCAGGTGCGTGAGATGTTGAAGGATCGCATGCCCGCCAACGACTTCTTCTTTGAAACCGGCGGCATGATTCGGCGCATCCTCAACCACGGCGCTGTGGCGCCTATTGAGGTCGAGGTCCACGTGAAAGATGCCGAGCAGCGGCGGCAACTGATCCGCCAGATCGGAGCCCAGGTGCGCCTGGAACTGCCTGCGGTCAAGGACACGTACATGCCGCAGGAGATGCTCCTGCCCCAGCTGCGCATCGCGGTCGATCGCACCCAGGCAGCCATGCTCGGCCTGACCGAGACCGACGTGATCCGCAACGTCATCACCGCCCTGATGTCGAGCGCCCAGGTGTCGCCGAACTTCTGGATCGAGCCGCGCACCGGCAATGCCTACTTCATCGGCGTGCAATATCCGGAATACCTCGTCGAAGGTATCCAGACGCTGGAGAACATTCCGATCACCGGCGACAAGGGCCGGGCGGGCAGCGGCGGCGTCCGACTGCTCAAGGACGTGGCCCGCATCGAGCACACGGCGGGGCCGGTCGAGGTCTACCACCACAACGCCAGCCGTATTAGCCAGCTGCTCATCAGCGTCACGGACCACGACCTGGCCCGTGCCGCCCGGCAGATCGAGATGATCGCCAACCGCGAGACGGCCAGCATGAAGGCCAAGGGGGAGGTCGCCAAGGACGCTCACGTCACCGTTCATGGTGAAGTGAGCAGCATGCGCGAGTCGTTCCGCGAGCTGGCAATCAGCCTTGGTCTGGCGGTACTGCTCGTCTACCTGGTCATGGCGGCGCAGTTCTCCTCGTGGCTCGATCCGCTCATCACGATCGTGGCGGCGCCGCTCGGCCTGCTTGGCGTCGCCGCCGCGCTTGGCCTGACCGGCACGTCACTGAACGTGCAGTCGGTGATGGGCATCCTGATGATGATCGGCATCTCCGTCTCGAACTCGGTGTTGCTCGTGGAGTTCGCCAACCGGCTGCGGCGCGGCACGGCGGACGAGCCGGGCGTGGACGCGCGAACCGCCATTGTGAAGGCGGCGCGGGTACGCCTGCGGCCGATCGTGATGACAACGCTGGCAACGATACTCGGTCTCCTGCCCATGGCCCTGCACCTGCGGCCAGGCGACGAGATGAACCTCCCTCTGGCCAGGGCGGTGATCGGCGGCCTGGCCGGCTCGACGGTACTGACGCTCTTTGTCGTGCCGGTGTTTTACTCCCTCGTGAAGCCGCGTGGCCTGCTGCCGGCCGCTCCCGTGGAGACCGCGCTATGACGAACCCATTCCGCATCTCGCCAGTCTGCTGCGCCGCGCTCCTCTTGGTAGCGACCGGCTGCGGCACGCACGAGGCCCGCCACCGGCTCGAGCCCGACGATCGCCTGCCACGGCTCGAAGTCGTACAGCCTACGCGCACCATGCTGGCGCGGCGCATCGACCTGTCGGCCACTGTCGAGGCAATGGAGAAAGTCGATCTCTGCGCCCGCGTGCCCGGCGTTGTCGATTACCTGCCGCCGGACATCGACATCGGCCGGCGTTTCAGGGGGCCGCATGATGGCCAGCCGGGCGACAAACTACTCCAGTTGTCCGTGCCCGAACTCGAGTCGCAGAAGCGCTACAAGGAGGCCCTGCTCGATCAGGCCCGCAACCAGAAGTTGCTGGCCGCCGAGGCTCTGACCGTCGCCACCCGTGAATTGGAAGAGGCGGCAAAGCAGGAGAAGCGTTACGCCGCTGATCACGCCTTCGTCAAGCTGACGCATGAGCGGATCATGGACCTGGTCAAGCGCGGCGCGCAGCAACCAGAACGGGGCCAGGAGACGGAACGGCAGCTCGCGGCAGCCGAGGCAGCCTGGGATGCGGCCAGGGCGCAGATCGAGACGCGCCGGGCCAAGAAACGGGCCGCGGAGGTCGAGCTGGACGTGGACCAGAGCCGTATCCAGGTTGCCGAGGCCGACGTGAAAAACCTGGTCGAGCAGATCCACTTCGCGACGCTCACCGCTCCATTCAACGGCGTCATCACCAAGCGCTGGGTCGATCGCGGGGCCACGGTCAAGGACCCGGGCACGCCACTGCTGACGCTCATGCGTACCGATCAGGTGCGCGTGCTGCTCGACGTTCCGGCGCGCGACGCCCCGCTCATCAACGCCACGGAAAACAATCCGAATCCCGGCGGCAAGGGCGACCTGGTGACATTGTGCTTTCCGACTCTGCTCGAATCCGGGCAGCAGTGTGAGTTCACAGGTCCCATCACGCGCCTGGCCGACGCGCTCGATCCGAACACGCGGACGATGCGGGCGGAGGTACACCTCGAGAACAAGGAAGGATTGCTGCGGCCGGGCATGTACGGCACCGCGTCGGTACTGCTTGAGGAACACTACGGCGCCCTGACCATTCCGGCGACGGCGCTGATGCGGCGCGGCAACAGCACGCTTGTCTATTACGTGGCCGAGGCGCACGGCGATCCGGCACGTGGCATCGTGCGCCGGTTCGAAAATCTGGAACTCGGGATGGATGATGGCCACCGCGTCGAGGTGCGGCGCGGGCTGACGGGGAAGGAACTCATCATCGCCAAGGGTAACGGCGTGGTGCGGAGCGGCGAACTGGTCATCGCGGTGCCGGCGCGTGAAGGCGAGTAAACCCCTCGTGGCTCGCGTTTCGCTGCGGCGTACAGCGGCTCGCGCGAACGCCGCGCTCCAGTGCGCGGCACCGCCAAACAGCAGGAGACCAGCATGGAAGCAGGGTATCCGAGGCTCGTCCGCCTGGCCGCGCTCGTTGCCGTCCCTCTGCTTACTCTGTCCGTTCACGCGCAGATGGTTCCCCCTCCCGTGGAAACACTGCCCGCTGCGCGCATCCTCAGTGTTGTTCCGGTCGCGCTGCCGGTGCCGCGGGAGGCGATGCCGATCACCCTTCTCGACGCGTTGCGCCTAGCTCAGGTCGGCAACTTGGACGTGGCGCGTTCCCGCGAAGTCCTCACGCAGGCGCGCATCGCGCTCGAGCGCGCCCGGCTCGCGCCCCTCCCCAACCTGAACCTGACAAGCACCTACGTCGATCACGAAGGCAACATCCAGAAGACCGAAGGCAACATCATCAAAGCAAACCGCGATTCCCTCTTCTACGGCCTCGGACCGTCGGTCACCTTCAGCCTCACCGATGCCATCTTCGAGCCGCAGGTCGCCGAGGAGATCGCCGCCGCTCGGCGGGCTGGCGTGGATCGCGTCACGAACGACGTGCTCCTGGCCGTGGTCGATGCCTATGCCAATCTCCTCCGCGCTCGCCGCCGCCTGGCTCGGGTGGAGGAAACTCTTGAATTCCTCGCGTCCGAGCGCCCCCTGCCCACGCGCGGCGGCTCGAAAGGCCTGCTGCCACTGGTGCGCGATTTCGTCGAGGCCGGAGGCAAAGACGCCTTTCGCTCCGACCTGGCCCGCGTCGAGGTGGAGGTCCTGCGTCGGCGCGAAGAGGCAGCGCAAGCGTTGCAGGACTACCACGTCGCTTCGGCGGAAGTGGCGCGGTTACTGCACCTCGATCCGCGGATCCCACTCGTGCCCGTTGAGGATTTCCGCTTCGCGCTGCCGTTTCCCGGCGAGGCGTGGATGGGCCGCTCGACCGAGGAACTGGTGGCGTTGGCGCTCGCCAATCGGCCGGAACTGGCCGAGTCGCAGGCCGAGATCCGGGCGGCGCTCGACCGGGTGCGCGAGGCTCAGTATCGGCCGCTGCTACCGAACCTGGCGCTCAACTATGGCTGGGGCGACTTCGGCGGTGGTCCCGATCCGAATCCGCAGGTATTACAGCGGCCCAGTCGCCGTGGCGACGAGCCGAAGTTTGTCAGCCAGCCCGGCTTCGGCCCCTCCGGCCGCATCGAGCACCTGGGCACGCGCAGCGACTTCGACGTGACCGTCTACTGGCGCTTGCAGAACATGGGCCTCGGCAATTACGAGGAAGTACGCGAACGTGAGGCAATCCATCGCACGGCCCTGCTGCGCCGTTTGCAGGCTCAGGACCTCGTTGTAACCCAGGTCGTGCAGGCACGCGAGCAGGTGCAGCAAGGACGCGATCGCACCGACATCACCCGCTCTGCCCTGTTCGATGACAAGGGGCAGCCGGCCGGCCCGGTGTTCCAGTCGCTACGGCTGAATTTTGATCGCATCCGCGGCGCCGAGGGCCGGCCACTGGAGGCGCTCGACGCCATCCGCGGCCTGAACGACACGCTCGAAGCCTACGGTCAGGCCCTCACCGACTACGACCGCGCCCGTTATCGGTTGCTGCTGTCGCTGGGTATGCCGCCAAAGGTGATCCTGTGTCCAGAGCCACCCGGCAAGTGACAGGGGTCGCGTCACTCAATATGGCGTAGCATCCCACCCTCGCGGCAAAATCGCCTCGTGTTCCGCGCTCGAAAGCTCGATCCTGATATAGAAGATAACGAAGATCGCTAACTTGCAGGCGAGTCAAAACTATGAACATAGTTCCACACGTGGAGGCGCTGGAGACACGCTGCCTGCTGGCCTGCTCGATTCTCGCCCGCGGCAACGTGCTGATCATCCGCGGCGACAATACGCTGCACAGCATCCTCATCATCGACGACGGCACTGCCCTGGGCGGCAACATCACCGTTCGCTGCGACGGCCAGGAGTTCAATCCAAACATCGCGGCCAGCGCAATCCGCGTCCGGACGGGGAGCGGCGATGACGACGTGGAATACCAGCTCAATCGGAACCTGCGGACCGGCGTTTCGCGCCTGGTGGACGTGAATCTGGGCGAGGGTCACAACGCCTTCACGATCACGCTAAAGGGCGATCTGCAAACCGGCTCGAACCTGGCGATCCGGTACCGAGGAAGCCACCTGGACGACACCATCACCGCCACCATCCAGGACAACGTGCGGAGTGGAGCGGGTCTGAGTCTGGACCTCAACGGCAAGGGCGGTCGAGACAAGGTTGATCTGGCCTTCATTGACACGGCAATTGCAGCGGGGGCGTTCCTGTCCGTGAACGCCCACGGCACCGGCCAGGACCGGATCTTCATCGAGTACGGGGGCATCGACGAGGGCAGTCTCTCCGTCCAGGCCAAGGGGGGACTGGGCTCGAGTCAGATCTTGGTGAACCTGGACGCGCTGAACAGCGGCTCGAAACTGCGCGGCCGCGTGCAAGCGCAAGTTCTCGGCGGCGCCGGCAACGACAACCTGAAACTGTCCGTGCATCGTCTCGATACGACGTCGCCACTGCTTGTCGATGCGCTGGTCGATGGCGGTCTCGGGCGCAATCTGTGCCAGCACACCGCCAACGTGCATTCGATCCGCTGCGAGAGGGATTTCATCGTCCCGTGACGCCGGCATTTCTCGCATTGCGGAGCGAGGGGTCGCGCTCTGCAGCGCATCGCGGCTAAACAAGGTCAGCTCACCAACTCTGGCACGACTCGGCCGGCGTTGTCGGTCAGGCGGTCATTGCGGCCATTGTGGAGAAACGTGAGCTGTTTGTGATTCAGCCCGAGCAGGTGCAGAATCGTCGCATGCAGGTCGTGGACGTGGACGCGGTCCTCGACAGCGCGCAGGCCAAGGTCGTCGGTGCGGCCAAGGATCTGCCCACTCTTGACGCCACCGCCGGCTAGCCACATCGTGAAGCCATACGGATTGTGATCGCGGCCGGTGCCGCCCTCGTTCATCGGCGTGCGGCCGAACTCGCCGCCCCAAATGACAAGGGTGCTGTCGAGCAGGCCGCGGCGCTTCAGGTCCTTGAGCAGGGCCGCTGCCGGTTGATCGCAGCGCTTGCACATTCGGCCATGATTGCCCTCGATGTCGCTGTGCGCGTCCCACTGGCTGCCGCCGCCGCAGTAAATCTGCACGAAGCGGACGCCGCGCTCTACGAGACGCCGGGCGAGCAGGCAGCGATGCGCAAAGTCGGCGCACTCCTTCCGATTCAGGCCATATTCCTCCTTCGTTTTCTCCGACTCCTGCGTCAAATCGACGGCCTCGGGGGCCTGCGCCTGCATCCGGTAAGCCAGTTCGTAAGCCGCCATGCGGGCGGACAACTCGGTGTCCTCTCGTCGGGTGGAGTGGTGATGCTCGTTCAGAGTTTGCAGCAGGTCGAGTTCGCGGCGCTGTTCAGCGGCGTCGCTGCTGGCCGGGGGCTTCAAATGGAGAATCGGGCTGGCGCCGCTGCGAAAGAATGTGCCCTGGTACGTCGCCGGCATGTAGCCGGTGCCCCAGTTGCGCGGACCGCCGTTCGGTTCGCCGGCGTCGCTCATGACGACAAAGCCAGGCAGGTTGTGGTTTTCCGTGCCCAGACCGTACAACGACCACGCGCCGAGACTCGGCCGGCCGGCCAGGATGGAGCCGGTGTTCATCTGGCAGACCGAGCCGACGTGGTTCAGACCATCGGCCCAGCAGGAGCGCACCACCGCCAGGTCGTCGGCGCAGGTGGCAAGATGCGGCAGCCAATCACTGACGTCGATGCCCGCGCGGCCGTGCTTCTTGAAGGCGCGTCTGGTCGCCATCAGGGTGTTGCCGCCGGTGCCCATGGAGGTGATGACTGGGCCAAAACTCGGCGGCAGTTTCTGGCCGTGCAGGCGGGTCAGCTCCGGCTTTGGGTCGAACGTATCGAGGTGGCTGGGGCCGCCTTCCATGAACAGGAAGATTACCGCCTTCGCCCTCGGCGCGCAGTGAGTCGGTCGCGGGGTGAGCGGGTCTACTGTGGTTGCTTCAGCGGCGGAGAGCAGACCGTCGCGCTGCAACAGGTACGTCAAGGCGAGGGCGCCAAAACCGCCGCCGGCCCTGAGCAGGAAGTCCCGGCGCGACGCGAGCCGGGGCACATGCGGTTGAGGCGAGCAGCAGGGGCAGTCTTTTCGCATGGCACTCCTCAATCGACGTAGAGGAATTCGTTGAGATTGACGAGCGCGTGGCATAGCCGGACGACGGCAGCACCATAGGCCGGATCGACGCCGGGTGGCGCGCCCGTGGCGGCGGGATGGCGGCGTGCCTCGGCTGTCTCATGGTTGAGGAAGGCGAGCAGCCGCTGGCGCTCGGCGTCATCGGGTGTCCGGCCCAGCGCTAGGAGATAGGCGTGGTCGACAACGGCAGCGGACTCGGGACCCGCCTCGCGCAGCACGCGCGCGGCAAAGGCGTGGGTCCATGCGCTGACCAGGCGGTCGTTTAGCAGGAACAGGGCCTGTGGCGCAGTCGTCGAGATATAACGGCGGGCGCAGGTCTCATTGCTATCCGGGGCATCGAAGGCGCCGAAGAGCGGATAGCGCAGATTGCGCTTGACGAAGACGTAGACGCTGCGGCGATTGCGTTCGATCGGATCGGCATTGACCGGCCAGCCGCCGCGCGGCACCCCTAGCTCGGCCGGCAGCTCCGGGAAGATACTCGAGCCGCCCGCCTTAGTATTGAGCTGGCCGCTGACCGCCAGGAGTGCATCGCGCAGGGCCTCGCCTTCGAGACGGCGGCGGTTGCTGCGCCAGATTAAATGATTATCCGGATCTACTTTCACCCCATCCCTCAGACTTCCCGCCCCTGGGAAGAGGGTCGAAGTGCTGCCCTGGCGGTACGCCGCGGACGTCACCATCAAACGATGCATCGCCTTCATGCTCCAGCCGCGGGCCATGAACTCGCACGCCAGCCAGTCGAGCAATTCGGGATGCGTCGGCGGTTCACCCTGGTTGCCGAAATCGCTCGGTGTCCCCACGATGCCCTTGCCGAAATGGTGTTGCCAGAGTCGATTGACCTGCACCCGGGCCGTCAGCGGGTTTTCGGGGCGCGTCAGCCATTGCGCCAGGGCGCTGCGCCGCCCAGTGGTGGATGCGCCGGCGGAAGGAGGCGGCACGTTGGCCGGTCGATCGTCGAAGGCAGACAGAAATCCAGGAACGACCTCTTTCCCCTTGTGTCGCCAATCGCCCCGGTGGAGAAGGTACGTCGCGGGAGCGGTCGGGCCGACGTCGGTGAGGGCCAGCGCAAGCGGCGGCGACTTCGGCCGTTGGCCAGCCTGCTCCGCCAGTAGTTTCGTCAGCTCCTGCCACTGCTGGCGGACGGGAGGCTTCATCGTCTTGACGACCTCCTCGGTGTTGCTCTGGACCTGCTTGGCGACCATGGCGGCGAGCTGCTCCTGCAACGGCTGCCGCTTGCTGGCCGGGATATCGAGCAGCTCTGCGTATTCCTTCGGGAATCGCCCGCGCCGCTGCGCGGCGAACCGCTTGTGGTAGGGCTCCTCGAGCGCGGCGAGTTGGCGGCGTGCCTCGGCGGTGCGCGTTTCCCATTCCTGCATCCGCCGCCGATACGCCTGCATCTCGTCGTGCCGGCCGACCGGCACGTCGAGGGGGGAATAACCGGCGAAAAACGCCTGTATTCGGTAGTAGTCTTCCTGCGCGATCGGGTCGTACTTGTGATCGTGGCAGCGGGCACAGCCGAGCGTAAGACCGAGGAAAACCTGCGCGGTCGTATCGGTAATGTCGTTGAGGATCTCCTGACGGCGTTGTTCGAGATTGACGGCGTTGTACTCGTCGGGGTAATGGCGATTGAAGCCGGTGGCGATCAGGGCATCGGCGTCGTCGGGGTAGAGTTCGTCGCCGGCGATTTGTTCCTTTACGAACCGGTCGTAGGGCTTGTCCTCGTTAAAGGCGCGAATGACGTAATCGCGGTAGCGCCAGGCCAGCGGCCGCGTGTCGTCGGCCTTGAAGCCGTCGCTTTCGGCGAAACGGGCCAGGTCGAGCCAGGAGGTCGCCCAGCGTTCGCCGTAGTGCGGCGAGAGGAGGAGGCGCTCGACCAGTCTCTCATAAGCGTCCGGCGCAGAATCGTGGACGAAAGCCTCGATTTCCGCTGGCGTCGGCGGCAGCCCGATCAGGTCGAAGGTGACACGGCGGATGAGCGTGACGCGGTCGGCTTCCTGGGCAGAGGTGAGGCCGGCTTCCTCGAGTTTCGCCAGGATGAACCAGTCGATGGGATTGCGCACCCAGGCGACGTTCCTGACTGGCGGGAGCACGGGCCGCTTCGGTGTTTGCAAAGCCCAGGTTCAATCGGCAGACGAACGTCCCCTGTCCGCGGCCGGTGCCTCGGTCGTGGCCCGCGCAAAACAAGCCAAAGCGACCCAGAAGACAATCAGACGGCGGCGCGGTCCCTGCATGCTCTGCCCCTCGAGGGGTGCCTGGACCGGCGCCAGACTGAGCCGGCCGCGAGGTCAAACCCTTATCAATCCAAGGGTAACCATCCTCGTGCCGGAGTCAAACCGAAACCGCGCTCGCCCCGAACGAATCCGCGGTTGCAACGAAGACGCCTCGGTCACTCCGCCCAATCGGCCAGGGGTGGCAAGGAGATTCCGGCATCGGCAGGGCTAGTTGAGCAACAACCGAAAACTGACACGTAGAAGCGGCATCTTGCCGCTTTCATCCAAGCGGCATCTTGCCGCTTTCATCC
>JRHI01000910.1_pt1 | contig 28956 bp, 28 predicted proteins | sample 215371 | NCBI WGS metagenome assembly JRHI01 (sample SAMN02929681, study PRJNA255918) | sediment metagenome | biome: cave system; feature: Ice Cave; material: Sediment; isolation source: sediment from deep within a dark volcanic ice cave with no known source of... ...
GCAAGACCGGCGGGGTCCCGAGCCGCAAGCCACCTATCCGCCGCTGCGAAGGCGCAGACTTGCCCACAATCACAAGGCCTGTGGTCGCGCGCAGCCGATCGTCTAAAAGTGCCAATGCTCTTGTGAGCGTTTGAAAATCCTTGCGCTCCTCCGCTTCGCCCACAAACAGAACGTAACGGGCCGCTCCGTCGAGCAGCGGTTCTCGATCCGTTTGTGCGGCTGGCACATCAACTCCCAGCTGCACGACAGAAATTTTCTCGTCCGGCACGTGCAAGTAGCGGACGATCTCCGATTTCGAGAAATGGGAGTCGGTGATGATTGCGGCGGCACGCGCGGCAGTTGCGTAAAACGGCGTCTGCTCGTTGCGGCGTTTGCGCGCGTCGCGTGCGGGAGAAGCGAAGGGCCACACGTCGTGCACCGTCGCGACACTGGTGATGGGAGCGAACCATGTCATACCGCTCCACGGGTACCACAAGACGTCAAGCCCGATGCGCGTGGCGTCGCTGCGCCGGTAGGCGTTCACGCTTTCTACGCCGATACGCTCTGCCAAGTCGCGTGCAACGAGGTGCGGGAAAAGATGCGGCACGAGCAGTGACACGCGCAGCTGCGACGGCGGTATTTGTAACCAGCGTCGCAACAACGCACGCGCGTAACGGCCGATGCCGCGACGATCGTGCAAGACGTTATTGGCGTCGACACCGACATGCAACGGCGACAAGGGAACCGCAGAGGGTGGGCTAAACGGTGGCGCGGTGCTAATTGCGCTTCAACTCCTCGGTGCGCTCGGACTCGTTGTCATCGCCAGCGACGCCTTCACGAACGCAGTCGAATGGCTCGGCGCTATTTTCGGCCTAACGCGCAGCGCTGTCGGCGCGGTCGTTGCGGCCATCGGTTCCTCGTTACCCGAAACCATGGTGGCAATCGTAGCGCTGCTATTCTTACGGGACGCACAAAGCCATGCAATTGGTGTGGGCGCGGTACTCGGAGCGCCGTTCATGCTGAGCACCCTCGTATTCTTTCTCATCGGTGTTACGGCTCTGTTACGGCGTGCACCGGCCACCCACCCACACCACTCTGCTGAAAAGCCGCACTCGTCTGAAAGGCCGCGCTCGTTGCACAAGCTCAAGGTGCCTTTTGCCGACACGCTGTTCGGTGCGTTGCTTTTTGTGCTCACCTTTGCGTTGGCATTAGGGGCGTCCTTTGTGCCTGATCGCAGCGTACACATCACCGCTGCGATCCTCGTCTTGGGCTCGTACGGATTATATCTACTCTACCATTTGCGCAGCAAGCAACCTGAAGCAGAGGAATCGCCGCCACCGTTGCGCATCAGCCCAAAGCGCGCGAAGCCCTCAAGGCGTGCCGTCGTGCTGCAGCTTGCGATCGCTCTTGTCATAACAATCTTCGCTTCACGCTGGTTTGTCAGCGCGGTCGGCCAGGCAGCAAACGCGCTTAACTTGTCGCCCTTTATGGTTTCTCTTTTTCTGGCGCCCATTGCAACCGAATTGCCGGACGCGAGCAATGTGGTGATCTGGATGCGCCGGCGCCAGGACGAACTAGCTATGGGGAGTGTCTTAGGCGCGATGATGTTTCAGACTTCTATAGCCTGTGCTATTGCGATGCTCGCAACGCCCTGGCATTTGGACACATACGCGTTAGTACCCAGCGCTATCGCGATTTTTTCTGCGCTGCTTTTGGTCGTTGTCACCTTGCTACGCAGGCGAGTCGCGCCGCTGGCTCTGGTGGTGGGCGGGTTGCTCTACGTCGGCTACATCGTCTATGTCGCCGGTTTTCAGAAACTATGAAGCAAGTTTGGGGAATGCAAAGGCCACTACCAGGGAAACAAAATTCACCGTGGCATGCGCCGTAATATTCGCCCACAGAGTTTTCTCGCGGTAATACAGCCACGCCAATCCGGCACCGATGACGAAAATCGGAAGAAACGTCCACAGGTAGATGTGGGCAAGCCCAAACGCCGCCGCGCTGATGCAAATTGCGATCGCAGGCGCCATGCGCTGCACTAAGCCCGTAAAGATAAAACCGCGAAAAAGTATTTCCTCAGCGATCGGAGCAGCGACTGAAACCGACATGAAGTCGAGCAAGAAGTCGCCGACGCCATGGTGGTGAGCGAGAGCCTTGGCTTGCGGTTGCGGATGGGGTCCGAAAAAGTGCGTCAGGAGAGCTTCGACCAGTCCGCTGGCAAAAAGCAAAAATATCCCGGTGACCACACCAAGTGCGATGGCTCTCACGGTGGGCTTGATGCCTAGGCCCAGATCGCGCAGGTTCGCGTGAAAAGCGATTTTTGCGAAACCGATCGTGCCGAATATCAAGATGGGGGCTGACAAAACGTAGCCCAGCCACAAATTCTTGGCGGTCAGCAGCCGGATCTGCAAGGCAGGGTCCTGTAGTTGCTTCGCAATTGCGGGCGCCATGTAGCCCTGCAGAAGAGCGGTTCGCAGCGCGTGGGCGATCTCAGGGTTTTGCTGGAAGAATAAGATAGTGAAAATTATTTGTTGCCCGATCAAGAAAGCCAGATACATAAGCAGCGCTATGCCGAAGATAGCCCAGCCATTCCAGCGCACTCCTGTGAAGGCCGGCCCTTTTTCAGTTGCTGTGGTGGTTGCGTACACGCTTGCTCCTGGTTGGCTCATGCTCAAACGTCGCGCTGCTCAAACCGGCGGCGGCCAGCGCTTCAGTGAGGTGCCTGAATTCCGGCAATGCTAGCCGTTCGGCGCGGACCTTGGGATCGATACCTGCTTGCGCCAGCGCGGCTTCCACCGTTTTTCGGTTGTCATTGTTTTCCCCTGGAATTTCGTCGAGGACGCTGTTCACAAGCGTCTTGCGCCGGTGCGCAAAAGCCGCTCGAACCAACCGCAGCAAAAGCGGCTCGAATGCTGTCGGCATTTTGTTGACGGACGTCGAGGTAAGGCGAACCACGGATGAGGAGACGTTGGGCGCCGGATAAAAGCCGGCAGCGCCCACGTCAAACATCTTGCGCACGTCGCAGAAATAGGACGCAAAAACCGATAAGCTGCTGTAGTCCGCGCTGGCCGGTGCAGCCACTAGGCGGTGCGCGTATTCGCGCTGCACCATGAGCACGGTACATTCCCAAGAGGCGCTGCTGTCGAAGATGCGTTCGAGGAGCGGCGTGGTTATGTAATAGGGTAGGTTGCCGATTATGGCGCGCGGCGCGGGAACAGCGTCGAGCGTGCCCGCGAAATCGAAGGCCAGAGCGTCGCCGGTCACGATGCGCACCAGACGGCTAGCTTTCGCGAAGCGGTCTTGCAGGAGTGCCGCGAGATCGCGATCGATTTCCAAGGCGGTCACGTGCCTGGCGACCTTGGACAAAGCGTCGGTGAGGACGCCCGTTCCTGCGCCTATCTCAATGACGTGCGCCTGCGCGGGCAGCAAGGCTACGATCCGCGCTGCGAGCTTGCGATCGGTAAGAAAATTTTGACCAAAGCGTTTGCGCGGCTTGAGACGCCGCTCATCGAGAAGTTGCTTAGGTGACACACCCCAGGCGTCGTCGTCGGCCATAGTGGCGGCTTCGACGCAGCACTCGCTAATCCTGAGAGCGGTTAGTTATTCGCGGTGAGTAGAAAGATCGGTCGGCTACTATTGACCGAGAACGTATACCATAACGGATTGACGTCCAAAGTTCAGCGCTTGACTCAACGAATCCATGCACAGGTCGATGCGGTGACCGATGATCGATCCACCTGTGTCCGAAGCGATCGCCGTGCCGTAGCCGGGTATGTACACGTGTGCGCCAAGCGGTATGATGCGCGGATCAACCGCGACGACGCCATAGCGCGCAAGCGCACCCGTTGCCGTCCGCCCAGTCGGCACTGCTTGCGCCGAGCCTGCGGTATAGGCTGTTGCGACCATCGCAAAAACACCGAGCAGCTTGCGGAACTTCGTGAGTGCGAGCGCTTCCGCGACGTTGCGCGGCGGACCAGCGGCGATCTCAGCGGCACGCGCATGCCGCACGAGCCTCTTGCCGACCACTTGATGATCGACGACGATATCATTCCATTTCGTCAAACGTTCGGTGACGACGGTGACGGACGGTATGCCGCGCCGCACTGTTCGGCGAGCGCCGGGGGCCAAGTCGGCGCGAAGCCGTACAACGGGCCGTGTCGTGGCGTATATTTTGCGCTGGTGAAGCTCGGTCGTGATTCGCAGCGGTTGAACATTTGTGCTGATGGAAAAACCGTCGCCGAGCGATTGGTCTTGCATTGACTGAGCGTCTTTGACGCTTATTTCACCGGCCGAATGCGCCTGCCCGACAGCGCCGCCGATAATCATAGAGTCGCCCCACGCGAGCGCTGTTGTGGGACGATTGGCCTGAGTCACGAAGGCGGAATGTGCGATGGCTTGCGGGCTTTTGATAACGACGACCAGGAGTGCGGTGCAGACGAAGGCGGAGATTCGATAAAGCGTTCGACGTGCGTGCGGTTGCTTGTTCACGATCGCGAGCAGCTGCAAAAGGGACGTGTGTTTTATCAACGAGTATCCTCAGTGCGCAAAAAAATGTCCGCAACGGCGGTGCAACGGGCGACGATTCTTGCTTGAGTTATAGCGCGCTATTAGCTGCGCGTTTTATAAAGACGGGTGAAGATGAAGATTAAAAGAAGAATATGAAACTTGCGCAATTATATCACGCGTCCGCGAATATCGTCAAACCAGGGGGAGCGGTAAAGGGACACTAAGTGCTTATTAATAGGCATTGCGAGCGAAAACTGTACCGTCATTCGAATCGCAGTTCGAAAAATCGAACGTTCCATTTTAACTCATGAAAATAGCAATATTTACTGAAGTCTATAGGCCGATCGTAAACGGCGTTGTGACATCGATAGATTCACTCGCTGAAGAGCTGCGAGTGCTGGGTCACGAGGTCTTTACTTTTGCGCCGCATATTCCCAAAGGTGTCGAGAGCGCCGGTCGCGTTTTTAGGATGCCCTCGTTGCCGTTGCCGGCACGCACCGAATATCGGCTGACTTTACCGCTCGTCGCGCGCAGAAATAAGCGACAGTTTTTGAGTCATTGCGACGTCATCCATAGCCATTCGCTTTTTATCACGGGTTGGATGGCTTCATACTACGCACGACGACGTTTTCGCATTCCGCTGGTGTTCACATATCACACACTCCTCGACAACTATGCGCATTACTCGCCACTGGGGCAACGCATCACTTCGCAGCTCACGCGCGAACTGACGCGCACGTATGCAAATGCCGCCGACGCGGTCATCGCGCCCACGAAAACAGTCGCTGCAGAGCTGCGCAAACAAGGCGTCACCGCACCCTTGTCGGTCGTGCCGACAGGGGTCAATATCGACATTTTCCGCCGTGCCGACAGGGCGTCAGGTGATCTGCTCCGTGCCCGGCTAGGCATCGCTTTGGACGCGCCGCTGCTCTTACTCGTCTCAAGGCTAGCGCATGAGAAAAATGTGCCCTTGGCGCTGAAGGCGTTGGCGCGCGTGCGGCAGAGGCTGCCCAAAACGCAACTCCTCTTGGTGGGAAGCGGTCCGCTCATGGGATTCCTGAAAGATCAGGTACGGGACGACGGCTTAGACGCAGCAGTCCACTTTGTGGGCTCGGTCGAACACAGCTCGATTCCGGCGTTTTATGCCGCCGCCGATGTCTTCGTCTTCCCATCCATCACGGAAACCCAAGGGCTGGTGTTGGCAGAAGCTTTCGCGGCCGGCCTGCCCGTGGTGGCGCTCGATAATCCGCAAACCCGTGACGTCTTCGGGATGCACCTGGCCGGGATGATCGTCAAAGATAGCGTCGGCATGGCAAATGCCGCCTACGAGCTCATTACAGATGAGCAGAAACGCGCGGCGGCAGTCGCGCATGCAAAGACGGCGGCGGCGGCCTTCGATTCACGAGCCACGGCGTGCCGCGTGCTCGCCATTTATGAGGCGGTCCTGTCTAACGGGTCATCCAGCGGCTCTGACCACGTTTCCGCTGACTCATTTGTGGAAACAGCTGATCTAGCGCTGTAGTAATCTTACAGCTCTCGCTGGCTTGACAATCGAACATATGTTCGATAAAATGAAGCTATGCAAGCTGCAAAAGCCTTCTCATCCACCCGTCAGCGTGCCGCTCAGGCCTTAGCCGTGGTCGTGCGCTGCGGCGAAGACCGCGGCCTTGTGGGCTTGCGGCTTATCGATGAGCAGCACGCCTCATCGGGAGAATACTTCATCCCCTTTGCGGTGTCTGATGCGAACAGCACGCATGGACGCGAATTCGTTTATACCGGCGTTATTGCAGCGCTCGACAGATTGCGTGCGCTAAAAATAAACCGCTTGCTGCTGCTTACTGATGATGCAGCGCTCGTGAATGAGCTCGAGCGACAGATCGAGCCGCCTCGCGATCTATTCTTGCAATACGTGATTTTGGGTTGCAAATTGAATGAGTTCGGGCGTGCGCGCGTCGTGGTGACGCCATCGGAACGGCTCGAAGAGCTGCGTGCCAAAACTGCAAACTTAGCCGCCACGATATATCGCGAGCATGTCGACTTTGTCGGAGCGCAGCCGACGATGCTGCCGCTTGCGCCAGCAATCTAGATAATCGCTTTCATATTTCAGACAAGAAAACAGAGCGGCGTATTACGCCGCTCTGATTGTTTGCGTTGAAGAAGGTTTAGGTTTGCGCGATGCCGGCCTTTCCAGACGCCGTTAGGTCGGCTGTACCACCCGAACCGGTGATTGTCGGAGCTTGTTGCACGTTGGCCGGCGGTCCGGCCTCGACCAACGGATAGTCTGCCCCAATTGCGAACGCAGTGTAAGCACCGGCTGCAAGCGTTCCCGGAGGCACCGTTGCCGTCGTACCGATCGCTTCGACCGTCGCAACCTCGGTGGTGCCACTTAGAATTACGATCAGCGTCTCGGTGACACCGGAGGGGGGAGCGACTGTCAGCGTGCCGCCACCCGTCCCCGCAATTGGCGCATACGCCGGGGCGCCTATCGGTGCGAGAACGGTTGGAGTGGCTGGCAATGTAGCGGAAGCATTCCAGGGCTGAACCTGGCCGTTCACGGTAACGGGCGCGACAACCGTGTAGCCGCCCGACGTCGGCGGAGTGAGTCCAGTGAGGATGAAGCCGGTCGCATAGCCAGCGACCGTGCTTGGCGGATTGTAGGCCGGCGGTAATCCAACGACTCCATTCCTATTCGGGGCTTGGCCGTAGCTAAAGAGCTCGCCGACAGTAACGGAGATGGTCCCGGGTCCGGTAAGCGTTGCAGTTCCAGGGCTGAGGAATGCCGAGGCCCCGAAATTGTTGCGAAATGTCGTGACCGCATTGAGATAAACCCCGGCTGCGAGCGTGAGGGTCCCGGCGCTGTCGTTGAGAGTCCCCACTGCAAGTTGCATCACCGGAGGCAAGAATCTGATATTGCCTGGGCTCGTATTTGTTTTGCACCCAGCCAGCGCCGCGACACATAGCAGTGCGAGCAGGCCAGCGCGTAGTTTGTGCATCGAGTTAAATCCTTTCTCTTTTGAATGCATAAGCCGCACTTGCTGAAGGCAGCCTTTTTGGCTGCCTTCAGCAACTTGCCTTTGCTAGTGCTAGTATCTGGCGTTGAGGTAGAGCGTGTAGAGCCGCGCTGGTCCGGTTGGTTCGCTTTCGTACGGGAACGGACTTCGTGGGAATAAGTACGGTTCGTTGAACGGCGGGTTCGCAAAGCCGGACCTATTTCCTGAGTTGGAAGCGTAGCCGCCGATGCCGTTGTTGCGATAGCGCGAATTGCCTCCGACCACACCGTTGGTATAGTTGCCGAACACATTCGCAACATGCAAGCCAACCGTCATACGCCTGGCTCCGAGACCTAGATCGTGCGCTATGGTGATGTTCGCGAACATGCGCTGCGGACTGCGCAGCGTTCCCGGATCGAATCCTTCGTTGGTGCCGCGCGAACCGGTGATGTTCGGATGTACGATGGTGCCTGGATTGGTCGGATCCGTGAAGTAGTAAGCGCTCGTAAAGGAGTTGAGCCCGAGCGCGCTGGCTGCCAGATCCGTGTTGAGCACCTCTAGCGGCACGAGCGGTCCAGACACGCCGTTCGCCGGCTGCAAGATGAACGTGTGCGTGCCGACACCGTAATGGTAACCCGATTCGTAGGGGAAGTCGCCAATGAAGTGCCAGCCGCTTCTCGCGTTGTAGTTGACGTTAATGTGCGCCGTAACGGGCGCCAGGTAGCTCACATGGAAGAAATGTCCGAGTTGCACGGCAGCCACGTTGACGGATGGGAAGAAGTCGCTGTTGTAGTTGGCGAGCGTGTTGTCATAGGTCGCGTGGATGAACCCTGACCATCCGTACGCGTTGTTCTTATCGAGCGCGAATTCGACGCCGGTGTTCTTGTTCACGCCTGCGTTAGACTCGCGCGGAGAACCGAACACCGAGGTTCCATCCGGAAGCGTGAACAGCAGCGGAGTGCTGGCCACGACATAGTCCGTACCCTTGCGATAGTAAGGCGTAATTTTCAACTGTAGGCCGTTGCCGAAATCGTGCTCCCACGAGAAGTCGAGGCTGGTCGCTTTTTGCGGCCGCACCGGCGTGTACTGCGCGAAGTTGTTCTTATTGAGGTCTTCGATGATCTGCTGACGCAGGTTGCTAATGCCGTTGCAAGCGACGCCCGTTCCGGGAACGGCGCCATTGACGCAGGCGGCATTGAATCCCGGCAGCGGGGTGAAGCAGCCGTTGGCGATCGTACAATTGGTCGCAGCCGCAGGAACGTTGTAGGTATTCTCAATGTTTGAGACCGGCGTAAACTCGATGAAGCGTCCGTACGATGTCTTGAAGACATCGCGTGAGTTTGCCGCATACGAGATGGCGATGCGCGGGCTGATCTGCGTGGGCCGGGTCACGTCGTTGCCGATCGGCTGCCCAGGCACGTCGATAAAGTTACCGAGCGCGTTCTGGGTGTAGAATAGGTTTAGCTGGCTGGCATTGCTGGGAAGAGCGATGATCTCTTGATCCCAACGAATGCCAGCCGTGATCGTGAACCGGCTATTGGGCTGCCAGCGATCGCGGATGAACGCGTTATTGCGATGGATGTTGTCCGTTATGTGGCTGGCGTTGTCTGGCAGTTGCGAGAGGGGAAGCACCAAGCCTGGCGGGAGCCCGAGCGCGGCCTGGACTTCATTATAGAGAGGTTGCACGTAGCCTTGCGGTGCGGCGGGGTTGAAGGTGCCTGTCAGACCGAGGGCCGAGCAGGCAAGCCCGCATTCCAGCGGACCGGTGAAGACAGACGAACTCGGTATCGCTATCGAGAACGTAGGCTTGGTGAAAATGGTCTCCGCTCCGACGGTCATGTCGTGCTGGCTGTTCAGCTGATTGCTGTAGTCAAACGCGATGCCGCGGTTATCGGAAACCGAATATTCGAATTGGTCCCCAAAAGCTCCACCGCCCCAGGGAAACAAGAAATTCACAGTGGACTGCGTGCGGAAGACCCTGAAGTCGCCGAAACTGGAGGCGTTGAACTGGCGTTTGTAGTTCAGCTTTTGAATTTGGTGGTTTTCGTCTTCATGATCGGGATAGGCCGTGTTTTGGAAGAAACCCGCTTGACCGGGGAAAAGCGGTGCAAAGTCCACCAGGGAGACCTGAGGGCTCGTAAATAGCCCGCTTCCAAGGCCTGTGAAGATCTGCGTCACGCCATTATTCGTCGCATAAGGCGTGAGTCTCGGGTCCATCAAATAGGCAATGTTAAAGAGATTGTCTCCCGCGTCAGCATAGTATTGGAGTTCGTTTGCGTTGTTCGCGCCCCAATGGTAGAAGAGGTTGCCGACAAAATCGTTGCCGCTTTCATAATTTGTTTGGCCAACGAGGCGCGGTAAGAATGTCTTGTCGTCGCCATAGGTTATTTGCGATCGAGCGCCCTGAAAGGAGAAGTAGTAGCTAAAACGGTTGTCGGGCGTCGCATTACCGTAGTCAAAGGCCAAGCGATGGTCCATGTTCGGCCAATTGATACGAGATGTTGCCTCGCCGTTGCCCGGATACGTGCCGCGTTTCGTGACGATATTCACCACGCCGGAATTGGTGTTGCCCTCGCTGACATCGTATCCGCCGGTGGACAACTGTAGGCGGCCTACTCCATTCAACACCAAGCTGTTGATGAACTGTCCGGTGATGGGTTCGGTCGCATCGATGCCCTCGAGCTGGAAGCCTTCGTCATTTTCGGCGCCGCCACGGATGATCGGGTAACCGCCGTTATCCGTCGTGATGCCGGGCAGCGCGTTGAGCACTTGTGTTTCCGACAAGTTCTGCGGCGTGCCGGTGATGTTTTCTATCGATTGGGGGTTGATGGTATACTGATTGACAGTCAGCGTGGGCTGGACGAGCGCGGTCGATCCCCGCACCGCAACCCGGCCGAGCGTCTTTACTTCGGCTGATAAGGTCATGTTGAGGGTATAAACCTGGTCCTGGTTTATCGTAACACCGGGGACGGTTTGAGTTAAATAGCCCGATTTCGAGAAGGTAACCGCGTAGGTGTCGGGCGGAAGACCGGAAACGGCGTAAAAGCCGTTGCTCCCCGTAACGGTTTGCGTTCGATATGATAGAGCGACAGCTGCGACACTGACCGCAGCGATGGGATGACCGGCGCCATCGTTAATCGTGCCGTTGATGCCGCCTGTCGTACCAGCCAGCGTCCTTGTTGCCTGGCCAGCGACGAACAGCATGACAACGCCCATTACCGTAAAGAGCCGCAATAGCGGCTTGGACATTACTTCTCTCCTCCTAAGGCCTGTGGAAGAACGAAAAGCCCTACAAGGCTAAGCCCCCCCAACTTTTGGCGGCCATCAGTGCCCCGTAAGAACTCGCAAAGCGTATCCCCAGCCCGATTGACTGGTGTCGTTGCGCGCCATTAAATTACGGTTAAGGGAGAGGCGTTCCTGCGGTCAACGCGTCGTCAGCTTTCAGTTAAAACTTAGCTGAAAATTAAAAATTAGACTGAAAGGCGACGCCGCCCGCTGGGGTAAATCCGGGTGCGCTTACGGGCAGCGTGTGGAACAGTGGGCAGAGGCCACCGGCGCAAGTGATGCTGGCCGTTATAGAAGATCCGTTGGAAGATCGGAACGCGTAGTTTCCTGAAGAAAGAGAATAGTACGCGTTCGAGAGGTCGAGCCAGCTCCCAGCTAGGTTTGGCCCAGCTCCGTAAAACTGAGCTGAACCTATCCCGGCCACCCAATGGATAGCGGGATCGTTGGCACCCCCGCTGCCCCAGTGGATCGGTCCGTGCGGAGGGTGCAATGCGAAACCGGGCCGCAAGATTATGAAAGGAATGATAATCGTTGGCGGCGGGGTCGGAGGCGGACCCGCCGGCGCCAAAATCGCGAGCGCGGTCGGAGCAGCTCGCGAGGCGAGATGAACGGTAATCTTCTGGCTGGGTGCTCCGCCGCTCTGCTGTTCTACCATCGTCACAACAACAATGTCGTTGCCGCCTTCGAGCTCGCGAGCACCATAGAAAATGGACACACGCGCTGGATATTGTGTTCCGGCAAGCATACTGGCCACCGGTTTTCGGATTGCTGCAAAGGCCCCAATACCGGCGCCAGCCAGATCGGATGCAAGCACGGTCTTTACTCCTAATGCAGATGAATATTCGTAGCGGGTGACCGAACCCGAACTGCTGTCAAACCGGTAGGCTACAAAAGCATCGCCGCCGGCTGATTGGCGCCTGAAAAAATCAACCTCGTGTGCGCCGCTCGTGCCTGAGTTTGCAAAGCCTAGAACATCGGTGCTCGGAATAAAGACGGCGGTAGAGCTGCGTGCGTCTCCCTGTAGCCGGTCGGCCAGTTGCGATGCCGTTCGACCCATCGCCGCCCTGCCGGCGTGCAAGGCTTCGATGCGCAAGGTCTGAATGATCGCGGCGCACACTGCCAGCACCAAAAGCAGTATTATTGCCACGCTGACGAGCAGTTCGACGAGTGAGAATCCCGAAGACGCGATTTTATGACGCATTCGAATTTACCTCAGGGACTCGTACATGAAATGCAACGATGCCGCTGTCACGAAGCAGCGATTAACGGCATCATCACGCAATTGTGACTCGTCGTCAAGGTGCGAACTGACATTCCCATGGAAACATCAGCTTGCATCCAATCTGCGCCTAATCTTTATTGCCTTATCTCCTAATCTTTATTGCCTTATCTCCTAATCTTTATTGCCTTATCTAATGAAGCAACACGCCAAAGAGCTTTTCGCAGGTCCGACGATTGACGTCGCTCGCCGGCTGATCGGGGCGACGCTTTACCGCACGTTACCAAAAGGCGAGCCTGGCGCCGGGAAAACCCTGTCGGGACGGATTGTGGAAACCGAGGCTTACTTGCCCTTGGTTGATCCATCGTGCCACGCGTACCGTGGCCCAACGCGACGCAACGCCAACCTCTTCGGGCGCAGCGGTTATGCCTATGTCTACCTTATATATGGAATGTACTATTGTTTGAACGTCAAGACTGAACCCGCGGGCATCGGGGCAGCGGTACTCATTCGGGCGCTGGAGCCAATGAGCGGCATCGAGGAAATGCGCCGCCGTCGGGGCCGGCACGTCCCTATCGAAGCGCTCGTGTCGGGACCAGGCAATCTTTGTCGGGCACTGTCTATAGATTCGAGGTGTGATGGCGCTGACTTACGCAGCGGCAGCCTGAGGCTGCGGCCGGCACCGCAAGATGAACGTGTCGAACCAAAGGTGAGCGGACGGATCGGCCTGAGCGTTGCCGCGAAGTGGCCGTTGCGATTTATCGACGCGAACAGTTTGAGCATTTCCCCGTTCCGAAAACGGCGGCAACGATCGGCTTAAGAAGCGTTACAAATAGCCGATAAACAGGGTAGGCACGAGCTTTTCCGTTGACGGCGCTCATCCGCATGTGATATAGTGTCGGGAGCGAGAACTCGGAAACCATCAACGGCGAGTCCGCTTCTTTTATTACCTCCCTCAAGAACTCACGGTTATAAATTCTTACGACAAATCGTCGTTTCATCAATATGTGTTTAATCCATCACTCTCGCGGTAGCGCGGCACGTTCCGCATAATATGCTGCTGCTTGTCATAGGCTAAAAGGCGTGGAAGAAGACAACGATCCGCAACAACCCAACCTTACTGAAGACGCAGAACCGGCTTCTGCTCCCCCCTCAACTCCCCGAACGCGGTCACGAGCTAACGGTGCAGGCGCAGCAAATTTTCAAGCTCGCGCCAGTTCAGACTATCGTGCCGAGCGCGGCGACAGAGTCGAGCGCGGCGACAGAGTCGAGCGCGGTGATCGAACCGAACGAGAGCGCCCGGAGAGAGCGGAGCGGCCCGAAAGAGTCGAGCGCGCCGAGCGTCCCGAGCGTGGCGAACGTCCCGAGCGTGCCGAACGACCGGAGCGTGGCGAACGCCCAGAGCGTGCCGAACGAGCTGAACGCTTCGAGCGGCCCGATCGCGCCGAGAGGGTCGAACGAGTGGAGCGACCCGAAAGATTTGATCGAGCCGAACGGCCAGAACGCTTCGAGCGCGCGGAGCGACCCGAGCGCTACGACCGAGCCGAACGCTACGAGCGGTCCGAAAGACCAGACCGTTACGAACGCGGCGAACGACAAGGCCGCTTCGATCGGGATCGTGGTCAACGCGCGGAACGCCCCGTGCAACGAGTGTATCCGGTTCGATCCTACCCCGAGCGCATAGAAGTCCAACCCAAAACATTCCAAAACAAAGACGGCGATACGATGCCGGTTCTCTCGGTCAAGGAATTGGAAGAAAAAACCCGGACCGAGCTGATCGAGCTCGCAAAAGTCCTCGGCATCCAAAATCTGCAGAGAATAAAAAAGCAAGATCTCGTATTCCCCATCCTGGAAGCGCAGGCAAAAGCTGCCGGTCTCAATTTCGCAACCGGCGTCTTGGAACTGCTGCCTGAGGGCTATGGATTTTTGCGGCGTGACAACATGCGGTCGGGACCGCACGACGTCTACATCTCCCAGTCCCAGATCCGGCGTTTCGAACTCCGCACGGGCGATTTGATCGCGGGGCAGATTCGTGACCCCAAGGACAACGAAAAGTATCACGGCGTCCTGAAGGTCGAAGCCGTCAATGGCCAGGATCCTGAAGCGATCCGTGGCCGACCGCATTTCGACAAGCTCGTTCCCGTCTATCCCGACAATCGTCTGAAGATGGAAACATCTCCGCTCGAAATGTGCGGCCGAGTTTTCGATATGTTCTGTCCGATCGGCAAAGGCCAGCGCGCGCTCATCGTGTCGCCGCCCAAGGCCGGCAAAACCACCTTGCTGAAAAAAATTGCGAACGCCATCGCCGCCAACCATCCGGAGTGCGACTTGTTTGCGCTGCTGGTCGACGAGCGTCCTGAAGAAGTCACGGATATGCGGCGTTCAATCGAAGGCGAAGTTGTCTCGTCCACTTTTGACGAGCATCCCGATAATCACACCGCAGTCGCGGAACTCACCCTGGAACGCTGCAAGCGCCTGGTGGAACTCGGTCATGATGTCGTAATTCTACTGGATTCGATCACGCGTCTGGCGCGTGCATGGAACCAGGTCATGCCTTCCACGGGCCGCACGCTGTCCGGTGGTCTTGACACGAGCGCGTTACATAAACCGAAGCGATTTTTCGGTGCTGCACGCAACATCGAAAACGGCGGCAGCCTGACAATCGTCGCAACGGCACTCATCGAGACGGGCTCCAAGATGGACGACGTCATTTTCGAGGAGTTCAAAGGCACCGGCAACATGGAAATCAACCTGGTGCGTAAACTTGCGGACAGTCGCATATTCCCAGCAGTTGACATCAAACGCTCGGGCACGCGGCACGAAGAGCTGCTGCTGAGCGAGATAGAACTGCGCAAGGTCGTGATGTTGCGTCGTGCAACCGCGGTCTTGGGAACGCAAGAGATGACCGAGCTGATTTTGGAGCGTTTCCGGCGCACCGACAGTAACGAAGAATTTCTCAAGTCGGTTACCAAGGAAGCGATGTCACTTTCCAGCGCTGAGAACGATCGCTAGTTCCAGCCTTGTCGCAGTGCGGTAGCAACGCTCAAACATAAGTCAAGAGACGCATGACGCAGACACGGCGCGCGAGCTCGATCTCCATTGCTTGCGTTTGCGCGGCGTGGCTTTTTTTCGCTGATCTCCACCTCGCCGCCGCAGACCCGATCCAACCCTTGCAACGAACCGCATTCGTATTTCCTACGGGATTGCAGAGCAAAACGGTACCGATAAGAATCGTCTCCGGACAGATCCTCATGCGTCTTGCAATAGGTGACCGCGGCCTCGACCTCGTTCTCGATTTCGGCAGTCCGGAAAATATACTCGATCCGGCGGTCTTCGACGGCGTTCCGACAAACGGCGACGCGTCGAGCTCGAGCACCAGAACCGTGGAGAGCGCGCGAATCGGCGACGTAACGGTCAACGGCCTCGTCTTTCAGTCCGTACCTTTTTTTAGGCGCATGGATCAAGCGACGACGGCGGTAGGCATCTTGGGTTATGGGCTTTTCCGCAATGCAGTCGTCAAAGTTGATTACAACGTAGAAAATATTGAGCTCATCGACGCCGAGCACTTCACCCCGCCTGCTGATGCGGCTTTCGAAGAACCGGTCGACCTCACCACGAGAATCCCAATGGCGCACGCCACGCTGGGCTCCGCCAGCGGCGGACGGTTCGTCATCGACACCGGCACCACGACCGATGTGGTGTTCGCGCAGTTATCGAATAGATACCCAGCTCAATTCACTCCCGATCACGAGCTCCATGACAGCGGGAGCTATCGCTACCTGCGGCAGTACTTTCCTTTGTTTGGCACCTCGGAACATTTGCCGTTTCCGTTCCGAGCATGTCCGTAGGCGAGCCGGCGTGCGCGATTGGGTGGTGTGGAAGCCGGATGAAAGAAGCTGCTTCCAAACCAGTTGGGACGGCCTGGTCGGATATGATTTCCTTCGCTTGTTTAGTGTCTACTTCGACTATCCGCGCTCGCGCGTAATCCTTGAGCCCAACGCTCTTTACCGAAGCGCGAGCAACACCATAAAGCCGTGAAAGTTCGAGTCAATAAATTTCTCGCGGATGCGGGCGTGGCTTCGCGGCGCGCGGCAGACACGCTGATCCGCGCCGGTAAGGTGATGGTCGACGGCAGGCGCCCTGCCCTGGGCGAACTTGTCGACCCCCAAAAGCAGAAGGTGACGCTCAACGGCAGGTTGATACGCACAACGCCGCGGGAAGATCAGATAACGCTTGTTCTCAATAAACCGTTGCACGTTATCACAACGCTGCGCGATGAACATGGCCGCGCGACGGTCGCAAATTATCTGCCCGCCAATCGACGCCTGTTCCCCGTGGGCCGGCTCGACGCAGAGACCAGCGGAGTGCTCTTGTGCACGACCGACGGCGATCTGGTGCGCCTGCTCACGCACCCGTCCAGTGGCGTCATCAAGGAATATCAGGTGTGGGCACGCGGCACGCTCGACGCTCAAGCCGCAAGTGGGCTGCAAGCGCGCTGGATAAAACAACAGCCCGATGGTTCCGTAAAATTCAGCATATATTTGACTGAGGGTAAAAATAGACAAGTGCGGCGCATGTGCGCGCAGTACGGGCTGAAAATTCTGGCGCTTACGCGTACTCGCTTCGGGCCGGTGCGGTTAGACAAACTCAAAGCGGGCGCCGTGCGGCCACTGACCGACCGCGAGCGGCGGGAACTAGAAGAACTGCGCGCCAAAGCAAGCAGGACATGAGCGTGCGCGGTCTTCGCGGTGCCATCACCGCCGCAGCGAACACCTCGGCGGCGATCGTCTCGGCCACCGACCTGCTGCTGCGTGAAATCATCACGGTCAATGGGGTGCGACCGGAAGACATCGCCGCCGTATTTTTCACGACCACAGAAGATCTCAACGCAGAATTTCCGGCAGCGGCGGCGCGCGCACTCGGCTGGCATAAAGTTCCCTTGTTGTGCGCTCATGAGATGGGAGTTCCGGGAAGATTGCGATCTTGCGTGCGCGTTCTCATGCTCGTGAACACTGATTTGGACCAGGCCGCGATTAAGCACGTCTATCTCGAGGGCGCGGTGCGCTTACGGCCCGATCTCTCGAGCGACAGCGACCCCGAAACCGCAGGGACCACTTTCTAACAAAATTATGATAGCGCAGCAAGGCAGGTAGGATACCGCAGACATGATTGTTGTGATCAAGAGTTCGGCGACGCCCCAGCAAACACAAATGGTCGTGGACAAGATTGTGGCGATGGGCTATGGCGTGAACGTATCGCAAGGCTCCGAACGCCTGATCATCGGAGTGCTGGGAGTCCGCGAAAACAAAGACATGCTGGCCGCGCAACTTGGAGGATTCGACTTCGTCGAGCGCGTCGTGCCGGTGAGCAAATCCTACAAGCTCGTAAGCCGCGAGGGAACGCACGCCGATACGGTCGTGCGCCTTTCCAACGGCGTCGAAATCGGCGGCAACGCGATACACGTCATGGCGGGTCCCTGCACGGTCGAAGGCAGCGAGATGATCATGGAAACCGCGCGCTGGGTGAAATCTTGTGGAGCGACCTTATTGCGCGGTGGAGCGTATAAGCCCAGCACGTCGCCCTATTCCTTTCAAGGGATGGGAGAAGAAGGGCTGGAGATTCTGGCCCAGGCGCGCAACGCAACAGGCTTGCCGATCATCACCGAAATCATGGATCCGCGAGACGTCGAGCTTGTCACGCAGTATGCCGACATCTTGCAAATCGGCGCTCGCAACATGCAAAATTTTACTTTGCTCAAAGAGATGGCCAAGACGCGAAAGCCTGTCATGCTCAAACGCGGTCTCTCCGCCACGGTCGAAGAGTGGCTGCTCGCGGCTGAATACATCTACGCCGGAGGAAATCACGACGTCATCTTGTGCGAACGCGGCATTCGTACTTTCGAAACCGCCACGCGCAACACGCTCGATCTCAACGCAGTGCCCTTGCTAAAAACGCTCACGCATTTGCCGGTGGTCGTGGATCCCAGTCATGGCACTGGGAAGTGGGAGCTCGTCACGCCGATGGCGCGCGCTGCAGTGGCCGCGGGCGCTGACGCCTTGATGATCGAGGTGCACCCCAAACCGGCCGACGCGCTGAAAGACGGCTTCGAATCGCTCAATTTTCAAAACTTTGCAACGCTGATGAAGCAGGTGCGGGCGGTGGCTCTTGCGGTGGGCCGTCCAATCGCATCCGATGTGACGACCGCGCTTGGTGCTTAAGGCGACAGAGAAGACCGTCGCGATTATCGGCACCGGGCTCATCGGAGCGTCCATCGGTCTGGCGCTCAAACGTCAAATTCCGCGTTGCTCAATAATCGGATGGGATAGACGTGCTGTCAATCTGCGCAGTGCGCTGCGGAGGGGAGCTGTCGACCGCCACGCCCGCTCTCTCGAAGAAGCGGTGAGCGGTGCCGCATGCGTGGTGATCGCAACTCCGCTAGAACACGTCATCACAAACGTGGCCCTCATCATCGAAGTGGCTGCTTCGAACGCCTTCATTATAGATGTCGCCGGATTGAAAGCGCCGGTATTGCGTGCTGCCAAGTCGTCGCTGCGTAAACGCCCGGACATTTTATTCGCCGGCGGGCATCCGCTCGCGGGGTCCGAGCTTGCCGGTCCAAGCAATGCGAGCCGGGACCTTTTCAAGAATCGTCCTTTTGTGGTGTGTTTGGCCGGCCGAAACCGGCACGCTGCAGCCGTTCGAAGAAGGGCGGAGCAATTCGCAGCTTCGCTTGGCGCATACGCAGTTGTGATGCAAGCCGCCGAGCACGACACCTTGGTGGCGGCGATCAGCGCGCTTCCGCAATTGGTCTCCGCCTGCACCGCTTTGGCGGTGCGCGAGCTGAAGTTCACAGGCAAGCTAGCGGGCCCTGGCTACGAAGGGGTTACCCGCTTGGCAGCCTCACCTTTTGCTCCGTGGAAAGCCCCCTTGGCATTGAACGCACGGAACGTTCGCAAGGCGCTGGCCGTTTTCGAGGTACAGGTAAGAAAAATGCGCCTCGCGCTCGAAGAAAACGATACCCGCGTCCTGCAGCTCCTCTTTAAAGCAGCAGCTCTCGCGAGACGGACGTCGGGTTCGCGCTGATGCGCCAACAGGTATTTTTGTAGTAAGCGGAATACCGCTTACCTCTGTGTCCAATCCTTAAGCATCGAAGGAGACTAATGCATATTTTTCAACGCAGCATCGCCGCGGCGGTGACCGCATGTGCTCTGGCTGCTTGGTGGGGCATCCCAGCTGCGGCGGACCAAATAACGTATTACCAGCCACCTAAGTTTAGTCATCAAGTCAAACCAAACTATCCGGATTCGGCCCGCGCTTCTAAAGAAATAGGCGTAGTCTTCATTAAGGTCCTCATTGGCGCAAACGGCAAAGCGAAGAGCTTCACCGTCCGCTCGTCGGGCCATAAGGACCTCGACACCGCTGTGCTCAGCGCTGCCAAGGCATCGAGCTATGCGCCGGCAACGAAGAACGGCAAGCCGGTGGCGGCATTCTACGACTTCAGCTACAAGTTTACGCTGGCGGGTCTTACGGAGAATGCCGGCAGCGACAGCGATCTCGCCAAGCGGCTCCAGTCAAACCCGAAGAATGTTCCCGCACGTTTGGCTTTGACCGAGTACTACATAAACCGGGGAGACTTCGCCCAGGCTGAGACCACCGCACAAGAGGGCACGAGCCTCACGCCCAACGATGCGCGCATCTGGGCACAGCTGGGACGCGCCTATTATAGCGACGGGTCGCCCAAGAAAGATAGCGCTAAACTCCGCCAAGCAGCGGAGGCATACGACAAAGCACTGTCGCTAGAGCCCCATTCTCCAAACACGAGCCAAGCAGCGGCGGTGTATGCTGAGTATGCTTTCAACTTGATGACTTCGCAACAGTACAGCGACTGCATTCCATATATCAGCAAAGCAACGCAATTGAATTCGAAAGAAATGCAGTATCGCATGATCAAGGGCGACTGCGAGTCGGGCGGCGGTAACAATCAAGCGGCGCTGGCGGACTATCAGGCTTCGCAAGCTCTGGACACAAAAAAAGACACGATGATCACCGCGCGCTTGCTGGCGGCCATCGGTAACGCCAAACTCGGCATGGGCGACGAAGCGGGCGGGATCGAGGCGCTCAACGACTCCGAACGGACCAACTCGCACGCGCTATTTGCCTACCAATACCTCGCGTCGTATTACATCCGTAAGGGCAACCTTAACGCTGCGCTCAATCCGTTGAGCCAACTCGTCCAGATTCAACCCGACAACATACAAGCGCAAGTCAACATCGGCGCCATCTACGTCCAGCAAAAGAACTATCCCGCGGCGCAAGCGGCTTTCAATAAGGCGCTTGCCAAAGATCCCAAAAACGCTGATGCTCTCTTTGGTTTCGCACAAATCGCCGCTGCGCAGGAAAAGATGGGCGATATCGATGCGGCCTTACAAAAAGCAATCGCAGCGGCCYCATCCAACGCTGCCATCTACAATACCCAAATCGCCAATCAGCTTCTGAATCCCGGCAGCAAGACGGATCACACGAATGAAGCCGTCAGGTATGCGCAAGCCGCGACGACCGCCGACCCCAATCTTGGAGCCGCGTGGTTCGCGCTCGGTATCGCATATGCAGATCAAAGGAAAAAGGACCAAGCAAATTCCGCTCTGCATAAAGCTTTTGACCTATTCAAGGCCAAAAACGATGAGATCGGCATGGCCAACGTCAACAAAGCGTATGTGCAACTCAACGGTAAGGATTCATCGCTGATGAACGGCAAAGGCATCAACGAAAAAACCAATCAGCCCACTGGCACGGGCTATTAATGAGGGGGATCAGGCGGCTCGAAACCGGCTAAAATAAGCGGTAGGAATCGTCCGAAAGGGCGTGTAAACCGTTCGGCCACTCGGACGGGCGACGCGCCCGCCCTCTTTATTCAAGGAAGAGACAGTTAGTCTAAAACAGGCGTCTTTCGCAAAATTCGTTTAAGGGGATCATCGATGGGATTTTTCGGTTCCTTTGTAGATTTTCTCAATCGCGGCGGCCCGGCAATGTATGCGCTGTTGATACTATCGATCGTATCAATCGGCATCGTGTTCGAGCGCCTGTTCTTCTTTTCAAAACAGCATTCAGACCCAAACCAGTTGCTCAAAGAGATCGGTGATCGGGTCAGCAAGAGTGACATGAACGGGGCCATCGCCGTGTGCGATCGCCATCGTGGTATGTTGCCAAAGATTTTGCAGTTCGGCTTGTACCGGCACGAGAAAAGCCGGGCCGATATTTCCGACGCGCTTTCAATTTCGCTGCTCGAGCAGTTGAACGCGTTGGAGGCGAACCTCTCGATCATCGGCACGGTAGCCGTTATCGCTCCGTTCGTCGGTCTGTTCGGAACCGTGCTCGGTATCATCCGGGCGTTCAATGATATCGCGCTCAAAGGCAACTCGACGCCTGCAGTCGTCGCAGCGGGTGTCTCGGAAGCTTTGGTGACCACGGCAGCAGGTTTGGCAGTCGCGGTTATCGCCGTGATTTTCTTTAACTACTTCAAGTCGCGCATTAAAGCGTACAATCAAGAGATGATCGTCGCGGCCAACAAGCTCGCGGAAATGCTTGCCTTCCACAATGCGGGAGCGCCGATACCGACCGAACTCTATACCCCCAGGTCAGCGCAACAACGAGTCCCGCCAACGCCGGCACCCCGCCCAAGCGGTCCGGCAGGCAGCTAACTCGATTCGCGACGCAGCGTGGGAGGCGACCTTCTCGCGCTGCTCGCGCGCGCGTGATCCGATGAAGCGACTGCGGCGTATATCTTAAAGTAGCAGCGAGGCAAGTTCAACATGGGAATGGCGTCCACTAAGCAAGATACCGATGTGATGGCCGAGATCAACATCACGCCCTTTACCGATGTCTTGCTCGTTTTGCTCATCATCTTCATGATCTTAGCAGCACTTGCAGCACCCCCCGGCTTTCAAAAGCAGTTGCCAAAGAAAAATATCACACCGCAGAATATCACCAAGACTATTCTGCAACACCAGATTGAGGTTGACGTCACCGCGCAAAACCGCATTTATGTCGATCGGCATCTCATCCGCATGCAAGACCTGTACTCGGTCATGGCCAACACGGTCGCCTTTCACCGCACCCATGAGAATCAAGGATACACGACTCACGTATCGCTCGTGGCGGACAGTGACGCTAACTACAACACGATCATAAAAATCCTAGACGCGGCGCGCGCGGCCGGCGATGATGACGTCGGCTTCGTGACCCAGTAAGCCGTAAGCGCATAAGGGGAAGGCGAATACAATGTCTGTGGTTGGAGCAGCTCCTGAAGAAGATGTCATGTCGACGATCAACATCACGCCGTTCACGGACGTTTTGCTCGTGCTGCTTATCATCTTCATGATCTTGACGTCGCTCTTGAAGCCGCCCGCTGTGCCGGAAGCGCAGAACAAGGTCAAGGTGACGAACTCGCCGCTGGTGTTGATCATCACGCATAACCCGAAGACGAATCAAGACGAGATTCAAGTCGGCGCGGAACAAAATATTCCCAAGTCCCAAATTTACGACCACATGAGGCTTTATTTCCAGCAGTTCGGCAAGGCAGATGACATCATCATCAAAGCAGCGCCCACGGTGAAGTATGGAACGGTGCTCACGGTGATGGACGCGGCCAAGAGCGCAGGTTTTACGCAGTTCGGCTTGGCGAACAAAATAGCCGGCGCAAACCTCAATACGCCATGATGTTTGACGTGAGCGGACGCTGCCCGCGCCCGAAGAAAGGACGATCCTAGGTGGCGACAAATCCGCCCACCCCTCCGACAACTCCGCAGAAGACCACGCCCGCACTGTTCACCAAACGCGAGCGCTATAGCATTGCCGGCTTAGCGATCTTCTTCATCGTCGTTTCGGGTGTGATGCATTTCGTCTTAGGCGGCGCTAGCGAAAAGCTGTTCCCACATTTCAAAGAGGAAGCGACTCCGCCGCCACACGTCGTGACGGTCATGAAGTTCAAGCCACCGCCCAAGCCGACGCCGACGCCCAAACCGACCCCAACCCCGCCGCCGACGCCCACGCCGCCGCCGGAGAAGAACACTCCGCCGCCGCTCAAGCTGCATGTCCTCAAGAGTCAAAGCCAAGGTGGCGTTGGCACCCCGGAAGCCGCCTACTCTCCGCCGCCGGCGGGTAATCCCGAGATAGGCGTGCCTACGAGTGGTCCGGCCGCTACAGCGGCAGCGGCCACCGCAGCTCCCACTCCTGCCCCGCCAAGCGGGCCGATCACAGCCACGGAAGCAGCCTTCATCCATAAGGTTGAACCGGAGTACCCGTCGATTGCGAAGGATCAACAAATCCAGGGCACGGCAGTCGTCCTTGTGACCATTGGGCCGACCGGTGCCATTCAAAGCGCCAGCATATATCAGTCGTCCGGCAGCCAGGTTCTGGATAAGGCAGCACTGGATGCCGCCCGCTCGAGCACATTTCGGCCGTACTTGCGAAACGGCGTACCCGTCGCGCAAGAGTACAAGATCGAATACGTTTTCCAACTCGATTAGTCTTCAGAGCTTTTCCGAACTTAGAAGCCAACCGCAAGCGGTTGGCTTCCTTTATTGCACAGCCGGGTGAGGGCGGCGCACACGTCCAAATTCATGCAGCCAGCGTATCACCGATAAGAATTCGTCAGGGCGGGTGCGAATCGAAAATAAGGTGGCGTGTCGTGCAACGCAGTCCTTCACATTCTTCACCGTCGCGGAACGAACGAAAAACGATTGCGCTCCTGACGCTTTTCTTTGTGCTCGTTTCTACTGTATTTCATTTACTGATAGGAGATTTCGGTGCGCGCAGATTTCGCGTCCTGACCGCCGCTTCTTCGCCGAGCGCTCAATTCGTCGTTTTCACAACGCTCAAGGCCACACCGACGCCGACACCGCGAGCCACACCGACGCCGAGCCCTTCGCCGCAGCCTCCGCAACCGGCGGCGCCCGTAAAACGAGCGAACGCAAAGCATGCCCCACGCGCACCGGTCACTCCACCGCGCCCTCATGACAACGAAGCCAGTGGTCAGGCTCCCGTGCCCAACACGACAGCGCAACCTGGGCCGGCGATCAGCTCGCTGCCAACCATACCGGTGATTGAGCCCAGCCCTCCGCCCGTGTCTCCGGCTCCAGCCGATCATCGCGACATGATCGTTGCCGCGGAATTCGAGCACAGGGTCATACCGTCATATCCCGCGATTGCGGTGAGCGCAGATTGGGAAGGAACCGTCATCGTCCTCGTGACGATCGGACCTGACGGCATCATCGAGGCGCACGTCGGAACGTCCTCAGGATACGCGCCGCTCGACCGCGCTGCGGTTGAAGCCGCAAAGGAAAGCACGTATCGGCCCCCTGAAGTCAACGGTCAGCCGGCAATCGAAACCTACCGAGTCATCTATACCTTCAGCTTATAGCGACGCGCACGCCGGCCGCCCGATCGCGCGAGGTTCGCTTTGGAGATTTTCCACGCTGTTGCCCTCGGCGTTATTCAGGGCGTTGCCGAATTGTTTCCGATAAGCAGCGCCGCACACACGCTCTTGCTTTCGTATTTGTTTGGTTGGCGGCTGCCGAGCTTGCCCTTTGTGGTCATGCTGCATCTGGGAACGTTCCTTGCCGTGCTCATCTACTTTGCCAAGGACTACGGCAAGCTTATCGCCGGCTTCTTCACGGGTTTTGGCGACCGGTTCGCGAGGCCGCACGAGCGGCTTGCCTTGCTGATCGTCATCGGCACTATCCCTCTGGCGGTGATCGGAAAACTCTTTGAGCGACAATTCGATGCGTTGTTTGCAAGCCCGACGTTCGCTGCCGCCTTCCTTTTGGTAACGGGCCTACTGCTCTTTATCGTGGAGCGGCTGCGCCAGGGCAATGCCATGGCGGAATCGCTTTCATGGGGCAAAGCTTTTTGGATCGGACTTTCGCAGGTAGGCGGCTTGGTGCCGGGCGGCTCGCGCTCCGGGTTTTCGATTGTCGGTGGCATGCTCTCGGGCCTTTCGCGAGAGGAGGCAGCGCGCTTTTCGTTTCTCCTGGCCGGGCCCGCCATCGTCGGCGCAAGCGCGCTCGAATTGCGGCGCGTGATTCATCCTCACGCGGTTGATCCCCAAGCAGCGGCGCAGCATGGGATCGCAGCGCTCGGTGTTGCGCCCGAGCCTCTGGCGGTCATCGTCACCGGCTTCATCGTCGCATTTATCGCCGGACTGTTCGCAATACGATTCTTCATGCGCTACGTGGATCGTCATAAGCTGACCCCCTTCGCGATTTATTGTTGGCTCTTCGGCATTGCGATGCTCGTGCTCATCGCCGTTCGCCAGCATAGTGGTGCGTAAAGACAAAAGAGCCAAACCGGCCGCGCTTTCCGAATAACGCTTTCCTTATGACTTCACGTCGCCCGCGGATCGCTGCCCGCACATCGCGCCTTACCCATGTCGCTGACAATGGCTCCATTCGAATGGTGGACGTCAGCGCCAAGGCCGTAACCGAACGCCGCGCGCAGGCAGAAGCATCGGTTGTGATGGCTCCGGCGACCTTACGCGCGATCGTCCGGCACAGCGCAAAAAAAGGCGACGTTTTGGTCTCCGCGCAGCTCGCGGGCATCCAGGCGGCCAAGAAAACTGCAGAGCTCATTCCGCTCTGTCACCTCCTGCCGCTCAACCATGTGGAGGTGGAGTGCGTGCCGCGCGGCACGACGCAGATCAACGTGCGCTGCACCGTCAGCTGCTCGGGCCAGACCGGCGTTGAGATGGAAGCCCTCATCGGGGCAGCCATCGCCGCCCTGACCATCTACGACATGTGCAAGGCAATGGACAAGTCCATGAGCGTCGAGCGCCTGCGACTTCTTCACAAGAGCGGGGGTCGCAGCGGCAGCTTCAATCGAGAATCACGTTCGTGAACGCTCAACGTGACATCCCTAGGAAATGGCGCGCAACGCTGATCGTCCTGTCCGACAAAGCTGCCAGCGGCCGCAGACCCGACGCCTGCCTGCCTCCCATGCGAGCCGGCCTGCCGCCGGAGTTCGCAATCGCAGGCGAGCACATTCTCAGCGACGATCGCGAGGCACTGGAGAAATTGTTGCGGGAGATATGTGAGACCGGCGCAGCTGATCTCATTCTGACCTCTGGAGGAACGGGCCTCACTGCGCGAGATATCACTCCGCAAGCGACGATGGCGGTTGCAGATTACCAAGTTCCCGGAATTCCGGAAGCGATGCGGAGCGCGAGCGTCGAGCGCGTCCCCACCGCCATGCTTTCGCGCGCTGTTGCCGCGGTGCGGCGCAACACGTTGATCGTGAATTTGCCGGGCAGCCCGACCGCGGTCGCCGAGACCCTCAAAGTGGCGGCACCCGTCTTATCGCATGCCTGCGAGCTTCTGAACGGTGCAGCCGGCGATCATTCCATTGAGGCGAAGCACTAGCGTGGATTTCGAGAACGCCGTCCGCATTCTGGAGCGGTCAACGGATGAATCACGTTCGGCGCGTTTTCCCGGACGGCTCGATCGCATGCGCACGCTGCTGCAGCATTTAGACAATCCGCAGGACCGTTTTAAGGGCATTCACGTCGGCGGCACGGCCGGCAAAGGTTCTACCGCCACCATGATCGCCGCGATTTTGCAAAATGCGGGCTACAAGATCGGATTGCATACGAAGCCACACCTGCACGCGGTGACCGAACGTGCCCGGATAGGAATGCAGCCGATCGAAAACCAGCGTTTCGCCGAAATTTTCTCAATGCTGCTGCCCGTCATCGACGAGATGCGGCTGTCGCAATGGGGGCCGCCTTCATATTTCGAGTTGCTTGTGGCTTTGGCGTTCATGCACTTTGCGCAAGAAAAAGTGGACGCGGCCGTCATCGAAGTCGGCGTGGGAGGTTCGCTGGACGGCACTAACGTGATTCTGCCCGAAGTTGCGGTGCTGACCAACGTGGGCAGTGATCATCGCGACGTCTTAGGCGACACGATTGCGCAAATCGCTCAGGATAAGGCCGGCATAATCAAACCGCGGACGCCGATTGTGACAGCGGCCGACCAGCCTGAAGTCTTACAGATCATTTCGGATGCAGCCAAGCGCCAAGATGCGCCGCTAACGATCGTTGCCGACTATGCGCAGCTAGTTTCGAAGACCGACGCCGGGTCGTACGCGCAAGAAATAGAGCTGCAGACGCCGCTGCAACGTTACGCATTCTCGTTGCCCTTGATCGGCGAGTTTCAAGCGCTGAACGCCGCGACTGCCATCGTGGCGTGCGAGCAGATCCGTAACGTGCTGCCTGCTACGGTTGCCGACGTTGCGCGAGGTTTGACGAACCTCTCCTTGCCCGGTCGTACCGAGTATCATCCGGCGCGGCCGGCATTGTTATTCGACGTCGCGCACAATGTGGAGAAGGCGGCAGCGTTGCGCGAAGCGCTCAAACGGCACTTCCCCGACCGGCGCTTCACGTTTGTGGTCGCCATCGCGGAAGAAAAAGACGTCTCTGGCATGCTTGAGGCCTGGCGGCCTTTGCCGGCTCAATACATTTTTACGCGGTTTGACGTCAGCCACCGGCATTCGCGGCACTCGCGGAATCTCGTCAACGCAGCCGAGCAGATCGGCTTGGCGGCGCGCGCGGTGGATGATCCCGTTGAGGCGCTTGGCGTTGCGCGGCGCATCACAGCTTCTTCTGATCTGGTCGTGGTCACCGGCTCCACGTTCCTCGTCGCAACGTTGCGGCGCTGGTTCTTGGACAACGCCGGTCAGCTCACGCACGTTCATGCTTAAGCAACCGACTCGCGCGCATGCTTAAACGCGAGCGCCGCGTCCTGAGCCCTTTGGTCATCCGGAACAAGAGCTTCGATTGGGGCGCGCGCACGTATGTCATGGGCATCATCAACGCGACGCCTGATTCTTTCGCGGGCGATGGGCTGGATCGCGACGCGACGTCCGCCGTGGCTAAAGCTCAGGAATTTGCGAATGCGGGCTGCGACATCATCGACATCGGTGGTGAGTCGACACGCCCAGGGCACGTGCCGGTCAGCGAGGAGGAGGAGCTCGAGCGGGTCATACCGCCGCTGACGGCGATTCGCGCGCGGCTGGACGTAGCGATTTCAATCGATACCTTCAAGCCCTCGGTCGCAGCGCAAGCCCTCGCAGCCGGTGCCGACCTGATCAACTGTGTGTGGGGGCCCGTCCCCGGGATCGTGGACCTGGCCGCTAGCAGCCGCGTGCCGCTCATTCTCATGCACAATCGAGTGAACGCCGAGTACGCGGGAGATTGCACGAGCGAAGTCACCAGTTCGCTGGTGCAGGCTGCGCACTATGCGGTCGAACGCGGCGTCACAGGGCAGAACATCATCGTCGATCCGGGAATAGGCTTCGGAAAGACCGCCGACCATAACGTGGAGATTCTTGGGCGCTTGGACGAATTTACCCGGGCGTTGCGCTTCCCGCTGCTCATCGGTCTTTCACGCAAATCGTTCATCGGCAAAATAACTGGGCTCGAGGTGACTGAGCGGATTTTTGGAACCGCTTCCGCGGTGGCGCTAGCGATCGCCGGTGGGGCGGACATCGTGCGCGTGCACGACGTGAACGAGATGAAGCCGGTCGTTGAAGTCGCCGACGCCATTTGTCGTTTTGGAAGCATTCAAGCAGTGCAGACATCCACGACTCTGCGATGAGCGCGCGCCGAACGTCATCGCGGCCCGACAGCTTTAACCAATGGGGCGCCATACGGGTTTTGGGAATGAGTTTTTCGGGGAAGCATGGTGCCAACCCCGGAGAGCGGACCAAGGAACAACCCATAGATGTTGACGTGAGTGTTCGGTTTGACGTGGATCAAGCGGCGCACACGGACAAGCTAGACGAGACGATCGACTATGACGCCATTTTTAAGATCTGTCAGCACATCGTCAGGAAGCAATCTTTCAAGCTGCTCGAGGCACTCGCCCAAGCGATTGTGGCTGAGCTTTGGCGTCGTTATCCCATGCGCGCCATCACGGTCCGGGTTCGCAA
>JRHI01000911.1_pt1 | contig 28942 bp, 29 predicted proteins | sample 215371 | NCBI WGS metagenome assembly JRHI01 (sample SAMN02929681, study PRJNA255918) | sediment metagenome | biome: cave system; feature: Ice Cave; material: Sediment; isolation source: sediment from deep within a dark volcanic ice cave with no known source of... ...
GCGGTCTCCAAAACCGTCGGTTGCAGGTTCGAGTCCTGTCCGCCCTGCCACCATCATTTCGAAACGGAGAACCGGGGGGTTCGGCACATGAACAAACCGACGTCAACCGCGGACCGCGCCGCCGGCGCCGCCCGGACGCAGGCGTTCTTGCAGGGGCTCGTTTCAGAGATGCGACGAGTCACCTGGCCGAGCCGACAGGAATGGATCGCGGCAACCCTGCTGACGGTTGGGCTCGTGGCCGTCGTCGGGCTGTTTACCTATTCGCTCGACGTCCTGTTTGGCGATGTGTTCAAACTCATTCACCCGTAAAGGACTTCCGTGAGCGACCAAACTTCCGTGCCCGTTATCAGCCCGCCATCGCCGGCCGCAAAAACCGCCGACCGGCGGAAGTGGTACGTCATTCACACGTATTCGGGCTACGAAAACAAAGTGAAGGCGAATCTTGAGCGGCGCATTCATTCAATGAACATGACCGACAAGATTTTCCGGGTCCTCGTGCCGATGGAAGACGAAGTCGAATTTAAGGACGGCAAGCGCAAGATCACGCCCAAGAAAGTGTTTCCGGGTTACGTCTTGGTGGAGATGGACATGGACGACGGCTCGTGGTACGTCGTGCGCAATACCTCCGGAGTCACCGGATTTGTCGGCAGCCCCGGCGCCGGCGAGAAGCCCGTTCCGCTGCAAGAAAAAGAAGTCAAGACAATCCTAAAGCAGATGGGCATTGAGACGCCGAAACTCAAGATCGATTTCGCGAAAGGCGATCGTGTCAAGGTTACCTCCGGACCGTTCTTCGATTTCACGGGCGTGGTCGATGAGATCCAGCCCGAGAAGGAGAAGGTCCGCGCGCTGATTTGGATCCTCGGTCGCGAGACGCGCGTCGAGTTGGAGTTCTATCAGATCGAAAAGGTCTAAGCCGGACCGGCGGCGCGGTTTGGTGCTGTCCGTGGCGTGGTCGTGCTGCCCGTCGGCGGCCGAGCGTCATCGGCCTGCGCGGGACGCTCCATTTTTCGCCTCGTGCGAAAAATGTCACTCGGCTCATTCGTTGCTCTCGCCATCCGTGGCTACGCAACGAATTCACACGCCCGCGCAGACCGATGGCGCTCGGCCGCCGACTGCAACCACCTGTAGCACCGAGCCATTTCAACGAGCATGATCGGTCGGGAACCAAACGCGGTCCAGTTGCCGAGCAACGTGCATCAAATCCGGCTGCCGATGGCGGGCAATCCGCTTCGACACATCAACGGCTACCTGTTCATGGGCGACGGCGGAGCGGTACTGGTCGACTGCGGTTGGGACACGCCCGACGTCCTGGACATGCTCCAAGTCGAACTCGGCAAGCTCGGACTCGACGTCGTCGACCTGAAGTCGCTTGTGGTCACCCACTTTCATCCGGATCACTACGGTTTGGCCGGACGGCTCGTGCGGACTTCGAACGTGCAACTGCTCATGCATCGGCTCGATTGGGAATCGGTCCGCAATTATCTCGTTGATGTCGAGCGCAACGACCGCGCCAGCGATGCCTGGTTCGCGCGCAATGGCTTCGAAGCGACTGCGCGCAGCAATGGAGCTGAAGAGCTTGGATCCCTGCGGCGGTACACGATCGTCGAACCGGATCGTCAACTCGAAGACGGGGCGGTGATTGCGATCGGGCCGCACGCCCTATCGGTCGTGTGGACCCCGGGGCATTCGCCGGGTCATATCTGCCTGCACGATGCGCGGCGCAAATTTCTCCTTTCCGGCGACCACATTCTCGATCCGATCACGCCGCACGTTGGCGTGTGGCGCGACCTGGCCGCGAATCCGTTGCGTGAGTACCTGGCGTCACTGCGCAAAGTCAAAGCGCTCGACGCCGACCTGGTGCTGCCGGCGCACGGCGAACCGTTCATCGGACTGGGCCGGCGTGTCGACGCATTGCTCGACCACCATGAGGAGCGCGCAGCCGCGATCATCGCCGCTATCGGCACAGCGAAAAGGAGCGGTGCGCAGATCGCCGCCGCCTTGCCCTGGACGTCCAAGAAGCGCCCGTTCGCGCAACTCTCGCCGTTTCATCAGGAGTTCGCGCTAGCCGAAACGCTCGCGCATCTGGTCGAATTGCAGGCTCGCGGCTCGGTCGAACGGACCGATGCGGACGGTCGGGTCCTGTACCAGCGAACCTGAGCTCCGCCCCGGTGACGGACCGGCACGGGCTGTGTTACAATTTTGAGGTTGCGCCCGAGGTTTACCCCGGCTGGGTGCGCTTTTATGAGGGGGAGCGGCCGCTCGCGCGGTCACGTTAGGAGATTCGAGTGGCGAAAAGAGTCGTCGGTAAGATTGGTCTAGCCTTACAGGCCGGTAAAGCGACCCCGGCACCCCCGGTGGGCCCGGCGCTCGGGCCATACTCGCTCAATATCATGGACTTCTGCAAACAGTACAACGAGCGCACGAAGTCTCAGGACGGAATGGTGATTCCGGTCCAGATTACCGTGTACGAGGACCGCACGTTCACGTTCGTCACCAAGACGCCGCCGGCGTCGTTTCTCATCAAGCGGGCCCTCGGGCTCGAATCGGGTTCGGCGATTCCCAACCGCACGAAAGTGGGCACGCTGACCCAGGCGCAGATTCGCGAGATCGCCCAAGTCAAGATGCCCGATCTCAATGCGAACGATCTCGAGATGGCGATGCGGATCGTCGCAGGCACGGCGCGCTCGATGGGCGTCGAGGTGGCGCCGTGAAGCAACCGGGAAAGAAATACCGCGCGATTGCCGCGTCGTTCGATCGCGAGAAACTGTACGGAGCGCTCGAAGCGACCGCGCTCGTCAAGCAAAACGCCAAGGCAAAGTTCGATGAGACCGTCGAAATTCACGTGCGCCTCGGGGTCGATCCGAAGAAAAGCGACCAGAACGTGCGCGGCACTGTGCTCTTACCGCATGGGACCGGTCGCAACGTTCGGGTGATCGCGTTCGCCAAGGGCGACAAGGCCAAAGAAGCCGCCAGCGCCGGGGCTGATGTCGTCGGCGAACAAGATCTCATCGATCGGGTGAAGGCCGGCTTCACCGAATTCGACGTCGCGGTCGCCACTCCGGATATGATGGGTGCGGTCGGCTCCAATCTCGGCCGAATCCTCGCTCAGAAGATGCCCAATCCCAAGTCCGGAACGGTCACGCCCAACATCGGCAACGCAATTCGCGACATCAAAGCCGGGAAGGTCGAATACCGGTTGGATAAAGCCGGCATCGTCCATACGATCGTCGGCAAAGCCAGTTTTGGCGAGCAACAGATCGCTGAAAACGTAGCGACCCTGCTCGACGCGATCCTGCGCGCGAAGCCGTCGACCGCCAAGGGCACGTACTTGCGCAGCATTACGCTGACGAGCACGATGGGCCCCGGCGTAAAGCTTGATCCCAACCGCATTCGAACGACCCCAGCCACCGGCTGATCCAAAAATTGGTGGTCGCCGTCGCGGCGCCGAGGTAGTCGTACCTTTTCAATCCGGCCGCATTGATAGGCGGTCGCGCAGCGAGTGGCTTAAGGTGCCAAAGCGTTAGCCAAGCCAGCCGCCGATCCGAGCGAAGCAGCCGCGTCGATCCTGCGGGCTGCGTGTCCCAAGGCCGAAGCGGACAGTACAACCTTATGGTCGTCGAGAGAGTTATTCGGACGGCCGTTTCAGGTCTCAGCGTCGAAGCGTGCGCGAGAGGTTGCGCCTTCGTTAACTTTGTGATACAAAGTTACGTCAAGGGTCGGTGATGGACGCGGAGGGCTCATGGACCGCCAGAGAATCAATCGTATTAGCGGAATTACGCCGATCGTTTTGTCACTCTTGGCATTTGGGGTCGTGACGGTCGCTGTGCTCACCGGATCGGAAAAGGGCAACGTGGACGAGGGCTCTTTGGCGCATATTTTTCAGCTTTTGATCGCGGCGGAAGCGCCTTTCATTCTAGTTTTCGCCGCCACCGCGGAATGGAAACGAGTGCTCCGAGTCGCCGGCCTGATTGCACTTCAGGCTGCGGCCCTTGCCCTCGCCTTTGCCCCAGCGGCTTTTTTCAAACTGTAACACTGCGACTGGGCCCATGGGCAAACCGGATTCGAGAGGGACTAGAACCCGGGGCCCTCGGGCTCATTGACGACCGATCCGGGCTACTGTATAGTGGTCGACGGCTCCCGAGACCGTAGGTCCGCCGTCCGGCGGGTAATGCGTCAGCGCCTACCGAGGATGCGCGACCCCGAGTTTTCCGATCTCGCACCACGAGACCGGGGCTGCGATTGGCGCTCATCACCGTACGTGGGAGCGCCGTTTTGTTTCCTGGCCCGCGTGGAGAAACAGACTCATGCCGACCGCAAAAAAAGAAGCGACGATCGAGATGCTCCGCAAGCGGCTGGCCGCGGCTAAGCATTTGTTCTTCACCAACTACGCGGGTCTAACCGTTGAGGAAATGACCAAGCTCCGCTCTGAACTGCGCAAGGACGGCAGCACCGCGACGTACGGGGTCGTGAAGAACTCGTTGTTTGCGCTCGCGGCCGGCGAAGATCTCGCCAAGGCGCTCGAGGCGCACCTCGCCGGGCCAACCGGCGTTGTTTTCGCGGGCGAGGATCCCGTCGCGCCCGCCAAAGCCCTCAAGCAGTTCTCGGACGGAGTTAAACAACTTGATGTCAAGGTCGCCTACGTCGATGGGAAGTTGGTCGACAAGGTGCACGTCGCGGCGCTCGCGGCGATGCCCTCCAAGGCGGCGCTTCAGGCCACCCTGCTTGGGATCTTCACGAGCCCCCTGCGCGGCTTGGTCGGAGTTCTGAGTGCCGATCGGGGCGGCTTCGTTCGCGTTTTGAGCGCTCGTGCGCAACAGCTTGCCGAGACCAACCCGTCCGCGCCCGGTTGATCGAAATCGCTACTTTCATCTCATCACTTTTGTCGACGTCAGTCCTGTCGTCGGCGGCATAGGAGAGGCACTATATCATGGCCGTTACCGATCTAATCGAACAAGTAGAAAAGCTCACGGTTCTGGAGCTCAACGAACTGGTTAAAGCGCTTGAGGGCAAGTGGGGCGTCAGCGCCGCCGCGCCGGTCGCTGCCGCAGCGGCAGCGGGCGCAGCTCCGGCAGCTGCAGCTCCGGCGGCCGAGAAGACCGAATTCGATGTCACCTTGGTCGAAGTGAGCGCGGAAAATAAGATCAAGACAATCAAGGCCGTCCGCGAGTTTACCTCGCTCGGCTTAACCGAAGCGAAGGCGTTCGTCGAAAGCGCGCCCAAGCCGGTTAAGACTGGGGTTCCGCGTGACGAAGCCGAAAAGATCAAGGCCAAACTCGAGGAAGCCGGCGCAAAGGTCGAAATCAGCTAATCTTCGTCGGCGGGGACTAAGGCGAGGCCGTGGGCGCCGGTCCCGTGAGCAATGGCGTAGCGCTTTTGCGGTCGTCGGCGAACCGGCCGAAGACGGCTGGATTTCTCGCGAAGTGCCGTCTCAAATTGCGGATACGATGCGTGTCGCCTGGGTGGTCAGAGAAGAACTCCGGTCGGTGCGACAGTCCGGTCGCCGAAAATCGCTCGAAAAGCCAGATCATCCCGTACGGGTTGTAGCCTGCGCCGGCACAGATGTCCGAGCCGGTCAGATCGGCTTTGGTTTCGACGGTGCGCGAAAAATGTAGTTCGGTCTCGGCCGCGGCACCGCTAAGAAAGACATTAAGGATGCGATTGCGGCCGTGGCCGAAGAGTGCCGAGGCGATCGTAGCCCCGACGGCGACCTCCTGGTCTTTGCGCATGTTATTGACGACATCGTGGTGGATGTCGTGTGAGACTTCGTGGCAGATGACCCCAGCCAGCTCTTCTTGCGTTCGCACGAAGCGCATGAGCGCGTCGGTCACGTAGACGTTGCCGCCCGGGACGGCGAATGCGTTGGGCTGCGCTTCGCGCACCAAGTAAAAAACAAACGGGTGCTCATACAGTGGATCGGCGACCCGCTTGATGCGCTGGGTGATCGGACGCAACGCCGCATACAGAGGCGAATCGCCGATGAGTTCGCGCTTTTGCTCCAGCTCCTTGTGCACCGCCGCACCGATTTGTTGCTCGCGATCGAGCGCAAACGTTGGTCCGGTCTGGACAAGCGCCATCGCCCCCACGAGCCAAAGAAAAAATCGCCATCGCCGTAGCAAGTGCTCACCTCCGTCTAGGGGGAGGAAGCGCTTCGCTGTGCCCCTCGTAGCTTCCGTTATCCGATTAGGGTTTGTACTCGGACGTCGGACCGTCAGGGGTTGCCGTCGGCGCTTCACTCGCCGTTACCGGCGCCGGATAGGATGTATCGCCGGTGTTCGCCGACAATCGCAGCGCCGTGGCGGCAGAAATATTGCTCGAGAACCGGTTGAACATCGCCGGGTTCTGGGCGAAATGCGTCTGGAGATCCGAAATCCGATGATCGTCGCGCGGGTGGTCTGACAGAAACTCGGCCGTTGCGCCGGTGTTCGCTTTCTCGAAGCGCTCGAAAAGCCAAATCATTCCGTAGGGATTGTAACCGGCCTGGGCGCAGGTATCGGAACCCTTGAGGTCCGCGGCGGTTTCGACTGCGCGCGAGAACTTCATCTGCTGGATTCCGGCGCCGATGTTCAGTACCTGATTGACGGTGTTGTTCTTACCTCCACCGACGAGGATCGAGATGATCGTCGCGCCGATCGCAAGATTTTGATCCTTGCGCATGTTGTTGAGAACGTCGTGGTGGATCGTGTGGGAGGTCTCATGGCACAAGACTCCCGCTAGCTCTTCGCGCGTCTTCACGAAGCGCATCAGTGAATCGGTCACATACACGTTGCCGCCGGGGACCGCAAACGCATTAGGCGCCTTTTCGTGCACCAGGATAAAGCGGAAGGGGTGATCGTACTGCGGATCGGCGACCGTCTTGATCCGCCGTGTGATTGGTCCGAGCACCGCATAGAGCGGTGAACTCGAGATAATCTCACCCTTTTTGGCGAGCTCTTGGTACACTTGTTCGCCGATCTGTTGTTCCTGGTCGGCGGCGAGCGCCGGAACGACGCTAAAGACGAGCAAGAGGACGGCGGTCAGGGCGGCAAAACGGTGTCTCATGCTCACGAAACGTATCAGCCTGGCTACCCGTTCCGGCGGCCTGGTCTGGGAGCAGCTCAGGTCGGCGACCGAGGGCCGGGGCGGCCTGAACCCCTGTCCCCTGCCATTCGTCGGTCTGCCGGCAGCTGGTCTAAGCAGCCCTCTTCATCCCGAAGGCGCAGCCACGCGTGGGGCCCACTCGCCGGGCGCAGCAGAAACGCCGGGAGCTTCACGCGCGGATGGTCAGTTCTAAACCCCCAGCGAACGGCAGTGTCATGGTGCGAAGCCGATTGGTCGGATCTGCGATGAACGCGAAATACTCTTGGTACTCCGCGCGATAAATTTCGGTGTTGTCGCAGATAACGACTGCGCCGTTGCTCAGATGTGGGGCCACGAGCTCGAGTGCGGGCCGCGCCATCCGGGTCCATATATCGATCAGCATGAAGTCTACGGGACCGCCAATGTCCAGCAAGGTCTCTCTCAAATCGCCTTCGCGCAGATCAATGAATTCATCTAGGCCAGCTTCGGCGAAGTTGGCGCGGGCGACCTGATCCTTCGCCGGTTCGTATTCAGTTCCAATTACCAAGTGCTTTTCGCCATTTGCTCGTGCATTGTCACGCATAGCTGCTGCGAGGTAGAGGGTAGATACACCGTGCGAGGTGCCCGCCTCAATCACCCGATGCGCGTTCAGAGCACGGCAAATTTGATAGCAGAACTGTGCTTTGTCGGAGTCGAGCGCAACGAGCTTATCGCTCATGAACTTTTTCTTGATCCTATCGTCCGGTGCGGCGTGCCCACCTTCCAATGCGCGCGCGGCGAAATATGCCGCCATCTCCTTAGACTGGCGCTTGCTGTGCTCGTGCAGTCGCGCCACTAACACTTCAAGTATTGGATCATTCAGAACAGTCGTCATCCTCGCCCTGCAAAAATTTTCCTGTTGCCACGAAAGCTAATCGCATAGGGTGCACGCGACGATCAATGCAGCACCCTGTGGACCGCGCACGTTCGTCCGCGAATACCATCAACCTTTGAGGCACGTCGCTTGAGGCCGCCCGCGTGCTGCCGTACGCTACCGAACATGGGACTTGGGCAGATCACGGATTGGCTCACGAGCTCGCCGTGGGCCTGATATGAATTGAGCTGCAGAAACTTTCGTCATTCATGCTCGAGTGTCGCTCTGTGATCGCTGGTTCACCTGGGGATGAGCGTGCGATCAAAGGACTAGCCCAGGCGTGATCGTGTTTTCCCGGTCGTGGGCTTATCCGCAAGGGGAAAGATCAACGCTCGAGAGTTTTGCACGTGAACCGCCTTCGGCGTGTGGGCGCAGCTGAACGACGGGCCCTTGCATCTCAACCCACGAAGCCCTGGGCCGCCGACCTTCGCGCCACCGAAGTCGTCCTGATCGGCGCGGTCATTCAGGAGATCGCCGTCACCAACCTCATCGAAATTATCGCCTTGGACAAAGTGCCGCTCGCGGGCGGCCTGTTCAAGAACAACTCGATGTTCACGTCGCTCAAGGAGCCGACCACCTTGGTCGCCCCGCTCGTCATCGCGACCGGCTGTTCGGCCGCCGAGATTTCCCAACCGTCCTCTTCGCACGGACCGCGCTTGGCCATGGCGCCGCGCCGCTAATCGGTGGTCCTGCGCGAGCGCACACTCTTGGCGCTGCTGGCGACAGCCGTACTGGCGACGATCGTTCATTTCGGGGACAACGCTTTCTCGCTTGACGAATATCCCGGGCCCGATTGGATTACGCCAGTCGGAATTGTGGTCGCTTGGCTGGCCATTACGACGATCGGCGTCGTCGGCTACATCTGGTACCGACGCGGCTGGCAAACCGTCGCCGCCGTGACGATCTACGTGTACGGGTTGCTTGTCATGGCAGGCTGCCTACATTACGTGTACGCCGCGCCGGCGGAGCTTACGCTGAAAGCTAATGTGCTGATCGTGTTCGAAGTCGTCACCGGCGCCGCGCTGATGATTTACACGACCTGGATGGTCATGAAGCCGCTGCCCAAACTACCCAAAAAGCCCAAGCCGCAGGCTGACGGAGCGAGCGGCCCGCCGGAGACCACCGGGCTGCGCGGATCGGTCGAATCAGTGCACGAGGAAGCCGACTAGGAGCAACGCGACGATGTTGAGGACTTTGATCATCGGGTTGATCGCCGGGCCGGCGGTGTCTTTGTAAGGATCGCCGACCGTGTCGCCGGTGACGGCGGCAGCATGGGCCAGCGATCCTTTGCCACCGTAGTGGTTATCTTCGATGTACTTCTTGGCATTGTCCCAGGCGCCGCCCCCACTGGTCATAGCGACCGCGAGAAAGAATCCCGTCACGATCGAGCCGACCAGAATACCGCCCATCATTTGAGCCCCGGCCGGTCCCGGAAGAATGCCGATGTCCGAGAGGATCACGACCAGCACCGGGACCCCGACCGGAATGAGTGCCGGCACGACCATCTCTTTGAGCGCAGCGCGGGTCACGATATCGACGGTGGTCGCGTAATTGGGCTTTTGTGTGCCGGCCATGATGCCCGGCATCTCGCGGAACTGGCGGCGGACTTCTTCGACGACCGCCGCGCCTGCGCGCCCGACCGATTCCATTGCAAGCGAAGCGAACAGATATGGCAACGCCCCGCCGACGAGCAAGCCGGCTAGCACGAACGGGTCGCCGAGGCTAAACGTGACCGGCGTCGCGGCACACGCTGCGTGCGCGTCGGCGTGGCACTTGTCGCTGAGCTCCTGGAGAAACGATGCGAACAACACGACCGCCGCCAAGCCGGCTGAGCCAATCGCGTAGCCCTTGGTGACCGCTTTGGTGGTATTGCCGACGGCGTCGAGTGGATCGGTCACGGCGCGGACGCTCTGCGGCATATCGGCCATTTCCGCGATTCCGCCGGCGTTGTCGGTGATCGGTCCGAACGAGTCGATGGCGACGATGATCCCGGCCATCGAGAGCATCGACATGACCGCGATGCCGACGCCGTAGAGTCCGGCGAACCCGAACGAAACCAGAATACCCAAGACAATGACGACCATCGGCAGAGCGGTCGCTTGCATCGAAACGGCGAGGCCACTAATCATATTGGTCGCATGGCCGGTAGTGGATGCTTGCGCGATCCGGCGGACGGGCGAGAACTGGGTGCCCGTGTAGTACTCGGTGATGTACGTGATGAGGCCGGTGACCAGCAGCCCGACGACGGCGCAGATGAAAATGCCCCAGCCGTCGATGGTATGATTGAAGCCGGTCGGCCGAGCCAGCGTGGCCGTGTCGAACTCGCGTTTGGCGACGAAGAAAAATAGGATCGCCGAGATGCCCCCCGCCACGATCAAACCGCGATAGAGCGCGCCCATGATCGATCCACGGCTATCCGCGCGCATGCGCACGAAGAACGTTCCGATGATCGAGGCGAAAATCGAGATCGCGCCCAAGATGAGCGGAAAAGTGGTCGCGCCGGCAAAGTTCGGCAGCACCAGGTGTCCGAGCAACATCGCCGCTACGGTCGTAACGACGTACGTTTCGAATAGGTCGGCGGCCATGCCCGCGCAATCACCGACGTTGTCGCCGACATTGTCGGCGATCACGGCTGGATTGCGTGGATCGTCTTCGGGGATGCCGGCCTCGACTTTGCCGACGAGGTCGGCGCCGACGTCGGCGGCTTTGGTGAAAATTCCGCCGCCCAACCGCGCGAACACCGAGATCAGCGAGCAGCCGAACGCGAGGCCGACGAGCGCCGCCAGCGATTTGGCTTCGTCGCCGGCGTTGAGCTGTTGCACGATCCAGTAATAGCCGCTGACGGCCAACAGGCCCAAGCCGACGACCAGCAGCCCGGTGATCGCGCCGCCGCGGAATGCCAGCGCCAACGCTGGCGCGAGGCCGCTTCGAGCCGCCTGCGCCGTGCGGACGTTGGCGCGTACCGAAACGATCATGCCGATGAATCCGGCGGCGCCCGACAGGACCGAACCGATCAAGAAGCCGATCGCCGATTGCCAGCCCAGTGGCGGCGCGAATCCAATGACGATGAACAGAACGATCGCGACGATGCCGATCGTCGTGTACTGCCGCCGCAGAAACGCCATTGCGCCCTCTTGAATGGCGCCGGCGATCTCTTGCATGCGCGCGTCGCCCGCGGATTGTCGCAGAACCCAGTTGATCAAGATGGCGCCGTAGATGATCGCGACGACGCCGGCGACGAGACCAAGTGCAATGGCGAGCGATGCTGACAACACGTGCTTCCTCGGCGTAACGCAGCAAACACCCCGCGCGAGGCGGGGTGCTGGACTCCGTCCGTTTTGCGACCGGCGGGCGCTCTCCTTTCGCGCGGGGATAGCGGCCGGCCGCGCGAATCGGTGGGCGATATGGAGCACGTCGATTTTCTGGTCGTTGGCTGTGGGCCGGCCGGTGGGACGGCGGCTCGGGAGGCGGCTCGGGCGGGCATCCCCACCTTGGTTCTCGAGCGCGACCCGATCGTCGGGGCCAAGCGCGTGTGCGCCGCCGGACTGCGTCCGGGATTTTGCGAGGACTTCAACCTGCCACGTTCGATCGTCCACTGCAACCCGACGACGATGGTGATGCAGACGGCGGCCCGCACGTACGCGATCCCGGTCGGCGTTGCGCACACAACGACCCGCGAGGAACTCGACGGAATGATCGGCCGGCTGGCGCACGCGGAGGGCGCGGAAATCCGCACGTCGGCGCTCTTTCGCGGCGTTACACCCGATGGTGATGAAACGATCGTCGAGTATGCCGACACAGCCAGCGGTGAGCGTAAACGGGTACGCGCCCGCGGCGTCTTCTTGGCGCAAGGTTCGAGCGCGCGGGTCGGTGGCTCGTCACCGTTCGCATATCCGGATTGGTCGGCGGGACTCATCACCTGTTTTCAGTACCGCATCTATCCGGAGCGGCCGGCGATCGCCGCAGCTTACGATGTGCTCGAACTCGCATATTACGTTTCGCCATGGGGGCGCTCGGTGATCGGCTGGATGTTTCCGAAGCGCGATCATCTGGCGATCGGTCTCGGTATCAGCGGTAAAGTCGGTGGCAAGGAACTGCGCGCCGAGCTGGACTGGTTTGTCCCGCAAGTCCAGGCCCGGCTGTTCCCTGGCATCGGTTATACGGTGCGCGAAGAGGGCAATTTGTTGTATGGCGGCAAGCCGCGCCCGACCATTGGGACGGCTAACGTGATGATCGGCGGCACGGCCGCCGGACTCGTCGACGCGACGACCGGCGAGGGCATCCACGAGGCCGCCGTCTCAGGCCGCTTCGCCGCCGCCGCGATGACGGCACTGCACCGGGGCCTGACGCGCTCGGCCGGACTGCGCTACGAACGGGAAATCAAGCATGCCTTTTACGGCCGGCTGTACCACCGCCACAAGTTGATGCATTTTCTCGAGCGCAAAGTCAAGCGGTTCGACCTGCTGTTCGATCAACTCGAGCGCACTCCGCGCTTGGCGGCACTCTTACAGCGCGATCGAAACGAGTTCAGCGTCGTCGAATGGTTGTATCTGTTTTTGCAGGCGGGCCGGTTCGGCTTGCGCAGCTTGCGTGCCTGATGGGTCGGTTCGCAGTCGAGCGGCTCGTGCGCCTCGTCCTCGTGCTCATCGCAGTCACGCTGGCGAGCTTTGCGTTCATGCTGCTGGTTCCCGGCGATCCGGTAACGGTCCGCTTGGGCGAACACGCCTCGGCGTCGGAAGTCGCGCTGCTGCGCGCGACCCTCGGGCTCGATCGTCCCTGGTACGTTCAACTCGTGCGCTATTTCGAACAGCTCGGGCACGGAAATCTGGGCATCTCCGTCGCCGATATGCAACCGGTGGCCGAAAAACTGGCCCAGTATTTCCCGGCCACCATCGAACTCGCTCTCGGTGCAATCGTTTTTTCTATCGCGGTCGGCATTCCGGTCGGCATCGTTGCGGCCGTGCGCCGTGGGACGCTGGCCGACGGGCTGACGATGGGTGCCAGCCTCCTGGGCGTGTCTATTCCGGTCTTTTGGCTCGGCTGGATGCTCGTTTACGTATTCGCCGTTTTACCCTCGAATTTCGGGCTTAATCTGTTTCCAATATCGAGCCGGATATCGACCGGGTATTACGTACCGGTCCGAACGCATTTGATGGTGCTCGACGCGCTATTGGCCGGCAATGGCCGAGCCGCGGTCGATGCGCTGTGGCACCTCATTCTCCCGGCGGTCACGCTGGGGACGATACCGCTGGCAATCGTCGCCAAGATCACCCGCAGCGGAATGTTGGACGTCATGCGCAGCGACTACATTCGAACCGCGCGGGCCAAAGGGCTCGGCGAACGTGCGGTTGTCGTCAAGCATGCTTTGCGCAATGCCCTCATTCCGATCCTGACAATTGTCGGTTTGCAGACCGGCTTACTATTGGGCGGCGCCGTCTTGACCGAACACATCTTTGCATGGCCGGGTGTCGGCCGCCTCGCGTACGATGCGATCTCTCACCGCGACCTGCCCCTGGTGAATGGGTGTTTACTCCTATTCGCCGGTGTTTTTGTGATCGTGAACACAGTGGTGGACTTGCTCTATGCCGCTGCCAACCCGCGCATCCGTTACGGAAGCTAGACATACTCAGGGAGGGCCTCGCGCCCGCGGTGGTCTAACTGTCCCGGGTACACCTGCTGACCCAGAGAGGATTCGGTTGAAGGCGACCCGGAACCCGCGCGGCTACGTCATCGCGGGCACCGCGTTTACGCGCGAAGAGGTCATCCATCGCTACCTTCATTTGGTGAAGTACGTAGCGGGTCGGATTTCGGTGAATTTGCCACCCAACGTCGAACTCAACGATTTGATCAACGACGGCATCCTCGGCCTGATCGACGCCATCGAGAAGTATGACGACAGCCGCGGCGTCAAATTTGAAACCTACGCGATCACGCGGATCAACGGCTCGATCATCGACGCGCTCCGGGCACTAGATTGGGTTCCACGGGCAGTGCGCCAGCGAGCGCGGGAACTAGAGCGCGTTTCACAGGACCTAGAACTCGTGCTCGGCCGACCGCCGAACGAAGACGAGATCGCTTCGCGAATGAGCCTCAGTGTCCGCCAACTGAACGTGCTCCAGCAAAAGATTCGCAGCACCTCGGTCCTTTCGCTCGAGGAGCATTTGCCCAACGAACGAGGTCGCGAGATCCCGCTGCTCGACACATTGCGCGACCAGAGCGCCGACGTGACGGGGTCGGTTGAAGCCAGCGAAGTCCGTACTTCGTTAAGCCGCGCGGTCGAAGAGCTTCCGCCACAAGAGCGCACCGTCATCCGGCTGTACTATTTCGAAGGCCAAACGCTCAAAGAAATCAAGTCGACATTGAACGTTTCGGAGTCGCGGGTCTCGCAGATCCACGCGCAAGCCGTCATTCATTTGCGCCAAAAGCTGCGCGAACTGCGTGGCGATCTCGGATACCGCGACGGCGACCCGAACGTGAAGCAGAAGTACGTGCGTAAACCGGCCACCGTCCCCGGCCTCGAAATCGCTGGCTGACCGCTAGCAGTCGCATTCTGGCCTAGGACGAACGGTGGGCGATGCCCCACAGCAACGGCGTCCGCCGTGAGCGGATGGCTGGCGAGGGAAGATGCCGGTTCCACTATTTCGAAATGTCGGCCACTCAATCCGCGACGCAAAATTCCCCTAAGTAGATCGCTGAAGGGCGGCTTGCCGGCGCCCCGCCGAGACGGATGACCTATAAACAGCGGCAGTAGATGTGGGCGAGTCGACAGAATCTACCGACGGTCGACGCGCCCGACGAGAGCGAGCGGGATCCAAGAAATGGTTTGCGCTCGGCATGAAGCATCATGATTGGAGCGACACGAAACCACATGCGGACGCCCGCGAACAGCGAACACCAAAGTGGCCGCTCGAGAGCAACCCAGCGCAAGACCTCCGCCGGCCTAACGGTGGCGGCGCTCGGCGTCGTGTTCGGGGACATCGGTACCAGCCCGCTTTATGCGCTGAAGGCCGCCTTTGATTTCAGTGGCGCTCAGGCAGCTCTGAGCGATATTCTGGGGATCTGTTCGCTGCTGGTGTGGGCGTTGGTTATCGTCGTGTCCGTCAAGTATGTTGGATTTATCATGCGAGTGGACCATGATGGCGAAGGCGGCATCCTGGCACTGCTCGCGCTTGCCGCCAAGCCCGCCGGACGCGGCGCCTTGATTGCCGCCGGCCCGCTGACGTTGATCGTTACGATCGGTGCGGCGATGCTCATCGGCGATGGCGTGATCACGCCGGCGATATCGGTTATCTCGGCGATTGAAGGCGTGGGTGTCGTCGCATCATCACTGAAAGCGTGGGTCGTCCCGTTGTCGGTGCTGGTGCTGATCGGCCTCTTCGCCGTGCAGGTGCGGGGCACGGAACGCGTAGGCCGCCTCTTCGGTCCAGCGATGGCTGCCTGGTTCATCGCAATCGGCGTCGCCGGTGGCATCGCCGTTGCCGCTCATCCCCACGTGCTGGTCGCACTTGATCCGCGCCAAGGCCTTGCGTTCATGACGCGGCACGGCTTGAGCGGTTTTCTGGTGCTGGGGGGCGTCGTGCTTGCCGTTACCGGCGTCGAAGCCCTCTATGCCGACCTCTCGCATTTCGGTCGGGTGCCAATCATCCGAGCCTGGTACGCTCTGGTCTTTCCGACGCTCGTTATAGCTTATCTCGGTGAAGGTGCGCAGTTGATCGGCAACCCACACCGGCTCGACAACCCGTTCTACGCACTGACACCCGGATGGGCCTTAATACCAATGGTCGTGCTGGCGACCGTGGCGACCGTGATCGCTTCCCAAGCACTGATTTCCGGGGCCTTCACGCTCGTCGAGCAAGCGATCGCCTTAGGCCTGTCACCGCGGATGAACGTCATTCATACGTCGCGGCGGGTTCACGGCCAGGTCTACGTTCCAGCCGTTGCGGCAGCGCTTGCCGTCGGCTGCATCCTGTTGGTCCTGACGTTCCGCTCCAGCGACCGGCTGGCCGCCGCATTCGGCCTAGCCGTCTCGGTGACAATGCTCGCGACGTCGATTGCCTACTACGTGGTCATCACTCGAGTGTTGAAGTGGCGTCCAGGCGTCGCGCTTGCGGTGCTGGCGCTCTTCGTTTTGGTCGACGGATCGTTTGTCGTCGCGGGCTTACCGAAGTTTCTGGACGGCGGATGGCTTCCGATTGCCGTCAGCGCGGTGCTGACCACGATCGCACTCACCTGGCTCGAAGGCCGCCGCCGTCTGGGCGTCGCGCTCGCAAGCGACCAAATCGCCGTTGATGAGGTCATTCGTACGCTCTTGCCCACTGACGGTGAACCGCGAGCGACGATGGTCTTCCTCACCGCGGATCCGGACAGCGTTCCGTTTCTGGCACATCATCGCTGGATCCGCGCCCGCGCGCGCGAGGAGCGCATCGTACTGCTTCACATATCTGAAACGGCGAAACCATATTTGGCCGCCAAGGATCGCGTGCAGGTCGATCGGCTTGCGCCGCGGCTGGTGCGCGTCACGGCGCGTTTCGGGTACATGGAGCCTCCGAGAATCGAACCCATTCTGCGTGCCTGCGAGACGCACGGTCTCCACATTGATGACGATGAGACGTCATTCTTCGATGCCGCTCCCATGGTCGAAGCCGCCGCCCGTGGTCCGCTTCCGCGATGGCAGCGGTGGCTCTTCGACCTCCTCCAACACAACTCGCGCTCACTCCCTGACGACCTGCACATCCGCGCCGAGCGCCGAATAGAACTCGGCGTAACCGTGCGCCTATAAGAAAAAAATTTCGTCCCTCGCACCCTGCGAAGCGCTGAACGCGCAGGTGGGCGACCCAAGATGCAGCGTGGGGAGGCCCGCGCCTGCGTTTTGTGGAGGGAGCAAAGCTATCCGCCGCAGATCTTATTTGAAGCCGGCCACCCTGCGCAGCGTCGGATGCGCCACTTCGGTACAGAACTGGGAACGCTAAAACCTGAAGCGACGACGAGCGTGCGGACCAGATCGCTTTTCGAGCCCATGATGCGAACCTGTTGCGCTTTCGATCTCAACGCGTTGCGCGAGTGCGCAGAGGTGGTCGCGGCAAATAGCTATACGGCGCCGTCTATTTCTCTCGGTCCCACACGATCCTGCGAAAATCGGTCCTGCCCGGGAATAATATGCTCGGTGCCGGTGCCGACTCGATGAAGAGCCTATCGCCTTCGACCCTATAGTGGCGCCTCTGTTCGATGCCGTTCCAGCTTTCATTCCAAGAAACATCGACGGTCGTGATGAAATCGTGGCCTTCGACGCGGTACTTGCCGCTGTAGGCAAGCATTGACTTGTGCAGTGCAGCCCGCTCGGCGTCACCCGTTCCGGCCGTGCGGTTTTCGGCGGCGGTGATGGCCACCGCGCGTCCCTCGCGCGTCAGGATCAGGTAACCCCTTGGGTTCGCTCCAAACAGGTTCCGCGGCTCGTTCCCGACGACCACTTGCCACGAAACGAGCTTCCAGGTGCCGATCAGGGCATCGGCATCGGAATCGGCCGCGGGCACGGGGCTGGAAATCGCGGCGCCAACGATAAGGGGCGGCGCGGCGATGTCTGACTTTGCGGTAGCAGGGAGCGGGGGCTTCATCTCATTCGCCTGCAATGGCAAAAAAAAGATGTTGAGGACGCTCTTCCATGAACGCGTGACAAGAGTGACACAATTCAGAAGCTGCAAATGTGGCTCAGGCCAAGCCGAAGGCGCGCAGCGGCGTTCGAAACTGTCCATAAGGTTCGATCTGACCGACCTCCGATAGTTCCTGCACGTCGCCGAAGCGGCAAGCAGCACGCTCGGGGGCTACTCACGCGAACTCGGCATTGACATCGGCCAGCGCGCGGGTCGGTGCCATCCAGGACGCGCTGGGCTCCTTGCAGGAGCGGAAACGGACCTGTGCGCCGGCTCACTCGGCAGGTTGGCGCTCGTCCATCATGCGCGGATCGTAACGCGGCTACTCGCGCATAAGGGGGATGGAATAGCCCCATGGATCGAACAGGAGTTCGATCAACGGGCTCGAACATAGACTCCCCGTGAGTTGGTTTGGCAAGCTACGCGAGAGTTTGGGCTTCTCGCGGAAGTCTCTCGCGGCAATCGAGGTGCTCGCAAATGCACGCCGGCCGCTCGATCATGCATTTTGGGACGAGCTGGAAGAGATCCTCATCGCCGCCGATTTTGGCGTGCCGACCGCCGAGAAAATCCTTACAGGGCTGCAAACCGTTGCCCGCGCAGAGTTGTGGGAACGCAGTGACGCTGTCGTCGGCCGCTTCCGCGAGGACGTGCGAGATTTTCTGACGTTGCCGAACGTTGGACTGGACCTCCGCTCCAAGCCGGCGGTGGTTCTGGTCGTCGGCGTCAACGGCAGCGGCAAGACGACCACCATCGGAAAGCTCGCCAAGCTCTTGCGCGCGGAGCGCAAACGCGTGATGGTGGTGGCAGCCGATACCTTTCGCGCCGCAGCCGCCGAACAGCTCGGCATTTGGGCCGAACGTACCGGCGCAGAATTCGTGCGTGGGGTGGCCGGTGCTGACCCGTCGTCGGTCGTGTATGACGGGATGAACGCGGCGAAAGCGCGCGGGGTCGATGTTGTGTTGGTCGATACGGCCGGGCGGCTGCAGACCAAAACCAATCTCATGGAAGAACTTAAGAAGATGCGGCGCGTGATCGAACGTGAGACCGGCGCGCCGCCGGACGAAACGCTGCTCGTCCTCGACGGCACGACCGGACAGAATGCCATCTCGCAAGCCAAACTGTTCGACGCGGCCACCAAACTCACGGGCGTCGTCGTCACCAAACTCGACTCTACTGCCAAAGGCGGAGTGCTGGTCGCGATCGTCGATACGCTGGCGGTTCCCATTAAGTTCATCGGTCTAGGCGAATCGGTGGATGCGCTGCGGCCATTCGAACCGAACGCCTTCGTCGAGGCGGTCTTCGAGCCGGCGGTACCCAGCCGGTGACGGCAGGGCAATGGGCTGCCGACCGGTGTGCCACCCAGATGGCACTTACTAATCGCATACTTTGCTCAATCCGAACTCATCACGAACTCGCATCTACAGAGAGGAATTATCCGTGGCGCAAGACGAGCGAACGGTCGCACTGAACAACGCCCTCGCCCAGATCGAACGGCAATTCGGCAAAGGCTCGATCATGAAGATGGGCGACTTTTCGGAGAAGATGGCGGTCGACGTCATCTCGACCGGCTCAATCGCGCTCGACTTGGCGTTGGGTGTCGGTGGGCTCCCGCGCGGCCGAGTCGTCGAGATCTACGGTCCGGAGTCGAGTGGCAAGACGACGCTTGCCTTGCACGTGATCGCCGAAGCCCAAAAAGGCGGCGGAACGGCGGCGTTCGTCGACGTCGAGCATGCGCTCGATCCGGGGTACGCCAAGGGCCTGGGCGTCGATCTCGACAGCCTGCTGGTCTCGCAACCGGATACCGGTGAACAAGCGCTCGAGATTGCCGAGATGCTCGTGCGCTCGAACGCGGTCGACGTCGTCGTCGTCGACTCGGTGGCGGCGCTGGTCACGAAAGCGGAACTTGAGGGCGACATGGGCGACGCGCACGTCGGCCTGCAGGCGCGGCTCATGTCGCAAGCGCTGCGTAAACTCACCTCGGCGATTTCACGCTCGAAGACCGTGATGATCTTTATCAACCAATTGCGCGAAAAAGTCGGCGTGATGTTCGGCAATCCCGAAACCACGTCCGGTGGCCGAGCACTCAAGTTTTATGCGTCGGTGCGATTGGATGTCCGCAAACTCGAGCAGATCAAGGTCGGCCAGGATGCCGTCGGCTCGCGAACCCGCGTCAAGGTCGTCAAGAACAAGGTGGCGCCGCCGTTCCGGCAGGCTGAATTCGATATCACATTCGGCCGCGGTATCTCCAAGATGGGCTCGATCCTCGACGTGGCGCTCGAGCGCAACATCGTCGGCAAGAGCGGTTCGTGGTACACCTATGGCGAGGTTCGCATCGGCCAAGGCCGAGAAAACGCCAAGGCCTATCTCGAGGAACATACCGATGTCGCCGGCGAGCTCGAGCTAAAGATTCGCGAAGCGCTCAAGGCTGCTGCTCCCACCAATGGCGCAGTGCCGGTGGCGACCATCGCCCGAGCCACAAGCGACGACGAGTAAGTCCGGCACGGTGGTGACCGCCGGGAGCGTGCGCGTGAACGCGCTCCGCCTGCTCGCGAGCCGGCGGCTTACCGAAGCTCAGTTGTGGGCGCGACTCAAACGTCGCGGCCACCCTGAGCCGGATATCGCCGCCGCGATCGATCAGTGTAAGCGCGACGGTTTTGTCGATGACAAACTGTTCGCTCAACTGTTCGTCGACGGGCACCTGAAGGCGGTCGGTGACGTACGGCTCGTTGCCGATCTGGTGCGGCGTGGAATCGACCGCGAAGCCGCCCAGCAAGCCGTCGCGCAGGCGGGCGAATCACAGACGACCCGGTTGCAACGCGCCCTTGCGAAGCTGTTCCGGACGCGACCGACGATCGGCCTTCCCAGTGCCGCCCGAGCCTTACAGCGCCTAGGATTTCCGACCCCGGCGATCTACCGCGTTTTGCGGGAACGCGCCTCGCGGCACGATGGTGCGCTCTTCCTCGACATCGGCGAACGCGCGCGCTATCCGCTGTCGTTCGGCCTGCCTCAGACCTGCAGGAAGTAGCGACGGGATTCTGATTGACGTTGAACCCTTGGGTGGGCGTCGAATCGAAGCGGACCAAGACGCTGCTGAACTGATTGAGCGCCATCTGATTGGCGCCGTCTTCGTTCATCTGAGCGTTCGGTTCGGCTGCCGACCGGCTTTCAATTACCCAAGAACATTTGGTTGAAAGTTAAGGTTCGGATTCAACGGCAGATATGCTGTCGCGCCACGCGCGACGGAGCCTGTGCCGAGGCGAACGAGACGAAGGCGAGCGCCGAATCAAACCGGTTCCCGAGCCTCTTACGCAGCGTCGACCCGTTGTCGGTAAAGCTGATCCTGGCGCGGATCGGGCTGAACGGTGGCAGCCGGGCTCGCGCGTTCCCGCTGGTTTCACGCAGCGGCCGCAGCGACTCTCCTTGAGGCGCGAGGTCATTTGCCGATAGTGTTATGGACTGACCCAGTCGATGGACAGCGGCGGAGGCTTGTACTGTGGACGGATTCTGTGACGATTAAAGCTGGCTACCGCCAGTGTTGCGGCCAACAGACACCAGAGGGCCGTCGCGGCCAGGAATCGCGTCATCTGGATCCGCCGGAACGTGGCGCATAGGGATGCACTCGAGTTCGGGGTCGGCACCGCTGATCGGAAAAGCCCGCAATGTGCTGCGCTGGGCGACCCCGTTCTCACGAGTAGTCTCTACAGCGAGAACGGATGTTGATCTATTGACGCGGCACACATCTGTTGCAAGTCACAGCGCGGCAATCCAACGCCGCGCATGGCAGCACGTTCATGAGATTTGCAGCGCTGTCACCTCGTGCTGGCGGCGTCCGTACGTGCGGCGGCCCGTTTGCGAGGATTCGACCCCCCAATCGCGTAGATTGGCGGCAATGCGATCTCTGGCCGTGGCGCTGCTTGCAGCGTCGGTCTGGCTTGTTGCGCTTCCCGCCTCGGCCGTTGAATTGGAAACGATTGCCAAGGCAGCGGCCAGCTACCGCAACGCTAACCCGCGGCTCGAGGCGATGTATCGGGCCGCGCTGCTCAATACTAGTCAACAGGCGACGCTCGCAACCGACGGCACCGCCTACGTGAAGACCGGCGACATTCCAGCCGAATGGCTGCGCGATGCCAGCGCCCAAGTACGGCCTTATTTGTTTTTTGCCAAATCCGACCCGCAAGTCGCTTCATTGTTGCGCGCGATCATCGCTCGGATGGGTAAATATCTCCAAGTCGATCCGTATGCGAACGCGTTCACGATCGATTACCGGGTCTGGGAGCAAAAGTTCGAGCTGGACTCGCTCGCCTATCCCATCATCTTGTCCTGGACGTATTGGAAGGCTACCGGCGACGGGTCGATCTTTAGCGGCAATCTGTCCGCCGGGTTCGACCGCGTTTTGGAGACGATGGAACGCGAACAAGATCACGGCCGTAACTCGAAATACATCCATCGAGAATTAAAAGACGGCAAAGGGAGGCCGGTCGGCTACACGGGGATGATTTGGTCTGGGTTCCGGCCGTCGGACGACGCGTGCCAGTACAATTTTCTCATCCCATCGGAGATGATGGCGGTGGTGGCGCTCGGCGAGCTGGAAGAGATCGAACGCGATGTGTACCGTAATCTCATCAAGTCCAACCGCACCCGATCGCTGCGCCGCGAAGTACAGAACGGTATCCAGACGTATGGGACCGTGTTTACGCCAAACTACGGATACATCTATGCCTACGAGGTCGACGGTCTCGGCAACGCGATAACGATGGACGACGCCAATATTCCGAGCCTGCTCTCGGCACCGTACCTCGGCTACACCAAAGTCGACAGCTTTATCTATCGCAACACGCGTCGGTTTTTGCTCTCCAAGGATAACCCGTACTACTATATCGGCCAGGTCGCGCGTGGGATTGGCAGCGCTCACACCAGCGACGGCTACGTGTGGCCGCTAGCGCTCATCATGCAGGGAATGACCGCGACTAGCGACGGCGAACGGCGCGATGTACTCAATCAATTGCTCGGCAGCGATCCTGGAGACCATCTCTTGCACGAGTCGTTCGATCCTAACGATCCCATGAAGTTTTCGCGCAAGGATTTCGGTTGGCCAAACGCCTTGTTCAGCGAATACATTCTGACGGCGTACAACGGAACTCCGGGCCTGCCGCAAGGCTCGACCACCGATCTCGAGTTTCGCGGCGAATGAACCCTCGCCTCGGCGCGCAGCCCCGAAACGATGGCGGCGGCGCCGACATCATTGGGGCCCCGGGCGCTGTGCGTCCGGGGGGCGCGCAGCCGCAGGCGGAGCGCCTTTGAAAGCGTTTGGGCCCCGAAACGATGGCGGCGGCGCCGACATCATTTTGGGAATCCAGTGGGGCGACGAAGGGAAGGGCCGCGTGGTCGACTTCTACGCCGATGAGTACGATGTCGTCGCGCGATTCGGTGGCGGCGACAACGCCGGCCATACGCTGGTCGTCGGCGATCAGAAGCTAGCGTTGCGCATCGTTCCCAGTGGCGTAATGCACAGCCGGCCGGCGCTGTTTATCGGCGGCGGCACGGTTGTGAGCCTCAGCGGCCTCGTCGCCGAGCTGCAAATGCTCGCCGGCATCGGCGTCGACGTCTCGCGGATCGCAATCTCCGACCGAGCTCATATCGTTTTCCCATACCACGCCGCCCTCGATCGGGCCAGCGAGCGTGCGCGGGGCGGCGAGGCGATCGGAACGACTGGTCGCGGAATCGGGCCCGCGTACGCCGATCGCGTGACGCGGGCCGGAATCACGTTCGCCGAATTGCGCGACCCAAATCGGCTCATCGAAAAGGTTCGGCATAACCTGCGCGCGCACGCGACCGGCCTGGCCGACCTCGACGACCCGCCGAACGAAGCGGAGGTTGTCACGCAGACCCGCGCCTGCGCGGAGCGTATTCGGCCGCACGTCGTCGATGGCGTCGCCTACATACACCGCGCGCTCGAGACCGGCAAGCGGATCTTGATCGAAGGCGCGCAAGGTACGCTGCTGGATGTCGGCTTCGGCACGTACCCGTTCGTCACCAGCTCGCACACGATTGCCGGCGGCGCGTGCACGGGACTTGGCATCGGACCCACGACGATCCGACGGGTGACCGGGGTGGCGAAAGCGTACTGCACGCGGGTCGGCGCCGGTCCGTTCCCATCGGAACTCGTGGATGCAACCGGCGACACGCTGCGCGAGCGCGGCGCTGAATTCGGCACCGTGACTGGGCGGCCGCGCCGGTGCGGCTGGTTCGATGCGGTCGCCGGACGGTACGCCGTGCGCCTGAACGGACTGAGCGACATCGTCATCACCAAGCTCGACGTTCTGACTGGGTTCGAACGCATCGGCGTGGTGGGCGGGTATCGTGTTGGCGCGCACGAGGCCGGCGTTGAGGCGATCGACGATCCAAGGACCGAGCCAATTCTCGAATGGCATCCGGGGTGGGAACAGCAATTGGACAATGCGCGACGGATTGCAGATTTGCCGCCGAATGCGCAGCGTTATGTCGCACGCCTCCAAGAGATATTGGGTGTTCGAGCAGCAGCGGTATCGGTCGGCCCCGAGCGATCTGCACTCGCGCTGCCGTAATTCGGACACATCGCCGACATCACGTTTCGCTACGCTCGACGCATGCCTGAACTCGGACTCCTGCTGCGGTTTGGACTGGCAGTCGGCGCGATCGCGGTTGTCTTAATAGGTCTGCAGCGCGTGCTGCGCGCCGTCGCCGCCGCTCAGGCCGGAATGGGCAACGGTCGTCGAACGATCGAGGTACTCGAATCGCGGGCTCTCACTCAAAATGCTGCGCTCCACGTCGTGCGGATCGGGTCACGGACCTACGCGATTGGTAGCGGAAGCGTGGAACTGCTCGCCGATCTCGGCGACCCGTGACAGCGCCGAGGGCCATCGGCAACGGGAGCGGCGACCGGGCTCGCGAACCGGGTTGCCATGGCAGAAGGGCTCGATGTTCAGTCTGACGGCGCAGCGGCCGTCAACGGATCGGTGACCGAATCAACTTCCCCGTCGCGACCGGGAGGAGATGCCGCGCTGCGACAGACCGTGGTGTTCGTGATCTTGGCCGCCGCGTCGGCCGGGATCGCGTACGGCATCGTGCGCGCCATGATCGCCCAGCAACCGGCGGACCCGACTACCGAACGCATCCAATCATTGATCGACGAGGCCAATCGGCTTCTCAAGCAGCTGGATGACAAAAAGCTCGGTTAGCGGGTTTCCGGCGCGGACGGCCATCCACGAACTGGCGGCCGGCGACGAATTCGAAACCGACTTCGGCGATCTGCTAGCCAATGGCCAGGCCGTCGGCCGCATCGGCGGGATGGTCGTATTCGTCACCGGTCCGCTGCCGGGCGAGCGTGCCCGGGTTCGCATAACGCTCGTCAAATCAACCTACGCCGTCGGCGATTTGATCGAACTCATCGACCGCTCGCCCGACCGCGCGACGCCGTTTTGCGACGTCTTCGGCATTTGCGGGGGCTGCCAAGTGCAGCATCTCGGTTATTCGGCTCAATTGGTCTGGAAGCGGCGCCTGGTGCGCGACGCGCTGCAGCGCATCGGGGCAGTTCAGGATCCGCAAGTGGCTCCGACGATCGGGCTCGATAATCCGCGCGCCTATCGAAACAAGATGTCGCTCGTGGTAGAAGACGTCGCGGGCCGGCGCCGTTTTGGCTTTTATCAAACGCGCTCGCACGCCGTCGTGCCGATCGTGGCGTGCCCGGTTGTGCTTCCCCAGCTTGACTCGTACATCGGCGATCTAGAGTCCGCCGCCGCCGATCCCAAGAGTGCGCCCGCATTTGAGGGAGCGCGGCACGTGATTGCCCGCGCGGGGCGAGCATCGGCGCAGGCCGTTCTGTCGGTCACGACGGATCGCCGCTCGCCGGCGCTCGCGCGCGCGGCCCCGGCGCTCGCCCAGCACTTCAAAGGACTCGTCGGGCTCGGCAATTCATACGAGCCCGCCAGTCCAAACGCGGTGATGGGTCGCAAGCATGCGACACTCGCCGGGACACCCGAGATGAACGAGGACATCGATGGCGTGCAGTTCCGGGTTTCGCCGGCTTCGTTCTTCCAAATCAACAGCGAGATGGTCGGAAAGATTTTTGCCTATCTGGCGCCGCACGTGCAGACCGCTCCGGCCATCGTCGATTTATACTGTGGTGCGGGAACCTTCACGCTATTCTTCGCCAAGGTTGGCTCGCGCGTGATGGGGATCGAGGAAAATCCGCACGCCGTCGCCGAAGCCCGCCAGAACGCCGTGCTCAATGGTGTCCAAGACCGCACGACGTTCGTATGTGGCCTGGTGGAGCGAGTGCTGAACGCGGGGCCGGGAGCCGGTGCGCTCCGCACCGCCGACGTAGTCTTCCTGGACCCGCCGCGCAAGGGCAGTGACATTGCGACGCTCAATGCGCTCGCAGCCGCCGGCGTGGCGCGGATCTGGTACCTTTCGTGTAACCCGGCCACGCTTGCGCGCGACGTCGCGCAGCTGGCCAAATGCGGGTACCAGCTGGGTGTGGTGCAGCCATTCGATATGTTTCCACAAACCGGCCATATCGAAGCGCTCGCGTTCTTGGAACGGAGCCAGGAGTAGCCATCGCGGGAGCAGACGGCCTTCGGGTGGAAAACTACCAGTTCGCAGCGCCCCGCCAACGAGGTGGGCAGCGCTGTTTTGAGAGGAGACGTCGTGAGCGTTCTGTTGAACGAGACTGAAGCCTCATCCGAGTTTGCCTTTGCGACTCGGACCAACCGGCTTTCGTCAAGCGCGATACGGGAGATCCTCAAGGTCGCGGAATCGCCGGACGTCATCTCGTTTGCCGGTGGCTTGCCTGCACCGGAATTCTTCCCGGTTAGTGAGTTCGCCGACGCGTGTCGCGAGGTATTGGCAACCGACGGCGCTCAGGCGCTGCAATACAGCACGACCGAGGGGTATGCCCCGCTGCGCCGGTGGGTTTGCGAGTACCTGGCGCAAACCGGAGCGATTCGATGTGAACCCGATCAGGTCTTGATCGTCAGCGGCTCGCAGCAGGGCCTCGATCTTGTAGCCAAGGTGTTGCTGGACCCCGGCGACTTCGTCGTCATCGAGAATCCGGCGTACTTGGGTGCGGTGCAAGCATTCGATGCGTACGAAGCCGCGTACCTGACGGTCGAAACCGATGACGAGGGGATGATCCCCGAGGCACTCGATCAGGTGCTGCGCAGTGCACCGCGCAAGCCGAAATTCATCTATGTGGTCGCCAATTTTGCCAATCCTACGGGCGTCACGCTGACGCTCGAGCGCCGCCGTCAAATTGTTGCGATCGCTGCCGAGCATGGCGTACCGATCCTCGAAGACGATCCCTATGGACGGTTGCGGTACTCGGGCAATCATCTTCCGTCGCTGATGTCGCTGGCGGCGCCGCGCGACGTGGTGTACATGAGCACTGCCAGCAAGACGATGGCACCCGGCATGCGGGTGGCGTGGGTCGTGATCCCCGACGCGCCGATGTATCACCGCGTCGTCCAAGCCAAACAAGCCGCCGATCTACACACGTCGTCATTCACGCAGCGGGTCGTGTATGCATATGCGAGCCGGCCAGGCGTCCTCGAAGCGCACGTGGACTCAATGCTGCCGGCCTACCGGCGGCGGCGCGACCTCATGCTCGAAATGCTGGAGAAGTCGATGCCGGCGGGCACGACCTGGACGCGGCCCGGTGGCGGATTGTTTCTGTGGGTGCGTCTTGCGTCTGGGGTCGACACGCAACCGATGCTGGCCCGGGCCGTTGGCCAGCGCGTGGCGTTCGTTCCCGGCGCACCGTTCTGGGTGAACAGGTCGGTTCGCAACACGCTGCGCCTCAACTTCAGCAATTCGACCGAAGAGAAGATCGTTGACGGAATCAAACGGCTTGCTTCCGTAATGTAATAGCCGGCCGCCGACCTCGTGAGCTGCGCCCTTTCCTGGCGTCGCGTTAGTGGCACTGGAAATGGTGGTTCGACGCCTGGAGCGAATCAGCCAGCGATGGCAGAAGCGATTGACGTGGCCTATGTCGCCAAACTGGCTCGGATCGCGCTCAGCGACGAAGAGGTGGTGCGATTTGGCGCGCAACTCGGGACGTTATTGGAACACGTCAGGGCGCTAGAGGCGTTACCGACGGCCGATGTCCCGGCGACCGCTCAAGTGATTCCGGCCCACAACGTCGTGCGTGACGACGTTCCAACCGAGTCGCTCGCTCACGATGTCGTTCTGGCAGGAGCGCCGCAAGCGCAAGGCGCGTTCTTTCGAGTTCCGCGGATCATCGCGGAGCCGGCATGACGTCGGGGGAACCAGCGACCGCAACGGCCATCGCGCAGGCAGTGGGCGCGCGCGAGATCTCGGCGGTTGAAACGACCGAGGAACAACTCGCCAGGATTGAGGCCGACGACCCAGCGATCGGAGCCTACCTAAGCGTGACGGCGTCGCTCGCGCGTGCCGCGGCGCGCCGGGTCGATGAGCGGGTCGCAGCCGGCGAACACCTTCCGCTCGCCGGCGTCGGCACGGCGTTCAAAGACAACATGTGTTTGCGCGGAACGACGACGACCTGCGGTTCGAAGATTCTCGAGCATTGGGTAGCGCCGTACACCGCGACTGCGGTTGCCCGGGCGTTAGCGGCCGGCGCGGTCCCGCTCGGAAAAACGAATATGGACGAGTTCGCGATGGGAAGCTCGTGCGAGAACAGCGCGCTCGGGCGAACGTGCAATCCGTGGGATCACTTGCGCGTGCCGGGCGGATCTTCCGGCGGAAGCGCCGCGGCGGTGGCGGGAGCGGTGGCGACGGTAGCCCTGGGCAGCGATACCGGTGGGTCGATCCGCGAACCCGCGGCGTTCTGCGGAATCGTCGGCTTCAAACCGACCTACGGCCGCATCTCGCGCTATGGACTCATCGCATTTGCATCGAGCCTCGATCAGATCGGGCCGCTGACGCGCACCGTCGAAGATGCGGCGCTGTTTTACGATGTGATCGCGGGTAAGGACCCCTGCGACGCCACCAGTATCGATCGGCCGGTCGAACCAGCCCTCACCGGTCTGCGCGACGACCTGGACGGTGTCCGGGTGGGCATCGTGCGCGAGTTCGATCTCGGCAAGCTCGACGCCGGCGTAAAGGCAGTTTACGAGGCGGCGTACCGCGATCTGGAACGCTTGGGCGCCGAACTGGTGGAGGTATCGCTGCCGACGGCTGACTATGGGGTAGCGACGTACTACTTGATCGCGCCGGCCGAATGTTCGTCGAACCTGTCACGGTTCGACGGGATGCGCTACGGGCTGCGCATAGAAGGGGCTGACGTCGGCGCGACCTACGAAGCGACGCGCGC
>JRHI01000912.1_pt1 | contig 28894 bp, 27 predicted proteins | sample 215371 | NCBI WGS metagenome assembly JRHI01 (sample SAMN02929681, study PRJNA255918) | sediment metagenome | biome: cave system; feature: Ice Cave; material: Sediment; isolation source: sediment from deep within a dark volcanic ice cave with no known source of... ...
CGACGAGGGCGGCCAGCTCACCGAGGCGGTCCGCCGCCGGCCGTACTGCGTGATCCTGTTCGACGAGATCGAGAAAGCGCACCAGGACGTGTTCAATGTCCTGCTGCAAATCCTCGACGACGGCCGGCTGACCGACGGCCAGGGACGCACGGTCGATTTCAAGAACTCCATCGTCATCATGACCTCGAACATCGGCAGCCACCGCATCCTGGGCTACCGCGGCGCGTTCTCCGGCGAAGGGTTCGAGCGCATGAAGGAAACGGTCCTGGAGGAGATGCGGCAGCACTTCCGCCCAGAGTTCCTCAACCGGGTTGATGAGATCGTGGTCTTCCACGCGCTGTCCGAGGAACACCTCAAGCAGATCGTGGACATCCAGCTGGTACGGCTACAGAAGCGGTTGGAGGAGCGGCACATCCGGTTGGAACTGACCGAGACGGCCAGGGAACATCTGGTCCGGGTCGGTTACGACCCCGCTTACGGCGCCCGGCCGCTCAAGCGGGCCATCCAGAAGGAAGTCGAGACTGCGCTGGGCCGCCTCCTGCTGCAGGGGGATGTCCGCGACGGCCAGACGGTTGTCGTCGATTGCGATCCGGCGCGTGGGGAATTGACGTTCCGCTCTCAGGCCAAGGCCGAGGCGGTCGAACCGGCGGCGGCAACCGCGTGAGAACGAAAGGAGGGCGAGGATGTTTCGCGAGATCCGGTTCTACGACAGTTACACGAGGCAGATCGCTAGCCCCGGATGGCTGTACATGCTTCTGGGGTTGAGCCTGATCTTGCTGGCAGTGCTGATCATGCTCTTGCCGGAACTGCTGGCGTATCTGGTGGCGGCGTTCCTGCTGTTCGACGGTGTCCTGTTCCTCGTTATCGGCTGGCAGCTGCGGCGCTTCGCCCGGTTGTACAGCCGCTGGCGGGAGGAGTGGTGGTCGCCCCCGGAGCGGTGAGCCGAGTTCCGGGTGCGCAACAATCGAGTGACGGCTCGAATTCCAACAGGAGGTGACTCATGAACCTGCTCGTACCGTGGCGTCGTGGAGAGCTGACGGAGCCGTTCCAGCAGCTCCAGCGCGAGATGGACCAACTGATGCAGCGCTTCTTCGGGGAAGCGGGGCGCGGGACGGGCCGGACCGACCTGGTCGCCTGGGCCCCGCGGGTGGATGTTGAGGAGGACGACAAGCAGTTCGTCGTCAAGGCGGACCTGCCCGGGGTGGACCCCAAGGACGTGGAAGTCTCGGTGGTCGAGAACGCGCTGGTCCTGCGGGGCCAGAAGAAGGAGGAGCGGGAGGAGAAGAAGAAGAACTACCACCGGGTCGAACGCTTCGAGGGGCAGTTCTACCGGGAGATCCCCCTCCCGCGCGGGATCGACGCCGACAAGGTTCAGGCGAAGAGCACCAACGGCGTGCTCACCATCAGCATCCCCAAGAAGGCGGAAGCGCAGCCGAAAAAGATCACGGTGCAAGCCGAGAAGTAAGCTGCCGCAAAGCAACTGACAGCGCCTTTTCATGGCCGGCACGCCACGGAAGTCGTGCCGGCGGCTCTTGTACGACCACGAGACTATCAAGCGATTGACACGTGCCATGATTCCCATTCAGGATACTGTGCCGTCCCGGAGCCTCCCCCTGGTGACCTGGGCGTTGATCCTGCTCAACGGCCTGGTTTTTCTCCAGGAGCTGGCCCTGCCCCCAGAGCGCCTGGAGCAATTCATCGCCTTGTTGGGCATGGTCCCGGCCCGCTTGGGCCACGAACCCGAGGCGTGGTGGACCTTGCTGACCTGCATGTTTCTGCACGGCGGCTGGCTGCACTTCATCGGCAACATGTGGACTCTTTACCTCTTCGGCGATAACGTCGAGGACCGCATGGGGCCGGCCCGTTTCCTGATCTTCTACCTGCTTTGCGGGCTGGCGGCCGGCCTGACGCATTATCTCACTGCCCCGGACAGTTCCATCCCTACGATCGGCGCTTCCGGGGCCATCGCCGGCGTACTCGGGGCGTACTTTGTGCTCTTCCCCACGGCCCGGATCATCACCCTGGTACCCCTCTTGTTTATCCCATTCATTGTCGAGATCCCTGCCGTGTTCTACCTCGGAGTCTGGTTCGTGGGCCAGCTGTTCAACGGGGCGCTGTCGCTGGTCAGCACACAATACTACGAGGGGGTTGCCTGGTGGGCCCACGTCGGCGGCTTTGTGGCCGGACTGGCCCTTCTGCCCGCCTTCCGGAAACCACGCGGAGAGTATCGGCGGTATTACGCCGACGAATACTGGCCGTGGTAACTACAGGAGTCTGTCATGGGGAGTGGGGTTGGCGATATTTTCTGGGTGTTCCTGATGATGTCGATGCTGCAGCCGTGGCTGCGGCAGAAGATGCTGGACAGCGCGCGCGTCCGGCTCATGCACCGGATCGAGCGGCAGCGCGGCAGCCGCGTCATCCTGCTGGTCCATCGGCAGGAGACTTTGAGCTTCCTCGGCATTCCCCTGTTCCGTTTCATAGACATTAATGACGCCGAAGAGGTCATCCGCGCCATTCACTTGACCGATGAAAACGTGCCCATTGATCTAGTGCTGCACACGCCGGGCGGACTGGTACTGGCTAGTTTGCAGATCGCCCGGGCGATCAAGGCGCACAAGGGCAAGGTGACGGTGTTCGTCCCGCACTACGCCATGTCCGGCGGCACGCTGATCGCCCTGGCCGCCGACGAGATCGTGATGGACTGCCACGCGGTCCTGGGGCCGGTCGATCCACAGTTGGGCGAGTACCCGGCGGCGTCGCTGGTCAAGGTCGTCAAAACCAAGGACGTCAATGAGGTGGACGACAAGACGCTGATCCTGGCCGACGTGGCGGACAAGGCGCTGCACCAGATCCGGGCCGAGGTGCTGGAGCTGCTCGAAGACAAGGTGCCCCGTGAGAAGGCGGAAGCACTGGCGGACAAGCTGACGCAGGGCACCTGGACCCACGACCATCCGATCGGCCTGAAGGAGGCCAAGGAGTTGGGATTGCCGGTCCGCGGCGACATGCCGGCCGAGTTCTACCAGCTCATGGCCCTGTTCCCGCAGCCGGTGCAACGCCAGCCGACGGTGCAGTACATCCCGGCCCCCTATGGGCCGCCACCGACGCCGGGCGGGAAAAACCAGTAAGTTGCGTACCGGGCGGTTCCTCCGTGGTTGTACCCAGCACGAGGGACGCCCTCCAATTAAGGGGAGGGTTTGTGATGGGCTGGTCAATCCGAATTGCCCGGATTGCGGGCATCGACGTGAAGATCCACGTCACGTTCTTCCTGCTGCTGGCGTGGATTGGGTTGGCTTACTACGCGGAGGGCGGCACAGACGCCGCCGTCGCCGGAGTGGCATTCATTCTCGCCCTGTTTGTGTGCGTTCTCTTGCACGAGTTCGGACACGCCTTGACGGCCCGGCTGTTCGGCACTCCGACGCCGGACATCACGCTGTTGCCCATCGGCGGCGTCGCGCGGATGCAGCGCATGCCGGACAGGCCGGGTCAGGAGATCCTGGTGGCGCTGGCCGGGCCGGCTGTCAACGTCGTAATTGCGGTCTTACTCTTCCTTGTTCTCGGCCACACGGGCGAACTTTCCCAAATTAAGGAGTTCGCCTCTCCCCAAGTCGGCTTGCTGCCCAAGCTGGCGGTGGTGAACATTTGGCTCGTGCTGTTCAACTTGCTGCCGGCCTTCCCGATGGACGGCGGCCGGGTGCTGCGGGCGGTGCTGGCGCTGTTCATGCGCTACGCGACGGCGACCCAGGTTGCCGCGCGGATCGGCCAAGGCATGGCCTTCCTGTTCGGGCTGGCCGGCCTATTCGGCAACCCAATGCTGCTGTTCATCGCCCTGTTCGTCTACCTGGCGGCCGCCCAGGAATCGTCCTACGCACAAATGAAGGAGGTCGCCCAGGGACTGCTGGTACGCGATGCGATGAGGACACGGTTTACCATCGTCGATGCGAGGGCGACGCTGGAGGAGGTGATCGACGCTCTGTTGCGCGCCGGCCAGCATGATTTCCCGGTGGTGGACACTGGGGGAACGGTCATCGGCGTGCTCACCCGGGATGACCTGATCGGCGGTTATCGCAGCCAGGGGCCCGGCACGCCGGTGACGGAGGTCATGCACCGCAACGTCCCGACCATCCTCGCCGACGCGCCGCTGGAGCAGGCCCTGCGGCAGATGCAGGAGTGCGCGTGCCCGGGGCTGGCGGTGGTGGACCGGCACCGGCGGGTCGTGGGCCTGGTGACTCCCGAGAGTGTCGGGGAGCTGATGATGATCCAGGCGATCCTGCCTCGCGGAGCAGCGCCGTCTTGGCACCAAGGCCCGGGCCGTGCGGCAACGCCCGTGCCTGCTCAGGAGAGGGCGGTGTCATGAGCAGTTATGACCGTTACCCGCCGCGTTATCCGTGGACGGCCTACCTGTGGCCGCTGCTGCTCCTGCTCGCCCTGGCCGCGCTGCTCACCTGGCGGTTCTGGCCGCGGACGCCGTGGGCGGGCCTGGACCCCAACGCCGTCCCCCGCGCCGTCACGCCGCGCGGCGAGCTGGCCGAAGACGAGAAGACAACCATCGCCATTTTCCGCCAGGCATCGCCCTCCGTCGTCCACATCACGACGCTGGCCGTGCGCCAGGACGCCTTCAGTCTCGACCTGTTTCAGATCCCCCGCGGGACGGGTTCGGGGTTCGTTTGGGACCAGGACGGCCACCTGGTGACCAATTTCCACGTCATTCAAGGGGCCGACGCGGCGCGGGTGACGCTGGCGGACCAGTCGAACTGGTCCGCCCGGCTGGTCGGGGCGTACCCCGACAAGGACCTGGCAGTACTCGTGATCGATGCCCCCAGGGATCGCCTGCGGCCGATCCCCGTCGGCACCTCCCACGACCTCCAGGTGGGCCAGAAGGTCTTCGCCATCGGCAACCCGTTCGGGCTGGACCAGTCGCTGACCACGGGCGTCATCAGCGCCCTGGGGCGGGAGATCGAGTCGGTCAACCGGCGGGCCATCAAGGACATGATCCAGACAGACGCGGCCATCAACCCCGGCAACTCAGGCGGGCCGCTGCTGGACAGCGCCGGGCGGCTAATCGGCGTGAACACGGCTATCTTCAGCCCGTCCGGCGCCTACGCAGGGATTGGTTTCGCCATCCCCGTGGACGAGGTCAACCGAGTGGTGCCGCAGCTCATCCGCCACGGCAAGGTGACCCGCCCCGGCCTCGGCGTGCAGGTGGCACCCGACCAGTTGGCGCGGCAACTCGGCCTGAAAGGCGTCCTGATCTTTGAGGTGCAGCCGGACGGCCCCGCGGCCAAGGCGGGCCTGCGGCCGACACGCCGCGACGAGAACAACCGCATTCAACTCGGCGACATCATCGTGGCCCTCGCCGGCCGGCCGGTCCGTTCCGTGAACGAGCTGCTGGACGCCCTGGAGCGACACCAGGTTGGCGATACCGTGCGGCTGACGGTCTTGCGGGACGGGGAGGAACGGGAGGTCACCGTGAGCCTGGCCGCCGTTCGCTGAAGGCGAGGGAAGTCGCCGTGGACTCGCATCGGGGGCCGGAGCTTTGCGAGCGGAGAAGATCGGTGTGACCGAACCTGTTCAGCTAACCCAACGACCATGACGACACAGTTAACCCCTCAACCAGTTCGCGCCTCCTCAGCTCCCGACGCCTGGCACGCCCTGCCGCTGGAGGAGGTCGCGGTGATTTGGAGCACCTCGCTCGACGCGGGGCTGCCCCAGGAAGAAGCCGCCGTCCGGCTGAGGCAATTCGGCCCGAATGAGGTCACGGCCCGGCGCGGGCGGCCCGCCTGGCTGCGCTTCCTGCTTCAGTTTCACCAACCGCTGCTTTACGTCCTGCTGGCGGCTTCGGCGGTCACCGTTGGCCTGGGAGAGTACGTGGACGCCGCTGTCATTTTCGGCGTCGTCTTCGTCAACGCCGTCGTCGGTTTCATTCAGGAAAACCGCGCCGAAAACGCGATTGAGTCACTGGCAGGCATGGTGATGACCGAGGCGACCGTCCGCCGCGACGGCCGTAAGCGGTGGGTCCCGTCCCGCGAAATCGTGCCGGGAGATGTCGTGCTGTTGCAGTCGGGCGATCGGGTTCCGGCCGATTTGCGCCTGGTCTGGCAGCGTCGCTTGCAGATCGATGAATCAGCCCTGACGGGGGAATCGGTGCCCGTTCAGAAGACTGTGGGCTTGCTAGCGGCTGATCTCCTTTTGGCCGATCGCACCAACATGGCATTCGCCGGCACGCTGGTAGCCGGCGGACTTGGTGAGGGCATCGTCGTCGCCACGGGCGATCGCACGGAAACGGGCCGCATCGCCGCGCTCATGGGCAGTACCCAAAAACTGGAAACCCCGCTGACGCGCAAGCTGGCCCACTTCAGCCGCCTGTTGCTATTCGTCATCCTCGGCATGTCGGCCATGGCATTTGGGGTCGGAGTCGCTCTTGGCCAACCTGCCGGACTGATGTTTCTCAGTGCCGTGGCTCTGGCGGTGGCCGCCATCCCCGAAGGACTGCCGGCGGCCGTCACCATTGTCCTGGTCGTTGGCGTCGCGCGCATGGCGCGGCGCCGGGCCGTCATCCGCAAACTGCCTGCCGTCGAAGCGCTCGGCAGCACCACCGTCATCTGTTCCGACAAGACGGGCACACTCACGCAAAACCAGATGACCGTCCTGGAGATTCACAGCGGAGGCGCACACTACGAGGTTACCGGCATCGGCTACGCCGCCGCGGGCGAGGTTCGCCAGAACGATCGATCGGTCGTTCTGACCGACAACGCCGCGCTGCACGAGACTCTGCTCGCCGGTTTGCTCTGCAATGATGCCCATATCAGCCTGGAAAATGGCAGCTATGCCGTTCAGGGCGATCCCACCGAGGCCGCCCTGCTCGTCGCCGCTCACAAAGCCGGTCTGAGCAGCACCGAGGCGTTGCGCTATCCGCGCCGCGACGCCATTCCGTTTGAGTCGGAATTGAAATATATGGCAACCTTGCATGATGATCCGGGCTCGCAGCGCCGGGTGATCTATCTCAAGGGGGCCGTGGAAACCGTTCTGGAGCGCTGCGCGGATGCTCTCGATAGTGATGGACGCCTCGTGCCGCTGCAACGGGATATGGTGCTGAAGGCATCAGCACGGATGAGCGCCTCTGGCCTGCGCGTCCTGGCCTTTGCCCGGCGGTGGGTAGCAGAGGGCCGAGCCGCCCTGAGCCATGACGATGTGGCTGGAGGGCTTACCTTTCTGGGACTGCAGGGCATGCTCGATCCGCCGCGTCCGGAAGCGGTCGCCGCCGTGCGCCGATGCCAGGAGGCGGGCATCGCCGTCAAGATGATCACGGGCGATCACGTCCTGACAGCCCAGGCCATCGCGCGTCAGTTGGGTTTGAAAGGTGACCCGTCCCGCGGGGAGGATCCCTCCCACGCAGCCGCCGCGTCGGTCGATGGAACCACGGATGAGCCCCTGGCGCTGAGCGGCATGGACCTGGCCGCACTCTCCACCGAGCAGTTGCCGGACCTGTCGGAGCGTGCCGCCGTCTTCGCGCGGGTCGCACCGGAACAGAAGCTGCAAATCGTGAAGGCCCTGCAAAGCCGCGGGCACATCACGGCGATGACCGGCGACGGCGTGAACGACGCGCCGGCGCTCAAGCAGGCGGACATTGGCGTGGCGATGGGGCGATCGGGGACTGATGTGGCCCGCGAGGCCGCCGACATGGTGCTCACCGACGACAATTTCGCCTCCATCGAGGCCGCCGTCGAGGAAGGCCGTTCGGCCTTCGACAACCTCACCAAGTTCATCATCTGGACCATCCCGACCAACGCGGGAGAGGCTCTCGCGCTGCTGGCCGCCATTTTATTCGCATTGTCTGAACTCCCGGTGTTGCCCCTGCAAATTTTGTGGATCAACATGGTGACCGCCTTGCTGCTGGGACTAATGCTGGTGTTCGAGCCCAAGGAACCCGACCTGATGCGACGCCCGCCGCGTCCACCGGCAGCGCCGATCATTACCCCTGTTCTTTTGGTTCGAACAGTAGTGGTTGCCCTGATGATGCTGGCCGGCGCTTTTGGTCTGTTCCTGTGGGAACAAGGGCGAGGAACGCCCATTGCCGCGGCGCGCACCACCGTGGTCAATGTGATCGTGCTTGTGGAGATCTTTTATTTATTCAACTGTCGGTCGCTCACACGATCTGCCTGGAGCCTCGGGTTCGCCTCCAACCCGTTGCTGCTGAGCGGTGTGGTGGCGATGCTGCTGGCCCAACTAGCCTTCACCTACTTGCCGATTTTCAATCGCCTGTTCCAAAGCGCACCGATAGGGTGGGATTCGTGGCTCACCGCATTTGGGGCCGGCCTGGTGGCCTACGTTGTCATTGAGGCTGAGAAGGGGCTCCGTCTTCGTGCGGAGCGGGCCAGGAGAAGCAGCCATGCTGGATGAGGAATCCGCTCCTGGCCGGATCAAAGCCGATCCGGTCAAAGCAAGTTGGGCAACGGAAGAAGGCCTGCCGTTCCCCCTGGGCGTTTCCTGGGTGGAGGAGGAGCAGGCGTACAACTTCGCCCTCTACTCCCGTCACGCGGAGAAGGTCACCTTGCTCCTGTACCGCGAGGAGGACCTGGTCCGTCCGGTGCTGGCGCGCCGGCTCGATTACCTGAAAAACAAGTCGGGAAGAGTGTGGCACTGCCGCGTGCCGAGAACGGAGGCTGCCGGGGCACGCTATTACGCCTACGCCATCGACGGCCCGGGGCGGCCCGGCCGTGGCCTCTGGCATGCGTTTGACCCCGACAAGGTGCTGCTCGACCCGTACGCGCGGGCTGTCTTCTTCCCTCCCGGCTTCGACCGCCGCGCCGCACTCGAGCCGGGACCCAACGCCGGGAAGGCGCCGCTGGGTCTGTTGACCGCCTGCGACTGTTTGCCTCAGCCAAAACAGGGACGCCGGCCTCGCCACGAGGCCGACCTGATCATCTACGAACTGCACGTCCGCGGCTTTACCAACCACCCCAGCTCCGGCGTCAGTCCCGACCGACGGGGCACCTATCTCGGCGTCATCGACAAGATCCCATACTTGCAGGAGCTGGGCGTGACGGCGGTCGAGTTGATGCCCATCTTCCAGTTCGATCCCCAGGAGGGGAACTATTGGGGCTACATGCCGATTCACTTCTTCGCCCCGCATCAGGGGTACGCCAGCCGCCGGGCCGCCGACGCCTGCGAACAGCACCAGGAATTCCGGGCCATGGTCGAAGCCCTCCACGCGGCGAACATCGAAGTCATTCTGGACGTGGTCTACAACCACACCGGCGAGGGAAACCAGCACGGCCCGACCTACAGCTTCAAGGGGATCGACAACAGCACCTACTATCTGCTGACGGGCCGGCCCGAAAACCCCTACGCGAACTTCGCCGGCACGGGCAACTGCCTCAACAGCGTCAACGCCGCCGTCCGCAAACTGATCCTGGATAGCCTGCACTACTGGGCCGACGAGATGGGAGTGGACGGCTTCCGGTTCGACCTGGCCTCGGTCTTCACGCGGCGGCCGGACGGTTCCGTCGATCTGGAAAACCCACCTGTTTTTCACGACCTCGCCGCGGCCTCGCACCTCGCCCAGGCCCGGCTGATTGCCGAGCCGTGGGACGCCGCCGGAGCTTATCACCTGGGCCGGGTCTTTCCCGGCATCGAATGGTTGCAGTGGAACGGCCGGTTTCGGGACGACGTTCGCCGCTTCGTCCGAGGCGATCCCGGCCTGGTCGGAACGCTGATGTATCGGCTGTACGGCAGCGACGACCTGTTTCCCGATGACCTGATGCACGCCTACCATCCGTATCAGAGCATCAATTATGTCACGAGCCACGACGGCTTCACCCTCTATGACCTTGTGTCGTATCACCACAAGCGGAACTGGGCCAACGGCCACAACAACGCGGACGGGCCGGTCGAGAACTACAGCTGGAACTGCGGCTGGGAAGGAGACGAGCACGTTCCGTCCCAAGTTCTCCGACTCCGTAAGCAACAGGTCAAGAACTTTTGCGTCCTGCTCTTCCTGGCCAACGGCACGCCGATGTTTCGCGCCGGCGACGAGTTCTTGCAGACCCAGGGCGGCAACAGCAACCCGTACAACCAGGACAATGAGACCACCTGGCTCGACTGGAGCCAACTCCAGCCACACGCGGACATTTACCGCTTCTTCCGGCTCATGATCGCCTTTCGCAAGGCGCACCCTTCGCTGTCGCGCAGCCGGTTCTGGCGAGGAGAGGTGCGCTGGTATGGCCTGGGGGCTTCCGTGGACCTGTCCCCTCACTCCCACTGCCTGGCCTTTTGTTTGCACGGCGCTTCGCAGCGCGACACCGATTTGTACGTGATGATCAATGCATCTGGTCAGGATCAGACATTCACGCTGCAAGAAGGACAGGCGGACCAGTGGCGCTGGGTTATCGACACCAACCGTGAAAGTCCGGCTGACTTTCGCGAGGCTGGCCGGGAGATGCCCCTCAATTCGCGAGCTTATGTCGTTGCGTCTCGGTCCGTGGTGGTCCTGGTCCGGGAGTAGACAAAGGTGAAGTAGGCCGTGGCTGACCGCCTGGCAGCGGGTTCTTACCGCTCGACGACTCCGACTCCTCGTTGCGGCGTGACGGCCAGTTGCTTTCCTTCCCCCAACAAGTCGAACGCGATGGTGGCGCAAATCCGGTCGAGCGGGATGTCGGAGGGATCGGTACCAAAGGGGTCGTCCAGCTCGTTGCCGACGGTCTCGATCATGAGCACCAGGTAGGCGACGGCCAGGGTCACCACGGGGGTGAGCCAGTCCAGGCGGCCGAGCAGGCCCATCGGCAGGCTGCCGAGGTACAGGGCGGCGGAGCGCTGCATGAGCAGGATGTAGGGCAGAGGGGTCGGCGTGCGGGAGATTCGCTCGCAGCCGCCCAGGCAATCGACCAGGGAGGCGAGCTGGCGTTCGGCCACGCCCGCCATGATGAGGTCGAGGGCCTGGCGGGCGGCGAGGTCGCTGATGCGGCGTGACAACTCCTCGGCGCAGTAGAGCGCCGGATGGGGAGCGGCCCGCAAACGGCGGTAATCGTCTTGGGAGAGAAACGCCTCGGCCTCGGGCACACTTTCCAGGCCACGCAGCCGGCAGCGCGTGGCATGGGCGAAGGCCACGATCCAGGCTTTGAAGTCTCGGCTCTCATTCGCCTCCAGGCCGGCGTGGTGGGTCACGATCCGCGCCAGGTTGCGCGAAGCGTTCACGATGCCGCCCCAGAGGGTGCGCCCTTCCCAGAACCGCGCGTACGCCGTGTTGGTGCGGAAGGCCAGGATCAGGCCGATCACGATGCCTGCGACCTCGTGAAAGCCGACCGGCAGCCGCAGCGGGACCGCGAGGAAACGATCGACCGCCCAGACGACGAGCGCGATGGCCCCGAAAACCAGGACCCTGGCCGGCACCCCCCGCGCGAGGCTGCCGCGGCGCGAGACCAACAGGCGGTACCAGGCACCGCGCTCGTACGGAATCATGCCGGTCCTCCTCGCTGCGATTTGGGACGGGCCGGCGTCGCCCCGTCGGGTGCCTCCTTCAGGAACGCGGCCCGGCCGATCGCACGGAGCGCCCCGTGCTGGCGCCGATACGTCTCCTCGCTGTTGAACAGCCACAGCACGCGCGTGCGGCGGCTCTTCGGCCGGGGTGGGACTGGGGCATAGCCGTCGGTGAAGACGATCACGCCGTCGTACTCGCGGTGCTCGTCCAGAAACCGCATCACCGGCGCGAAGGAGGTCCCGCCCCGGCCTGCAACCTCGACCGAGTGCCGCGCCCGCTTGAGCGACACCGGCTCCCCTTTCACCTCGGTGTCGAACTGGATGACGTCGATCCCCTCGATGCCGTACTTGAAGAACCGGTTGACGACCGAGAAGCCCTGAGCCAGGTCCGGGCCGCTCATCGAGCCGCTGACGTCCACGGCGAACAGAAGTCGCGTGGTGAAGTCATACCGGCTGCCCATGTACTGAAAGCCGTAGCGCCGGTTCGGCTTCATCCGCGTCAGCCGGCGATGGATCGACAGCACGCTGGCCCGGAACTGGCGGAGGACAGCGCGGTAATTCAGCTTCGGCCGGAGCGACGCCAGGATGCGCTCCTTCCAGCGGCCAGGGAGCGAGCCCCAGGAGCCGGTCTCCTGGGCCGTGCGGATGCGGTCGTTGATCTGGTCGGCGCGCAGCTCGTCCGGCTCCCACCCCTCGGCGTTCTCCCGGCCGCTGACCCACGGGTCGGCGTACGCGCCCAGCGGCGACCGCGGAGCGGCCTGACCGGCACCGGCGCCCGGTTCCTCCAATCCCGCGGCGGTTTCCTTGCCTGCCGGGGCGGGACCGGTGCCGGCGGGCAGCCCGGTCGCGCCGGCGAGAGCGGCCGGCAGAAGGGCCCCGGAAGCGAGCTGTTCGAGGAGTTTGTGGTAGTAAAACTCGTAAAACTGCTTGTCGAAGTCCGGCCGGCCGAACACGTCGCAAGCACGGGGCAGCGGCAGGCTGGTTTCGAGGTACTCCTGCAGTGTCAGGTTGCTGGCGGCGTAGGCCAGTTCGACGTTCTCGGGCCGCCGCGCGTAGGGGTGCTTGAGCAGGATGCGCATCGCCTCCAACGCCAGCACCTGCTCCAACTGGTGGTGGTCCAGGGCGTCGATGAAGGCCGGGTTGTACTCCACCCGCCCCTGGCGGACGCGGATGGTGCCAATGCGCGGGTTGACCGCCAGCTCGTGCGTGGTCCAGACGGCGAACAGGAGCGGCTCCACCAGGAACCACTTTTCCACCACGTCGGTGATGCGCTCGCGTGCCGTCATGTCAATCGACCTTGATCCCCTTCACGTAGTCGCTCAGCAGCTCGACGATTGGCAGCGACGCGGCGGCGAACGTCATGGCCTTCTCGTATTTCGGATTCTCCAGCATGGAGGCCAAGTGGGCCACCGCCTCACGTTGCTTGGCGCTTTGCAGATGTTTCATGTAGGCCAACAGGTTGGTGCGGGCCTTGTCTTCCTGAGCTGCTGGGCAGCGGCCCGCGTTGAGCCAGAAGACGATCTGCTCGTTCAACAGGACCAGATCTTGGAGCGAAGCGTCCTTCAGGCGCTTCTTGCTCTTGTCGAATCGGAGCAGCACGTCTTCCGCCGTGACGGGAAGCGCTCGCGCCAGGCTCTTCTTGAACATCAAGGCCGCGCTGGTGCCGACCATGCCGGCAATGATCTTGACGTGCAAATCGTCGATGCGCTCCAGGGGCTTCACGAAGTTCGCCACCTTGACCCAGGCGCGGCGGTCGGGCGTTTTGACGAGGCCGGCCTGCGCGGTCAGCGCCTCCTCGTCGGGTGACGTCTCGTCACCGTCGAGGTACTGGTTGTTTTGCTGGATAAAGGCGGTCACGCGCGGGTCGAGGTCGTTGGCGGCTGCCCAGGACAGCCAGTCCGCGACAGTGGGGGCGAACTCATACAGGTTGAAGCGGGATACCAGGGCCGGGTCGAGGTCGGTTAACTGGTACTCGTCCCCGGCGTTGACGGCCGAGACGACGATGCTTCCCTCGGGCAGGCGCTTGCCCGCCAGGGTCTTGTTCAGCGCCAGCTCGTGGACCGACTGGAGAATCTCGGGACGCGCCCGGTTCAGCTCGTCCAGAAAGAGCACGATGGGCTTGTCGTCCACGGGCCACCAGTAAGGGGGCAGGAAGACCGAACGCCCGGTTGCCTCGTCCTTGTGCATCAGACCGATCAGGTCGCCCGGGTCGCTCATCTGGCCGAGAAAGAAGGCAACGACTCGCATGGGCCGCTCCTGCTCGTAGCAGCGGCGGATGATCTCCGACTTACCGATGCCGTGCTTGCCGACGAGCATGACGTTCTGTTCCGGCGGCGTCAGCCGGAGCACTTCGAGCAACTCCTTGGCGTCAATGCGGATGGCCATCTTCCGAACTCCCGGCGTGTGTACTCTCGCCTTCGGGCGAGTTGTCTGCCCCCAGGCTCTGGTGGGTGATCCACGTCTTCCGCCAGGGGAGCGCTCGCCGGCCGACGATGTGAAAGCGGATGCCACTCTCGTACAGCTGCCGCAGCGAGACGATCGCCGACCGCAGCTGCGGAAGGACTTGCTTGAAGTCTCGGAACGGGATGTTCAGCGCGATGGCGTGCTCGTCCGACAGCCTCACGTACAGCCTCAGTTTTTGCGCGTCGCTCTCGCTCATGAAGTCGAAGCGCTCTTCCTTGGCCAGCTTATTGACCTGGGCGAGGATGGCCTGCGCGAGCAGCTCCCGCACCTTGCCGCGCTTGGCCTGCAGCGCCCGCTTCCGCTCCAGGCGCTGCTTGCAGTGGCGGACGAACTGCACGATCTCGTCCAGGTCGCTGACCAAGGCGGAGTCGCCGGTGCGGGTGTCCCTAACGGTCAGCCGGCTGGCGTCATCCAACAGCAGTCGGAAGGTGTCGCGGCCCCCGTGGTAGTAATACGGCTCCGGGTCGATGACGGAAAACGTGCCGACGAGCCGGGGCTTTTGCTCCTCGGGCACCCAGCCGTAATCCTTCGTGTCCACGCCGTCGCATCGTTCCAGACGGGCGTTGATCTCCGCGCCAACTTTCTCCCGGTTCGCCGGATCGACGACGAGCGGCTTGGTCCCCGGAAAGTCCTCACGGAGCAGTTTTTGGATCGTACTACGCTGCAACCCCATCGTTGTAACCGTCCCAATCGCGGTTGAGAGGACTGACACCCCCGGGCCAGGACGGGAGCCGAGTCATCAAATAGCCTGAGCGGGGGCGAGGCGAAGCGGCGCGGTCGCGGGGATCGACTGGTCCGCGAGCGGCAGGAATTGGCCGCGGTTGGGGTCGAAGGCGAATACCTCCCCGGTCTCGATTTTGAACACCCAGCCGTGGAGGTTGAGTTCCCCCCGGGCCAAAGCGGCCGCGACCGCTGGATGCGTGCGCAGGTTCTCGATCTGAACCAGGACGTTCGCCTGGATCGCCACGTTCAGGCGTTCTTCGTTGGTGAGCCCCTGGTAATTTTCGCGGACAATGCGCCGCGTGGCGTCGGCGTGCCTGAGCCATTCCCAAACCGCTGGCATCCGTTGCTGAATCTCATTCGCATTTGGCTGCACGAGCGCCTGCATGGCCCCGCAGTGGGAATGGCCGCAGACGATGATGTCTCGAATCCCCAGTCCGACCACAGCAAACTCGACTGTCGCCTCCTCACCGGTGCCGTGGTCGCTATGCGGCGGCACGAGGTTCCCGGCGTTACGGAGGATGAACAGTTCCCCCGGCTGGGTCATGGTGATCTGGTTCGGGTTGACCCGCGAATCCGAACAGGTAATGAAAAGGGCGTCCGGCTTCTGGCCGCTCCGCGCGAGGCGACAAAACAACTCTGCCTGGGCGCTGAACACGCTGTCTTGGAACTTGTGGACGCCCTTGATGAGCTTGTGCATCGCCTATTCTCCCGAATGCCCTGGCCGTCCCACCCCAAATTGCGACCGCCGCTTCTCCGAAATCGGGGTCAGCAATTCCTTCTCCGCGTCGGCAAACTTCTTCAGCCCCTCCGCCACAAGCGCTGCTTCCAGGTCTTGCATATCCACGTTATCGTCGATCTCGGTCAGAACCGCGGCAGGCGGCATCCGGTCCACCTGACGGCTGAAGGTCCGGCGGCTAGCCTGCACCCGCTCGTTGGTCTCGGGCGGATTGGTCTGGATGTCGGAGCCGGCCAGGGCTTCGACGTATTTCCAGGGCGGGTCCCCCTGGCGCTTGACGCCCGTGCTCGCGAAGACGATTTCCTGCTTGAGCGGCAGCCCCTTGTCCGCCCAGAAGCGCTGGTTCAATTGCCAGAGGCGCTTAGCGTTGACGATGCCGACCTGGCCTTGCGCCGCTGGCGACAGCCGAGGCACGTGCTTCTCGGTGTACACGTCCAAGCGGCTGACGAAGATGCTGTAGACCGATTTGAACCAGTCCAGCGACTGGCGTCTCTGGGCGCCACGCCAGACGGCGTCTCGCGCCGCGACGTACTGGCGCTCGGTGAACGTGAGGGTGACATTCAGGGACACCCCCGCCGCCGCCAGCTCTTCCAGCGCCGCACGGCCGCTCGGGGTGTTGGGGACCTTGATCATGCGGTTGGGGTGACCTGCACTCCATTCCTTTCCCAGTTCGAGGTATCGCCTCGTGCGCTCCTCGGCCGACCAGACCAGATTCGCATCCTCCAGGAGGGGATCCAGTTCGACGCTGACGTAGCCGTCGTCCCCGTGCGTGGCCTGCCAGACCGGCAAGAACACCGCCTCGGCCTCCCGGACCAGTTGATCCGTCAGCTGCCAGGCTACCTGCTGGTCGCCTGCGTCCTCGTGCAGGAACCGGGTTAGCGCCGCGTCGAACCGGCCGGTTTGGATCAGTTCCTTGACGATGGTGGGATTCGACGTGGCGCCGGTGACGCCCCAGCCCCGGTTGCGGGCGACCGCGCCCGGGTCCACCGAATCCAACCACACTTTCGTGCCCGTGGCGATTAGAGACTCAAGTGGCGTCATCATCGTCGTGCATCTCCACTATCCGGATTGACTCCCCACCTCCCCGCCGGACAGACTGCTTAGCCCTGCTTAGTTAAGTTAGCCGAGAAACTCGACCTGATCCTCCTTGCTGCGGCCCCAGTCCAGCCAGGCGGCCGAGCCATCGGCCAGCCGTCCGGGGTTGACCACCAGGGTGTGGGCGATGCGCTGCACGCCCCGATGGTCCGTCGGACCGGCCACGACGCACAGGCTGGGGTGGTAACTGTCGATGAAGTCGCCGCAGATGCGGTTGCCCGTCGCGCCACCCAGTTGGCCGAAAGGGGCGACACTCAGCAGCATCACCTTGTGGGGCTGTTCGGCCCGCCATAACGTGCGCAGGAAATACTCCGCCGCGGCCCGGGAATGGCACAACCTTCCTTCGGTCTGGTCCTCGTCTTCGGTCAGCTCACCCCCCAGGCCGCAGACCGCCAGGTCTGCCTCTTCCCACAGGGTAGCGTGGGCGACGTGCAGCGTCCGATACTGTACTTCGGCATCCTTGGCCAGACGCAGGAACTCCCGCAGCGGCACGTCCTGAGCCCCCGGCACAAGCGCCGTGAAAACGCCGAGTTCTCCCAGGCCGTCGAAACATCCCTCCCACTTCTTGAGCCGCTCCGCATGGGAGAGTGAAATCTGTCCCACCAGGCCGCCCGCCAGGAGAACACCGTCGGGTCGGCGTTCCTTCACCTGCGCTTGGAGCTTCGCCAGGGCCTCCGGCCGACCGTCCGGTTGACCGGCGATCAGGAACCGTCTCATCATGTTACACCTCGCTTTCGTCGCGTCGATAGCTGAGTCGTCGAAACCTATGGGCAATCAGAACCGTTTGAGGGCCGCGATGGAATCCACGTCGTTGAGCGCCTGGTCTTTCCAGTAGCGCACCTGGGCGCACTGCTCGATTGCGTCGTGGACCGCCTCGTCGTAGATGTCGGCGACCTCGGCCATCTTGCCGCCGCACTCGACGCACGGCCCGCCGCTCAAGTGCAGTCGGCCGCAGGCCCCGCAGCGAAACCCCGCGTAACTGACGGCAGGTTCGATCAGCAATGCCTGGACGCGGCGCTGCCACAGGGCGGCGAAGGATTCCTCCGGCCCCAGCGTCCCGCGCTGGGCGCGGCTGTCCAGGATGCTCTTCCAGATGCCCTGGGCTTGCCGCTTCAGGACGTTCTGCTCCTCCTGGAGAGCCCGCTCTAGGACCTGCGGGGTGGGCGTATGCACGTCCATGTCCCACCGGGCGACGACGCGGTCGCGCAAGTAGCGGTGCAGTTGCCCTTCGAACTCGGGCAAGTGCTCCGAAAGACCCCCGATGATCAGGTGTTCAAACGGCTCTCGCTGGAACAGTCGCAACGCCGCCTCGGCCACGTGCTCGAAGTGGCGGTGGAAGTAATCGACGTGCTTGTTCGTGTAGTGCCACTCCTTGATGGGATCGGGGAATCGCACCCGACCTGGGAGCTTGTCGCGGAAGGCCGAAACCTCCTCGATTTGTTCCAGGTAAACGAGGAACAGTCTGGCGTCGTCCTTGTCGGTCAAACAGACCGCGTAGCGATCGGCCTGGTCGAGCTGCTGGTGCAGCGGCCACAAGACGAAGCGGTCCTCGAAGAAAGCTCGGTCGCGCACCGGCCATGGGAGCCGCAGGACTCGCGCGTAGCCGCCGGCCGAGGCCACAAAGCACGCCAGCGCCCGTGTGTCCCGCCGGCCGACTGTTCCTAAGGCCAGTTCCTGGATCAGTTCCCAATCGTGGCGCAAGGACTGGCGGACGAAGTGGGGCACGTCGAGCTGATCTAGGCGTTCGCGCTGCGTCGCCAGCGAGTTCTTGACGGCCAGCTTTGCCGCTTCGGTGTCTTGCGTGGCGTCGAGATCGACGTAATAACTGCTCACCCGCTGGCCCGGCGCCCGGAACGCTTCCAGCTCCGCCACCAGGCTGGCCCGAACGGTCCCTTCGTGAAGTCGCAGTTTGCTCGCCATCAGTGTAATCTCCTTTGAAGCGGCCGTCGCCATCCTCCAGCAGACGATTCCCTACAGCCATCCGAGCGCCGCGAGGACGGTGCCAACGCCCAGGATCAACAACCCGAACATCAGCACCACCGGCAGCATGAACAGCGGGAGAAGGAACGGTGCCAGCGGCATCGCCAGCACCGCGACGGCATAGAGCACGAACTGGACGACGACGATGACAATTCCCAGCAGCAGTCCGAGGACCTTCTCGCCAACCCAGCGGAGCTTGTCGAGCAGGGCGTTCCCGGGCGTTCGTGCGGCTGTTGGAGGTGGAGTTTGCAGCGGCCACGCGTGCGGTTCGCGTTCTCCGACCTGCTGCCGGAGGCCCGGTTCGTGAAGCATCGTGGTCATGGTTCGATCCTCCGGGAGTCCTTACTTCTTGACCTCGAACTCGGCGTCGATCACGTCGTCCTTGGCCCCGGCCCGCCCATTCCCCGAAGCCGGGCCGTTGCCGCTGCCGGTGGGCGACTGCCGCTGGTGGAGGTGCTGGGTCATGGCCTGCGCGGCGGTCTGAAGTTCTTCCACCGCCCGCCGGATGGCCGCGGCGTCTTCCTTGGCCATCGTTTCCTGGACCCTGGTGATCGCCGCCTGGACCGGGTCGCGATCCCCCTGCGACAGTTTGTCGGCGTTGTCCTTGAGCAGCTTCTCCAGCTGGTAGATCATCTGGTCGGCCTGGTTGCGGGCGTCGATCAGCTCGCGCTTGCGCTTGTCTTCCTCGGCGTGGCTCTCGGCCTCCTTGCGCATCCGCTCCACGTCGGCCTGGCTGAGGCCGCTGGACGCCTCGATGCGGATCTTCTGCTCCTTGCCCGTGCTCATGTCCTTGGCGCTGACGTGCAGGATGCCGTTGTGGTCGATGTCGAAGGTCACTTCGATCTGCGGAACTCCCCGCGGCGCCGGCGGAATCCCTTCCAGGTTGAACTGGGCCAACAGGCGGTTGTCCGCTGCCATCGCCCGTTCCCCCTGGTAGACCTTGACGGTCACCGCGGTCTGGTTGTCCTCGGCCGTCGAGAAAAGCTCCTTTTTTGTCGTCGGAATGGTCGTGTTGCGCTCGATCAGCTTGGTCATGGCGCCGCCCAGCGTCTCAATGCCCAGCGAGAGGGGCGTGACGTCGAGCAGCACCACCTGGGCCTTGCTGCCCAGCAAGAGCTGGGCCCCCTGGATGGCGGCGCCGACGGCAACTACCTCGTCGGGGTTGACGCCCTTGTGGCCCTCCTTGCCGAAGATCTCCTTGACCAGCTGCTGAACGCGCGGCACGCGCGTCATGCCGCCGACCAGGACCACCTCGTCGATGTCGCCCGGCTTCACGCCGGCGTCCTGAAGGGCCTTCATCACCGGGCCGCGGCAGCGCTCCACCAGGTGCGCGGTCAGTTTCTCGAACTGGGACCGGGTGATGGTCAGTTGCAAGTGCTTCGGGCCGGAGGCGTCGGCGGTGATAAACGGCAGGTTGATGTCCGTCTGCGCTTGCTGCGACAGGTCCTTCTTGGCGCGCTCGCAGGCCTCCTTCAGGCGCTGCATGGCCATCGGGTCCTTGCGCAGGTCGATGCTCTGCTCCTTCTTGAACTGGTCGGCGACGTGGTTGATGAGGACGTCGTCCCAGTTGTCGCCGCCGAGGTGGGTGTCGCCGTTGACCGCCTTCACCTCGAAGACGCCGTCGCCGACGTCGAGGATCGAAATGTCGAACGTGCCGCCGCCCAGGTCGAAGACGGCAATCTTCTCATTCTTCTTCTTGTCCAGCCCGTAGGCGAGCGCGGCGGCGGTCGGCTCGTTGATGATCCGCATCCGCTGGCGGATACGCTTGCCTGTTTTGGGGTCTTCCAACTCCCACTCGGTGTCGAAGCCGGCGATCTGTGCCGCATCCATGGTGGCCTGGCGCTGGGCGTCGTTGAAGTAAGCAGGGACGGTGATGACCGCCTTGGAGACGCGGTGGCCCAGGTAGGACTCGGCCGCTTCCTTGAGCTTACGCAGGATGAGGGCTGAGATTTCCGCGGGCGTGTGCGTCTTACCCCCGACCTTGACCACCGCCAGGTCGTTCGGGCCGCGGGCGACCTCATAGGGCACCAGCTTGATCTCCTCCTGCACCTCGTCATAGCGGCGGCCCATGAAGCGCTTGATCGAGAAGACGGTCTTCTTCGGGTTGGTGACCGCCTGGCGCCGGGCCGGGTCGCCGACCAGGACATCGCCCTTGTCGGTGAAGGCGACGACACTGGGGGTCAGGCGGTTGCCGTCCTGGTTGGGGATGACCTTGACTTCGTTCCCCTCCATCACGGCCACCACCGAGTTGGTAGTGCCGAGATCGATGCCGATGATTCGTTCTTCTGCCATGGCCGTACTCCTATGTCTTGTTGCCCCGTTGCCACAGTGGCGTCAGGTTGGGTTCGGTCGCTTCACCCGGCGCCGGCCGGAATCAGGCGGGGAACCTCACGGCCCGCGCCCGCTTCCGGCCATCGCCCCGAGGGGAATCAGGCCTGCACCGGGATGCGCTTCGGCTTGGCCTCCTCGCTCTTGGGGAGGCGGACCTCCAGCACCCCGTTGTGGTATTTGGCCTCGATCCCGTCCGCCTTGATGCCCTCCGGCAGCGACACGCTGCGGTGGTACGAACGGTACTCCTCAGTGCTGCCGTTGCCGTTCTTGCCCTCCGTCTTCTTCTCGGCCTTGATGGTCAGAAGCTGGTCGCTCAGCTGAACATCCAGCTCGTTGGGCTCGAAGCCGGGGACCTCGGCACGCACGAAGATCTCGTTGTCGCGGTCCTCGACATCCAGGCCCCAAAGGGTGTCGAAGCCGTACTCGGCGTCGAACGGCGCCGGCCAGCGGCTCAGGAATCGATCGAACAGGGACTCGAACTCGTCCCGCAGCCGCGCGATCGGCTGGTCCTTCTTCCGCCAGGGAATCAGGTTGAACATGGCGAACCTCCTTTCGGACAAAGAAGACCGGTGTCCCAGCAGGTGGGTCGCGTCCCACCGGTCTGGGGGCGCGACTCGGCCGCAAGGTTGTTCATTCCCTGCGGCTTTCCTTCGATTTCTGTCCGCTACGCAGCGCCTATCGCTATCGCAAGGAGTATGCCATTGGGGTGATCCCAGGACGTTGCAGGACAGGTCGAGTTACATGTCACACACCAGCAAGGACTTGTGAAACGCACGCCGTTGAGCACGAGCCAGGTTGAGGGCGCGAAGGAGTCGCGGCAGCATCTCGAACTCATGACAATTTGTCCGCCTAGGTCGCTGTTGAGACATTTTGGCTCAGATCGGCCACGACGCCTGGCAAATCCGGCAGGCGGCTGGACGACGTTTCCTTTGAAAACGGCGGAGTTTACAGCGATTCCAGCCGGCGTCGATGTCAGACAGGCGTGCGGCACTGCGATTGCGAAATGAGGGACGACGTCGCTCACACCAACCCTCGAACGACAGGAGGACACGATGAAGAACCATTGGGTCTTTAACGGCTGCGACGAGTTCGAGAAAGCAAACCTGGAGGCGTACTGGTCGAAGAAACTGCTCCGCTTACAGAAGCTGCTGGTTCCCTATCGACCGGACCTGCAGGATGTTCGGCTTACCATCTATCGTCATGAGCAGAACCCGCAGCGGGCGTGGTACGAGGGCCGGGCGGTGATCCATCTGCCGACCGGAACGCTGGTGGCCCAGGCGAACGACAAGGAGCGGGAGGTCGTCGTGGACCGTCTGGCGGACACGCTGGCCCGCCAGATCAAGGGGCACAAAGACCACGTTCGCAAGGACTACGTCTTCAAGCGCAAGGAACGAGCCCGGGCGGACCTCAGCAGTGCCGGTCCCATGCTGGAACGCGACCGCGAGGTCGGCCGGCGCGAGGATTTCTTTCGGCTGCTCCAGCCGCTCCTGGGTTTCCTGCGCGACCAAGCCAGCCGCGAGCTGCGCATCTTGGAGTCGGAAGGAATCCTGCACCGCGATGAGGTGACCGTGGCTGATGTGCTCGACGAAGTCGTGATCCGGGCCTGGGACCAGTTCGCGGACCGGCCGAAGGGACTGGCGCTGGATCTGTGGCTGACGAACCTTTTGCACGAAGTCGTGGAATCGTGGGTCAAGCAGGAATCCCGTGGGCATATTGCCCTTGAGGCGCGGCCCCCGGCGGAATCCGCCTCGGTCGGAGAGCAAGAGTGGTGGGCGGAGCTGCTGGGCTATGACGATTCCTTCACGTTGGAAGACCTCGTTCCCGGCTCGGAAGGGACCGAGGCCTGGGACGCGCTGGCCGCCGAGGAGCAGCGCGAGCAGCTGCTGGCATTGATGGCCGAGTTACCCGCGACACAACGCCAGGCGTTCCTGCTGCACGCCCTGGAGGACTACGACCTGGCCGAAATCGCCATGCTTCAGGACCGGCCTGAAAGCCAGGTCAAGGCCGACATCGAAGCGGCCCGGCAGACGCTGAAGGAACGGCTTCTGGCCGCCGGCAAGGAGAACGAGGCGGGGCGGCCGGCGGTAGCCGCCGGGGCGAAAGGAGCCTGATCATGGCAAGCGAACCCAAATTGACTTCCCAGCCGGCGGCCACGACCCGGCAGCAAGAGCTAGCCGATCAAATTCGCGGCGAGCACGACGCCCTTCTGGAGGCCATGCACCGACTGGAGGCCGCGCTGGGGTCGGCCGCACCGGGCCGCGAACAGACTTGGAACCAGCAGGTTATCAAAAAACTACAGGCCGTTGCCGACCTGCTGGCTGAGCACGCCCGCTCGGCCGATGGGCCAAGCGGCCTGCTGGCCGAGATCGACACCACGCGCCCGACGCTCCTGCACCGCGTGGAGCGGTTGCGCCGGGACCATGCCGACCTGTTGCAGCAGGCCCGCGCTTTGCAAGGCCAGGTCACGCATCACGGCGAGGGGGAGGTGCCCAACTTCCAGGACATCCGCCAACGGGCGGCCTGGCTGCTCAACGCCCTGCGCCACCACCAAGCCATGGAGACGGACCTGATTTTCGAGAGCTGGTTCACCGACATCGGCGCGGGGGACTGATAGGAGACATCCAGGGCGCGGGTCGCCAAGAGTACGACAACCATTTGCAGGAGGATTCGTCATGTCCGAGCGAACCGTGACAGGTGTCGAACAACCGACCGAGGCCGGGCCGGAACAGCAGGCGGCATCCGCGGTCCTGGAGGACCTGGAGTCGTTGCGGGCACGGCTGGGAGCTACCGAGCAGCAGCGGGACGAATACCTGGCTCTGCTCCAACGGAGCCGAGCCGATTTCGAGAACTACCAGAAACGCGTTCAGCGCGACCTGTCCGAGGAACGGCGCTACGCCGCGGCCGCTTTGGCCCGCGAGCTGCTGCCGGCGCTGGACAACCTGCAACGGGCTGTGGACGCGGCGCGGCAGCAAGGGGACACGGGGCCGCTGGTCCAGGGTGTCACGATGGTACAGGCCCAGATGCTAAACGTCCTGCGCCGGTTCGACATCACGCCGATTAACGCCCAGGGCCAGCCGTTCGACCCCGGTTTGCACGAGGCCGTGATGCAGCAACCGCGGCCTGACGTCCCGCCGGGGACCGTCGTCCAGGTCTTGGAACCGGGTTACCGAATTCACGAACGTGTCCTGCGGCCAGCCCGCGTGGTTGTCGCGGCGAGCCCCTCTGTTGAGCGGCGAGAGGCGAGCGCGAGGTGAGGCCCATGGACGTCGCAAGGACCTTAGTTTAATCTTGTTGGGGGTCGCCCTGGTCCTCTTGGGCGTGCTCTGGCTGCTGGGCGAGGTGATCGGCCTTGGCCGGCTGCCCGGGGACATCGTGATTCGCGGTGAGCGGTTCACGTTCTACTTCCCCTTGGCGACGTGCAACATGGGCAAGGGCATTTGCATTGTTCTGTTGCGGTTGGCGCGTCTCATTGTTGCGCTTCGCTACCGGGTCCGCGTGCATGGGTGGGACCAGGTCCGCGGATTGAAGGGCCCCGTACTCCTTCTGCCAAACCACCCCGGATACATCGAACCCGTACTCGTCCTGGCGACTTTCTACGATGGGTACCGGCCTCGGCCCGTGCTCTACGAAGGCTTTTTTCCCCGCCCCGTCCTCCGCCTGCTGGTAAAGTTGCTGGGCGCCGTGCTGATCCCGGACCTCGATCATCCAAACCACCAAGCTCACCGGCGCGCTGAACAGGCACTGGCGGAGATAGTCGCCGGTCTGCGGCGGGGAGAAAACTTTATCCTCTGGCCGGCAGGCCGGGTGCAGCGCGACGGCGTCGAGCGCCTCGGTGCGAACCGGGCGCTCACGGACGTCTTGCGGGCGGTCCCCGAGGCGGCGGTGGTGCTGGTACGAACGCGCGGCATGTGGGGCAGCAGGTCCACCTACGCCTGGACGGGGAAACGGCCCCAATTGTTGCGGTCGGCGGTGATCGGTCTGCTCTGGTTGTTGCTCAACCTGGTGTTCTTCATGCCGCGGCGCCGCCTGGAAGTCACCGTTGAGAAGCTCGACCGCCACCAGCTGCCTGGGCTGGAGCGTGACAAGGTGAACCGCTGGTTCGAGGCGTGGTACAACGCTGGCGGTCCAGAGCAGCCGACCTACGTTCCCTACCACTTCCTCGTCGGTCCACGGACCCATTCGTTCCCACCGGTGTCCGCACCAGAAGTGGGGGAGATTCGTCCGGATCAGATCCACCCAGAAAACCGCGCGGTCGTCGCCGAAATGCTCGCAGACCGGCTGGGGCGGCCGCTGGCGGCGGACGAACTTCATCCCGAAATGCGTCTCGAGGAACTCGGCCTGGACAGTTTGCAGCGCATGGACCTGGCGCTGGCCGTCGAGCAACGTTTCGGCTTCTCCGCCGAATCCGCGCCCGCCACGGTCGGGCAGCTCCTGGCCCTGGCTCACGGGTTGGTTGAGAAGGGGCCGCCGAGGCCGGCGCCGCCGGAATGGTTCCGGCCTCGCTCCGTCCAGAGGCCGCTGCAAATCCTGGGGGAGACCATCCCCGACGCCTTCGTCGCGCGCGCGCTGACCTCCCCGCACGACGTGGCTGCCGCCGACGACGTGTCCGGTGTGGTTTCCTACGAACGCCTGCTCGTGGGCGCCCTGTTGCTGGCGCGCCGGTTCGCCGCGCTGCCCGCGGCAAACGTCGGCCTGCTGCTGCCCGCGTCGGTGGCCTGCGACATGGTGTTGCTCGGGCTGTACCTGGCGGGCAAGCTGCCGGTACTGCTCAACTGGACGACAGGCCCCGCCAACCTTGCCCACGCCGCACGGCTGACCAGCCTCACGCACGTGATCACGTCGCGGCGGCTGCGCGACCGCCTGGGCATCGCCATCGAGGGCGTGCAGTTCCTGGATGTCGAAGACTTGAGTGCCCAGACAAGCTGGTTCGAGCGATTGTGCACGCTGTTGAAGGTTCGCTTCCTGCCCCACCGCGTTCGCGGACAAGTACCGCGGGTAGCGGGCGACGCACCGGCCGTGACCCTGTTCACGTCCGGCTCCGAGAAGGCGCCCAAGGCGGTGCCGCTGACACACCGGAACATCCTCAGTAACCAGCGCAGTGCCCTGGAAGCACTCGCGGTGACGGCGTGTGACGCGGTCGTCGGCTTCTTGCCGATGTTCCACAGTTTTGGGTTCACGGTGACGGGGCTGCTGCCGTTGTTGGTCGGTGTTCGGGTTGTCCGCCATCCCGACCCAACCGATGGAGCGGGTCTGGCTCGCAAGGTGGGTGCTTACCGGCCGACCTTGCTCGCCGGCACGCCGGCCTTCATCGACCACCTTTTCGAGCGGGCCCGGCCGGGAGAATTGGACTCGTTACGGCTGATCATCGTGGGGGCAGATAAATGCCCTCCGGCCCTGTTCACCAAAGCGCAGCGCGTGGTGCCCCAGGCCCACTTGCTGGAGGGCTACGGCGTCACCGAATGTTCCCCCGTGGTGGCCACGAACCTCCCCGAGGCCAACCGACCCGGCAGCGTGGGGCGGCCGCTGCCCGGCGTCGAAGTCCATGTGACGGACCTGGAGACGGGCAATGTTTTGCCGCCAGGGAAAATGGGCATGTTGCTGGTCAGCGGCCCTTCGGTTTTCCCCGGCTACCTCGGCGAGGAGCATTCGCCCTTCGTGGAGCAGGACGGGAAACGCTGGTACGTGACCGGTGACCTGGCTGAAATGGACCAGGACGGATTCATCTATTTCCGCGGCCGGGTCAAGCGGTTCCTGAAGGCGGGCGGCGAGATGATTTCTCTGCCGGCCCTGGAGGAACCATTCTCCCGGCTCTATCCGGCGACGGAGGACGGTCCCCGGGTGGCGGTCGAAGGGGTGGAGACCGAGGGCGGGCGGAGGATCGTCCTCTTCACGACCGAGTCCATCACGCTCAAGGAAGCCAACGCCTATTTACAGAAGGAAGGGTTTTACGGGGTCATGCGGCTGGACGAGGTGCGCCGCATGGAGAATATCCCCGTGCTCGGGACCGGCAAGACTGACTACCGGCGGCTGCGAGCCATCCTCGCCGAGGAAACTGCCGCGACGGTGTAGGCTATCCGCGCCCGCAGGGATCGTTTCGGAAAACGCGCTGACAGGCGATACCCTCAATGCGGCGGGCCGATGGCCGTCACGGGCGTCGCGGCGGGGGGGTCGCTGGCCGGGAACGATTCCTTCAAGGCTTCCTCTACCGGATCGATCGGGTCTTCGCGGTGCAGCGGTTCGGGAGCTGCCACGGCAGCCAAGACGTCCGTGGTCGTAACGACGCCGAGCGGACGACCATCCCCGTCCGCCACGATGGCGCGGTGCATCCGGGCGTCGAGCAGCGTTCGCGCCAATTCGCGCAACGGCATCTGCGGGGACACGGTGATGAAATCGGTTGCCATGTAACGGCTCGCCACGAGATGCGGCGAGTGCTCGACTTCCGGCTGCCAGTCGGTGAACACGGCGTCGGGCCAGAGGCAGACGGCAATGTGCCGGCCCCCCGTCAGGGGGCGTACGTCCTGCAACGGGCATCTCCCTGCGGCCAGTGTGCAGATCACCGCTTCCTCGCCTGTGAGCAACCGACCCTTGGTCTGGTACGGACAGTGCGCCGTCGGGCGGTCAGTCGTGTCAGGGGGCTCGTCCTGAGCGGGAGCGCGCCAGCACGCGAGCGGCATCCCGTACCGGCATGTCCTTTGGAATCACTTCGACCGGGCCGTTCATCACGTCGCCGGCAGTCAGATTGACCAGGAGCTTGCTCCGTAAACCATTCATGATCGCCTCCTCATATCAGGGCCACAAGGCCCGAATGGCGGCCGGCAGCGAACTCTTGATGTCCTCGATCTCGCCTGCGGAGACGTGCCTGGCCAGCACCTGGAAGACGGCCCGGACGACACCCTCCAGATCAACGCAGGGATCGTCTTGAAATGCCCGGGCTACGTGGGCGAGGAACTCCTCCCTCGTGCGCTCCTTGAGCGGCTTGCCGTGCGGGTGCCATCCCTCGTAGTAGAAGCCGCGGACGAGCATCGGCAGCTGGGCGGCGAGGTCGGCGGCCTCCTCGACCGTCAGCCGGTCTCGTAGCGCATGGAGCACGGCCCGCAAGGCAAGGTAAGCGCGCTGGCGATCCGTCCCCAGGTAGTCCATCAGGTCCTGGAGCCAAACGTTCGTCGTGTGGATTGTACTGTCGAACGCGCTGAGACCGGTCTGACTCATGACTTTGCCTCCCGTGTTACTCTTCTGTTTTTCATTGCCACAGTTTTTCACTCTCAATGCTGGCACAGACATCGGTCGGATTGGCGTGTACGGCTTCGTCTACACTTCCTCCCGCTCGTGGGGGCCGAAGACACCGGCGCGGAACAGGTAATAGGCCAGCGTCAGCACGCTTGTTAGCGTCGCCGCCACGTAGGTCATGGCCGCAGCCGACAGCACCATCCGGACGATCGGTTCTTCGTCGGGGCGGATCAACCCGAGCGCGCGGAGCACCTGGCGAGCGCGACGGCTGGCGTCGAACTCAACCGGCAGGTTCACCAACTGGAACAGGACGGTGAGTGAAAACGCTGCAATCCCCAGCAGGATCAGGTTCATGCTGGCCAGGGCAAGGCCCAGCGCGATCAGGATCCAGGACAAGTTTCCGCCCCACGCGGCCAGGGGCACGATGCCGTTGCGGATTTTCAGGAGCGGGTAGCCGTCCGCGTCCTGCAGGGCGTGCCCGGCCTCGTGGGCCGCGATGCCCAGGGCCGCCAGTGATCGGCCGCTGTATACGTCCGGGCTCAGGCAAAGCACCTTGGAAGCCGGGTCGTAGTGGTCGGTCAGGAAACCCTCAGTTGGTTCAACTCGCACTGGCACGAGTCCATGCCGGGCGAGAATGGCCGCCGCGGTCTCGGCGCCGCTGTAGCCCGACGACGCCCCGATCTCGCGGCCCTCTGCGTAAGCCCGATGAACCTTCCAGGACGCCCAGGCCGCCAGAATCAGAGCCGGGGCAACGAACACAAAATAAAGCGGGTCAAGCCACATGACGTTGGCCCTCAGTCAACGACGTCGGGAAACCTTCGACTGCCTACTTCTACTGTAACCGTTGCCTCCAAGATGGTATAGTAC
>JRHI01000913.1_pt1 | contig 28878 bp, 25 predicted proteins | sample 215371 | NCBI WGS metagenome assembly JRHI01 (sample SAMN02929681, study PRJNA255918) | sediment metagenome | biome: cave system; feature: Ice Cave; material: Sediment; isolation source: sediment from deep within a dark volcanic ice cave with no known source of... ...
CTACGACGCGAACGGGCTCTCACAGTGACGCCAAAGTAGTATTGGCACTACTTTGGCGTCACCGCGGAAGCCAGTTCACCTCCTCATCCTTGAGCCGCCGAGACCGGCGAATGCCGCCACTCTCGCCGCCGCATCGTGGCGGGAAGCGCCCAAGGCATCCAAGGCAGGCGACTGTCAACTCGGCTCTGTGCGCCGATCTCGCCATGTCGAAGCACGATTCGGCCGATGGCATGATGCTCCTGAGTGGTTCCTGGGAGACGCCCAAGTAGATTCTTTCCTCGGCTGTAGCGCGGATTTTGTTCACGCGGCGGGCTGACGGCCGAGGGTGGCGCAGAGGTGGTCAAGGGCCGCCTCGACCTGGCGGAAGGCGGCTTCGACCTCGCTGGGGGTGGTCGTCGGGTGACGCGATTGCGGGTCCACCGCGCGGGTGAGGAGCGGCCCGAGCAGGCGGGTGCGCCGCGTGCCCCGGTCGTCGCGCACCTGCCCCAGTCGGTCGTCCGTCGCGGTCAGCCGATGGCGGGCCAGGAGCCGCGTGTGGACCTCGCGGCTGGTCCAGTCGGCGACGAGGGTCCCCGGGTCCAGCAGCGCTGCCAAGAGACGGATCACCCGGTCGTCCGCCAGCTTGAGCCCCGGCACCCGCCGCGCACCGACCTGCCCGGGGCGCGCCAAACTCGCCAGATCGCCGGCATCGACGGGGCTGGTCAGCACCGCGGCCTGGGCATCCAGATCGCGCCTGTTCGTCGCCGGCATCCGCTCCTTGAGCGCCGGCACGTTGTCCAGATGGCGGCCGATGGCCAGGTCGTCGGTATGGTTCACGCAGGTCGCGGTGCGCAGCAGGCGGTCGCCCGTCGCGGAGTGCGTGACGAACGAGCTGCCGGAGAACGAGCGCAGGATCGGCTGGCCTGCAGTCCGCCGGTCGAGCACGGTCTGGAGCTTGCCGCTCGAACAGGGGCGTGGTGCGATCAGCACCGCCGAGCAGGATGCCCAACTCCGTCGCCCGGCGGAAGCGGGCCTGCAGCGGCGCCGCGCGGGTGCAGATCACGTCCGTGGCCAGGTCGATCTGCGCCACGCTGGAGCGGTTGTGGAGGTCGATCGCGGCCCGCTCCTCGCGGCTGAAGTGGGGCATCAACTCCTGGACCCAGTCCCCACAGCGGTGCTCGATCAGGTGCGGCGTCAGCCGATCGGCGGCGGCCGCCAGCGGGGCGCGGTCGTCCACCGCCAGGAAGGCGTTGTCATCCTGGCGGAAACCGATCCCCTGCCGGGTCAGTTCCGGCGCCAGGAACGAGTGACCGGTGCGGAACACCGCGCGCGTAAACGGCAGGAACGTGCCGATGCGCAGGCTCATCGGGCCGAGCACCGGGTCCAGGAGCTCCACGTCGCCATGCCGGAAGCGCTTCCGGCAGGCGCTGATCAGGCGGTAGTTGGCGTCACCGCTGGGCGGCGGGGAGCGCGGCGTGTCCGAGACGAAGGTCCGCCCCTGCTCGACGTCGGTCAGGATGCAGGCCACCCCCTCCTCACTCGTCAGCCGGCGGTAGTAGGGCGCCGCCACGTCCTCCTTGCGCGCTCCCTTGGGTGCTGTCAGTGCCGCCAGCAGCGGAATGTCGTGTTCGGCGGCGTCGGGCTGCACCCACGTGCGGGACGGGGCCGTCCGGCTCATCAGCACCGCGGGCGTGACGGCGGGCTCCCCGACCACCGCCCGGAAGAAGTGGACGATGTTCTCCGGGCGCTGCAGGCGGTCGAGGGAGCCGTTCAGGACGACGCGATCCCAGGCGGTGTCGGTGAACTGGACGTGCTGGCCCAGCACCTCGGATCATCGATGCACCGACCGGCCCTCCGGTGGCGAACGGGCTGAGCTGACCCCACCCATTCTCACCGGAGGGCGGTTCTCTTCGCGCCCCGGTCCTGCACACACCCGCTGCGGGCAGCTTTCAGGTTTACCTGGCTAGGTTTAGGAGGCAACGATCGCGACGTCAAGCGCTTGGGGTCAACCCGTGTCGCCTTGATCGCGGTAAGCTTGCCGGCATCAACCCGGGTCGTCACGACTGGGGATCTCCAGCGGCCGAGGCTGGACGTCCGCACGCCGTCGGGAGGGCGTGGTTCGAATGGGTGCGACGGGATCTTCTGGGTCGGCGTTCAATCCGGGCGGGCCACTCGCCGGCATCCGTGTCTTGGCGCTCGAGCTGGCGGTCGCGGGACCACTCTGCACTCGGCACCTGGCCGATCTCGGCGCCGACGTGGTCAAGATCGAGCGCCCCGGCCGCGGCGACTTCGCGCGCGGCTACGACACCTCGGTCAAGGGGCTCTCGTCCTATTTCGTCTGGCTCAACCGCGGCAAGCGCTCGCTGACGCTCGACCTGAAGCACCCGGCGGCGAAGGAGGTCCTGACGCGGCTCGTCGGGCGCTCCGACGTCCTCGTCCAGAACCTGGGGCCGGGCGCGATCGACCGCCTCGGGCTGTCGCCCGCGTCGCTGCGCGAGCGCTACCCGTCGCTCGTCATCTGCTCGATCTCCGGCTATGGGAGCGGCGGCCCGTACGAGACGCGCAAGGCGTTCGATCTCCTGCTGCAGGGGGAAACCGGCGTCATTGCGACGACGGGCGCCGGCGACCAGCTCGCCAAGGTCGGCATCTCGGTCGGCGACATCGGCGCGGGTGTCTACGGCACGATGGCAACGCTGGCCGCACTCTACGAGCGGCGGCTCAGCGGCCGGGGACGGCTTGTCGAGACCTCGCTCTTCGACGCGCTCGCCGAGTGGATGGGCTACCCCGCCTACTTCACGCTCTACGGCGGCGAGCCGCCCGCCCGCGCGGGAGTCCGCCACGCCACCGTCGTCCCCTACGGCTCCTACCGCTGCGGCGACGGTCAGATCGTCCTCTTTGCCGTCCAAACGGACGCGCAGTGGGCGGGCTTTTGCCGCACCGTCTGCGAGCGCGCCGAGTGGGAGCGTGACCCGCGTTTCGATACGTCGCCCAACCGCCGCGTCAATCGGGACGTCCTCGAAGCCGCCATCGAGGAAGCCTTCGCCGCCCACCCGCGCGCCGAGATCACGCGCCGCTTGGAGGCCGCCGACATCCCCTACGGCGATCTGAACGAGGTCGGCCAGTTCCTCGATCATCCGCAGCTCGCCGCCCGCGACCGCTGGCGCGAAGTCGACTCGCCGTCCGGTCCTCTGCGCGCGATCGTGCCGCCCATGACCATCGAAGGGTTCGAGCCGCGCATGGACGCGATCCCCGACGTCGGCCAGCAATCGGACGAGATCCTGCACGAGATTGGCTACGACGACCGCCAGATCGCCGGGCTGCGCGCTGCCCGCGCCATCTAACGTCAGCGCTCATCGTCATCCCGATCTGGCGAAGGAGCTCGCCTCGTTCATCCAGCCTGGCCTCCAGCCCGAGGGCCGCCCCCCGGCGCACGCTCTGGGATCGCCGCGCCGCCCGCGGTGTGGCGACCGCGACAATCCGCGATTGGATTGACGTTGGTGTGATCCGCCTACTCCGCCGAAACGGCGCCTCGGACCGGTCGGCATGGGATAATGGGTGTCAAGGGAAGATGACCGCGCCGCCGCGGCTGTAACGCCCGGCCCCGGCTCGTGCCGATGCAGCAGACGAGTGCCGGAGCAGGCGCACCAGGAGGAAGCTACGTGGCAGTCGCCACCGACCAAAAACTCGAAACCCTCGCCATCAACACGATTCGGATGCTCGCCGTCGACGCCGTCCAGCAGGCCAACTCCGGTCACCCCGGCTTGCCGATGGGCGCCGCGTCGATGGCCTATGTCCTCTGGACGGAGTACCTGAAGCACAACCCGCGCGATCCGCACTGGCCGGATCGCGACCGTTTCGTCCTCTCCGCCGGCCACGGCTCGATGCTCCTCTACTCACTCCTGTACCTGACCGGCTACGACCTGCCGTTGGAACAGATCAAACAGTTCCGTCAACTCGGCTCGCTGACCCCCGGTCACCCCGAACGCGGTCACACGCCTGGCGTCGAGGTCACGACCGGTCCGCTCGGTCAGGGCTTCGCGAACGGCGTCGGGATGGCAATCGCCGAGGCGTTCCTCGCCGCTCGCTCCAACCGGCCGGGGCACGAAATCGTCGACCACTTCACCTACGGGATCGTCTCCGACGGCGACATCATGGAGGGCGTCGCGGCCGAAGCGGCCTCGCTTGCCGGTCACCTCAGGCTCGGCAAGCTGATCTACCTCTACGACCAGAACCACATCACCCTCGCCGGAACCGCCAACATCTCCTTCGACGAAGACGTCGCGACCCGCTTCGACGGCCTGGGCTGGCAGACGATCGGCATCGACGGCATGGACCCGAACGCCGTCCGCGAGGCGCTCGACGAGGCGCGCCGTGACCGCGAGCGACCGACCCTGATCCTGGCCCGCACCCATATCGGCTTCGGCTCGCCGAAGAAGCAGGACACCTTCGGCGCCCATGGCTCCCCGCTCGGCCCCGACGAGGTCAAGGCGACCAAGGAGCACCTCGGCTGGCCGCCCGACCCGCCCTTCTACCTCCCGGCTGAGGCAGTCCGCCACTTCCGCGAGGCGGTTGACCGGGGTGCCAAGCAGCAGGCCGCCTGGCGGATGAAATTCGACGCCTACGCCGAGGCCTACCCGGACCTCGCCGCCGAGTTCAGCCAGGCCCTCGCCGGCGAGCTGCCGGTCGGCTGGGACGCCGACCTCCCGACCTGGCAGCCGGGTGGCAAGCCGCTGGCGACCCGCAAGGCGTCGGAAGCCGTCATCCAGGCGTTCTTTCCGAAGATCCCGACCTTCATCGGCGGCTCGGCCGACCTCGATCCCTCGACCAACACCGGGATGAAGGGCGCGGGCGACTTCGAGTCGCCGGCTCTGAACCCGGACGGCGGCGTCCAGGGCGCGCTCGGCGGCGGCTGGAGCTACGCCGGCCGCAACATCCACTTCGGGATCCGCGAGCACGCGATGGGCAGCTCCGTCAACGGGATGGCGGCCCACGGCGGCGTGATCCCCTTCGGCGCGACCTTCCTCGTCTTCTCCGACTACATGCGGCCGGCCGTCCGTCTCTCCGCCCTGTCCCACCTGAAGTCGATCTGGGTCTACACGCACGACAGCATCGCCGTCGGCGAGGATGGCCCGACGCACGAGCCGGTCGAGCAAATCATGTCGCTCCGGCTGATCCCGAACCTGACCGTCATCCGCCCGGCTGACCCCAACGAAACGACCGAGGCCTGGAAGGCGGCGCTGACCAACGACGGTCCGACCGCGCTCATCCTGACCCGCCAAGAGCTCTCGATTCTCGACCGCTCCGGCGCGAAGGGCGGGTTCACCCGGGGCGGTTACATCCTGGCCGACACCGATGGGCAACCCGACGTCGTCGTGATCGGCACCGGCTCCGAGGTTGAGCTGGCGGTGAAGGCGGGCGAGGCGCTGGCCGAGCACGGGATCAGGGCGCGGGTCGTCAGCCTGCCGTGCTGGGAAATCTTCGACCAGCAGGGCCAGGCGTACCGCGAGCAGGTGCTCGGTCCGGCCGGCACACCGCGCCTTTCGGTCGAGGCCGGCACCACCCTCGGCTGGACCCGCTACACCGGCGAAAACGGCCGCAACGTCGGCATCGATACCTACGGCGCCTCCGGCCCCGGCGCCAAGGTCCTCGCCCACTTCGGCTTCACGAAAGAGCACGTCGCCGCCGAGGCGCTGCGCCTGCTCAGCCGCCCCGACCTCGCCAACCGGATTGAGCCGAAAACCGAAGGCGGCGAGACCGCCGGGCAGGAAGCGAAGGGCGAAGAAGGACACTCGTAAAACGCTTCGTCAGGGCGCAGTACCCAGCGCTCTGACGGGAATGCGGTCATCCACGAAGGGAGACGAACATGGTTCACCCACGCGTTGCGGCACTCACCGAGCAGGGCCAGAGCATCTGGCAGGACGACATCAGCCGGGCGATGCTGACCGCCGGCACGCTCATGCGCTCAATCGAGGAGGTCGGCATTCGTGGCCTGACCTCAAACCCGACGATCTTCGAGAAGGCCATCTCGGCCGGCACCGCCTACGACGATCAGATTACGACCCTCCTACGCGAGGGGCAGACCGCGCCGCAGATCTTCGAGGCGCTCGCGGTCCAGGACATCCAGCGCGCGTGCGACCTCTTTCGCCCACTCTACGATGCGACGAACGGCGGCGACGGTTTCTGCTCGATCGAGGTTGCGCCGGACGCCGCGCGCGACGCCGAGGCGACGCGGCAGCAGGTCCGCCGGCTCTGGGACTCGGTCGGCCGTCCTAATCTGATGGTGAAGATCCCCGGCACGACGGAAGGCGCGCCGGTGATCGAGCAGATGCTGGAAGAGGGCAAGAACATCAACATCACCCTCCTCTTCTCGATCGACAGCTACGAGCGCGTCGCCCTCGCCTACGTCGCGGCGCTGGAGAAGCGCCGCGCCGCCGGCAAACCGATCGACCGCATCGCCTCGGTCGCGTCCTTTTTCGTGAGCCGTGTCGACACCCTCGTCGACAAGAAGCTCGACGAACAACGCTCGGCCGCGACGAACGACGCTGAGACGGCGCACCTGAACGCTCTGAAGGGCCAGGTGGCCGTGGCGAACGCCAAGCTGGCTTACGCCAAGTTCCAGGAGATCTTCGACGGCCCCCGTTTCGCCCCGCTGAACGAGGCCGGCGCCAAGCCGCAGCGCCCGCTCTGGGCCAGCACCGGAACCAAGAACCCCGCCTACAGCGACGTCCTCTACGTCGATTCGCTGATCGGCCCGCACACCGTCAACACGATGCCGGGCAAGACGATCGACGCCTTCCTCGACCACGGCGTCGTCGCCCGCACCGTCGACCAGGACCTCGATGCGGCGCGCCGGATCATCCGGGAGCTCGCCGCCGTCGGCATCGACCTCGCCGCCGTCACCAAGCAGCTCGAAGACGAGGGCATCGCCGCCTTCGAGAAGTCGTTCGATTCGCTGTTGGCCGGCGTCGACGGCAAGCGGGCCGCGCTGGCGGAGATGGTCGGGGCGCGGTAGGTTCCCTTCACCCGGCAAACACGCCCTGATACCGCACCACGCTGAACAGGCGGGTTTCGGTGTCGTCGGGGCGCTGCTTGCTGCGCCTGCTCAGCAGCGGGGGGGAAAGAGGCAGGGCGCCGCAAGCAGTGTCCCGAGCGTGGCACCGCGGCCTACGGGCAATGGCTGCCGAACTCTTTGTATCGCGGCGGCTCTTCGTCGTGGTACTCGCGGCAGAGCGTGACCAGGCGGTCGACCAGGACGTTGAACAGCCGCTCGCCCTTCTCGGCGGAGGCATGGAGCGGATCGCCCATCACGCCGTGCGCCATCTCGCGGCGGCGCTCCGGAAACATCGCGTAACGCTGGACTGCCGCGCTGAAGTTTCGGCGCCACTCGTCCTTGACGGCCCGGTTCATGTCGATCAGGTCGCCGCGCAGGTAGAGCTGCAGACTCGTCTCCCACTCGCCGCCGTGGCCGATGCTCCCCTCGTCTGCCTCGCTCCAGGCGAGGAGCTCGTCCGGCACCATGTTCCAGTAGGTGATCGCCAGCGCCCAGACGTCCTCCTCGGCCAGCTTGACGGAGGCGTTCCAGGTGGGCGCCTCGTTGCCGCCGTGGCCGTTGACCATGATGATCCGGTGGAACCCGTTCGCCCAGATGCTGCGGCAGACGTCGCACAGCACCGCGCTGAAAACCTCCAGCCCGAGCGTGATCGTTCCGACTTCGCCCATGTTGTAATGGGTGAACCCGTACGTCACCGGCGGCGCGACCAGGATCGGAAAGTCGCGGACGGCGTCGGCCGTGCGGATCGCGAGGTGGTACGGGATGCTGATGTCGACGTCCTGCGGACAGTGCGGCCCGTGCTGCTCGACCGACCCGACCGGCACGATCACGATCGGTCGCTGGTCGAGCGCGCTCAGCAGCTCGTGCCGGAGCATCTCCTGCCAGAGCACCTTCTTGCCGGACGGCGGGCGGATCAACACGGCGGCCCTCCTCTCAGGACTGAGGGACCCGAGGGGTGCCCCGGCCTGAGGATTGAGTGAGCACGGCGCGGAGGCGCTTGCCGACCGTTTCGGCCTCCTCGTCGGTCCATCCCTGCGAAATGGCGATCAGTGTCCCAAGCTCGGCCCGTGACTCACCGATCGCGATGACCGGGTCGCCGGCAAGCAGCCGGTTGACCGCGTCGTAGGCGGTGAAGCCCAGCTGCGCCTCGTCGAGGTCGAGCCAGAGCTGCGGCACCGGGTGCTTGGCCGAGATGTGCCGGGACAGACATACCCCCGGCAGACCGTCGACCTGACCGGCGACCACGTCGAGCAGTCCTTGCCAGCGCGCGAGATCGGCATTGTCGTCGCCGGCCATGTAGCGCCGGAGCGCGGTGACGAGCCCGACGATCTCCTCGCGGCCGACCTTCATCGAACGGCCGAACCCTTGGTGCGGCACGCCGCGGAGGCTGCCGCCGGCGATCATGCCGCGTCGCGACCACGTCTCCGGCCGCACGTCCATGTCTTGGTGCTGCAGGGCGACGGAGGCGATCAGGTCGCTCCGCCCGGCCAGGATCCCGCTCGCCTGCGGCCCGCCGATCGCCTTGCCGCCGGAAAACGCGACGAGGTCGGCGCCCTCCCTGATGAAGCGGCGCAGATTCGTGCGCGGGGGCAGCTCAGCCGCGGCGTCGACGATGACCGGGACCCCCTTGGCGTGCGCGATCTCGGCGACCGCCGGGAGCGAGAGCGTCCCCGGCGTGTCGAGGATCGGACAGGCGACGGCCGCCGTGCGCTCGTTGATCGCGTCCTCGATCTGCCAGCCGAAGGTGCCCCCGGCACCCGGATAGCCCAGATATCCGACCTCGACGAACCGCACGCCAACGGCGCGGATCGCGTGGTCGTAGGTGTTGCGGTGGCCGCGCTGAACGACGACCTCGTTCTTCATCCCGGTGGTATCCGGCAGACGGTCCATCCGGCCGACATCGAGGCCGACGACGCAGGCCGCCGTGCCGAGTGTCAACGCCGCCGCGGCTCCCGCCGTGACGTACCCCGCCTCGGCGCCGGTGATCGCCGCGATGGCCTTCCCGGCCTGTGCTTGCAAGTCGTCGATGGGGACGAAGGACGCCGCCGCCTCGGCCATCGCCGCCAGCACCTCGGCCGCCATCCGGCTGCCGCCGAGCCGGGTCAGCGTCCCGCTCGCGTTGATGACCGGCTTCACTCCCAGATCGTCGTAGACACCCATCGTTGGCGCTGACCCCCGCGGTTCGTTCGTGGTTTACCGATCAGGCCGGCGCATGATAGGCGCGCCGGTCGGTTCTCGCAAGGGGGGCGATGCCGGCGAGAGTCAAGGCTGGTTCTGTCCGTGGTGGCCGGCGACAGGACGGACCGGTCTGTCCGCCCGGTCGTTGGAGGGCGTGCAGCGGGCCGCAAGCAAATCCGCTCGCTCCCGCCGAATGGTTGACGGGAGGGACGGCGTCTCCCGGTTCTCTTGGGTTCTCGAGCCGGCTCAGGGCGCGCATCCTGCGACGCTTGTCGTTTGGCGGGCTTGCCCTTGACCAGAGCGCGGCAAGCAGCGCCCAGACGAGCCGTCAAACCTTCTCGGTCGGAGTGCTAGCGCGCCTGACCGGGCAAGATGTAGTCGATGCCGTCGCGCAGGCGAAGGGGAGGCCGACCGATCAGCCGGGCGGTGGCGTTGTGGTCGGTGCAGTTGTCGAGCGCCAGCATCTTCAGTTGCTCGTCGGTCACCGGCGGCCGCAGCGATTTGGGGAGCGGTTTCGACAGCCTGACCACCTGCTTCATCAGGCCGACCGGCACATGGACCTTGGGTCTCTTCTTGCCAAGTTTCTCCGCGACCACGTCGAGCAGACCCTCGTACGGGAGGATCTCCGGACCGCCCAGCTCGTAGATCTCACCGGCGGTCTTCGGATCGTCGAGCGCCTTGACGTAGCACTCGGCGACCTCGTTCACGAACACAGGCTGAAACTTGCTCCGTCCGGAGCCGACCACGGGGACCACAGGTGCCGTCCGGATCAGCTTGGCGAGCGTGGTGATGAACTCGTCGCCGGGCCCGAAGATCACCGAGGGCCGGAAGATGGTCCAGGGGATGCCCATGGCCATGACCGCCTGCTCCCCCTGCCACTTGGCCTCCAGGTAGGGGTAGGCGGGGTCGTGCCTAGCACCCAACGCGCTCATCTGCAGGAAGCGCTTGATCCCGGCGCGCTTGGCCTCCTCGACGACGTTCTGCGTTCCCTGGCGAATGACCCCGTCGAAGGTCATGCCGACCGTCTCGGCGATGATCGCGACCAGGTGGATGACGGCCTCGCACCCATCCATGGCGCCGCGCAACGTCTCCGGCTTCGTGACGTCACCCGCGACGATCTCGACCGCTTCGGACGCCAGTGAGCCATGAGCGGCCGGGTCGCGCACCAGCAGGCGCAGCGGTCGCCCCGCGAGCGTCGCGCGCAGGGTGCCGCCGACGAACCCGGTGCCGCCGGTGATGAAAACGCGCCCGGTCACCGCCTCCGTGGGCTCCGCCGAACCCGCCGATGCCTGTGCTCTGGCCATCCCGCTTGCTCCCTCGTCGCCGGTGCGCGGTCGTGACATCGCCGCCATCGGCTCAGATTGCCGTCGATCCTACGTCGATTCGCCTGCCGCCTGGGCGTATTGGCGCAGCTTGTCGGGGGCGACGGCGAGGGCGTTACGGCCGAGCGAGCGGACATACCCGCCCTCCTGCAGCTCCAGCAGCTTGCGCGTCACCGTCACGCGATTGGAGCCGATCATGCCGGCCAGACCCTGATGGGTCAGCGGCAGCGCGATCGCCGTCATCCCGTCGGCCGTCGGCCGGCCGAAGCGGTTGCCGAGGGCGATCAGCGTTGTCGCCAGGCGCACCGCCGTGTCGCGCATCAGAAGGTGCTCGACAAGCGTCTGCAGCTCGGTCAGGCGCCGGCTCATGCCGGTCACCATCGCCGCCGCCAGCTCCGGCGAGTCGGCGATGATCGAGGCCAGCGCGTCGGCTTCGACGACCGAGAGTGTGGAGTCAATCAGCGCCTCGGCGGCGGCGCCGGACGCGATGCCGTCGCTGGTGTCTTCCTGCGTGAAGACGGTACTCGGACCCAGCAGACCCAGGTTGATCGACCGCCTGTCGGGCAGCACTTTGTAGAGGCGGACGCAACCCGTGCGCACGATGTAGACGAGACCGGTGCCGTGGCCCGGAGTGAAGATCTCCTGGCCGCGCAGAAAGGTAACCGTGGATGGACCGCTGGCGTGCGGCCGCCGTCCGTTCGCACCGTTGCCGTCCTCGACCGGTGAACGAGGCGGGACGCTCAACGGACGGCCCACGGGGGAAGCGGCGGCGGTATACCAGCCCGGCGCAGCGTAGGTGGCGGACCGGCGAGCTGCCGGAACAGCCGTGAAGGCGAGGGTACGTGCGGCGGAGCCATCGCGAGCAGCGAACTTCATCGGATCCTCCTGACTCGGAGTCTGCGGTCGTGCCCAGGCGCTGTGCTTGGACGGACAAACTGAAACTCCTCAAGTGCCGCCGTGTGCGTCCTCCTCCTCCCACCGGGCAGGGCGCACTGTGATGCCCCATGTCAACAGATTGCACCGCATCGGTGTGCAAAGCTGGATGGCATCGCGGTCAAGCGCCCGCGCCCTTGGTCGCCGATGGCCAGGCCGTCTCAGGCGTCGACGATACACCAGTCGGCGATGGCAATCGCGATCGTTTTCGCCGCCGTCACCACCTCCGCGAGTGGAATGTGCTCGTCGGTGTAATGGGCCAGGCGGACATCACCGGCTCCATACATCAGGCACGGCGTCCCACCAAAGAGCAGGAAGTGCCGCATGTCGGCACCGTACGTCACCGCTGCCAACCCCGGCGGCGCCCCCGTCGCCGCCTCGTGCGCGGAGGACACAAATTGCACGAGCGGGGCGTCAGTCGGGATCTCGACCGGCGCGAACTGACCACTGAACCACTCGACGCGCGGCGGGTTTGCGCGCAGCCAATCGTCGTGTTCGGCCGCCCGCGCGACGGTCGCCACAAAATCGCCGCGGAACGTGGCCAAGTCTTCGCCCGGCACGAGACCCGCCCGCCCCTCCGCGATCAGGAACTCCGGCACCGACGATGGCCATGACCCAGCGCGGACGACACCCACGTTGATCGGAACCTTGTTGGCGATGCCCGCATAGAGCGGGTGGTCGATTGCCGCGTTCCGCTGGGCCTCGAAGGCAAGCAGCGCGCGGTGCAGATCGGCGAACCGCTCGATCGCGCTCACCCCCTCGTCGCGGACGCAGGCATGCGCCGACCGTCCGGGCACATGCAACCGAAAGACGAGCGAGCCACCCTGCGCCGGTACGACCGCGAGCCCCGTCGGCTCGGTGATGATCGCCCCATCGGCGCGGTACCCGCGCAAGATTGCGGCCAGCGTCCCGGCGCCGCCGTCTTCCTCCGAGATCACGCTCTCCACGATGACGTCGCCCCGCGGCGTAAATCCCGCCGCTCGCACCGCCGCCAGGGCGGAGAGGTGCGTCGCCAATCCTGCCTTCATGTCGCACGAGCCGCGGCCGTAGAGCGCTCCGTCGTCGATCGCGGCGGCGAACGGAGGATGCCTCCAACGGGCGTCGTTGCCCGGCTCGACGGTGTCGATGTGCGCGTTGAGGATCAGCGAGCGCCCGCCCCCGCTGCCGCGCAGCGTTCCGACGACGTTGGGTCGCCCCGCGAACGACGCGACCGTCCCGACGTGCTCCGCGTACGGCGCGAGGGCGGCCGGATCCGGTTCCCAGACATCCGTCTCCAGACCCATCCCCCGCATCCGAGCCGCGACGACCGCCTGCACAGCTCCTTCGGTGCCGGTCAGGCTCGGGATGCGCACTAGCTCCTGGATGAAGCCGATCAGCTCGTCGCGCCGCTCGTCGACGGCGGCCGCTATCCTCGCGCGACGATTCGCGCGACCGGGATCATCGCCGCGTCGTTCCAGATCCACGCCGGTCCCCCATACTGGCGCGGTTTGCCCGGTAGCCAGCTTACGATGTGGACACTCCGTCGACATTCCCGCTCCGGCCGGGACAGGCAAACGCAACGGAGGCAGTTCTATGGCGGCAGAACGGAGCCCGTCACGGCGGAAACCCGCACCGGTCGCAGGCGCACCTGGAGGTATTGGCTACGAGCGAAGCAATTTCTGTGCCAGAGGTGGGCATGAGGCTTTCCTCGTCGCTCGCGCTGAAGCCCGGCCGGAGCGGGTTGCCGAACAGCGGCGCGGTGCCGGCGACGTTGGGTCAGCTCTTCCCTGGGCGGGACGAGCTCGTCGGAACCGCTGCCGGCCGGCGGCGCCGCTACGAGCGCTGGACCGGCTCCGTGTCGGGGGGTGACTCGGCTTCGCGGGCGGGCCGATCGGCACGACGTGTCGGCTCCCCCGATCCGTTCGGCGATCGGCTCGCGTCAGCCACCGGGTCGATCGGCACGGACGACAGCGCGACCAACTCGCGCCGCATGCCCTCCGCGCCGAACCGCTGCCAGAGCCGCACGAACGCCTCGAAATGCCGATGGCGCGAGGCGTACTGGCGGCCGAGGAGGGCGATCAGACCGCGTCGCGGATCGTCCGGCGGCGGCCGCAGCGCGGCGGTCGCGATCGCTTGGTGGGCCGCCGCCGGAGCGGCCGCCAGCGACCGGCCGAGCGCCGCCGTCTGCTCCGCGACGAGCGCCGCCAGCTCGTCCTGGATCAGCCCCAGGCGGACATCGTGGTCGTGCAGCATGCCGAGCTCTTCCTGGAGCTGCTTGACCCGGCCGATTTGGCGCTCGCCGCACTCGCCGAAGACCGAGCGAAACAACTCGAGCGTGTAGCGCAGCCGCTTGGCGGCGATCCGCAAGTTGTGGTGTTCCGTGATCGCCGTCTCGTCGGCGACGACCGGACCATAGGAATAGAACTCTGCGACCCGCACCGCCAGGATGCGCCGCGCGTTCTCGGCCAGCGACGCGGACGGGTCCAGCCCCCGCACGGGCCAGGCGCGGCTCATGCGGGCGCTCCATGCTCGTCCGCCGGCCGCGGAGCAGGTCCGGCGCCGAACCGCTTGACCGTCTCGGCCGTCGCGTGCCGTGCCTCCAACCCGGCCAGAAACGCCAGCATGTGCTTCCGGGCCTCGTCGCGTTCGCGCGTCACGCGCTCAATCAGCCGGTCGATCCCCGGGTGTTCCCCCGGCGCCACGCCCTCACGCTCCTTGGCCAAAAATTCGAGGAGGACGTCGCGGTCGCGCACCTCTCCCAGCGACCCGGTCACGTCCTTCGCCAGTTCGTGCAAGGGGCGGTACCACTTGGCCGGGAAGCACTCCACCGCCACATCCATCGCCGCGCGCAGCCGGCGCGACGCGACCCGCACATCGTGGACCCCCTCGCCGTCGTCGCCGGCCACCGCCGCCGGCATCGCGCGCCACAGCTCAGCGAAGCGGACACCGATCAGCTGCCGCATCGCCGATCGGTATGGCTGGGCCGGATCGAGTTTCGGCTCCTGGGTTCGTGCCATCAGATCTCCCCCGCAAACGCGGCCAGTAGCAGTCCGGTGCGGATCCCGCTGCGCGCGCCCTCGATGGCCACCGGAGTCGTCCGGTCCGCAAGGCCGCGCACGATGGCGATGCCGGCCGGCAGAACGCGCGCACGCGCCTCCGGCATCGCCAGCATCGCCGCCAGGTCGGTCGCCCGGATCGTCGTCAGCCGGCTGAGCACCAGATCGACGTCGGACGTCACCGCCGGCCGCTCACCGGGGATCAGCCGCCGCAAGTACTCGCCGGTCCCACCGACGACGATCAGCCGCACCGCCGGACCGTCGGGAAACGCCAGACCGGCGGCCATCGCCGACGCGGCAGCTCGACATGCCGCCAGCTCGGCCGGCGTCGGGGGATCGCTCGGCACGAGACGTTCCGCCAGCCTGCCCGACCCGAGGGGCAGCGACTCCGCCCACTGCACCGTCCCGCCACGCGCCGCGATCAGCTCCGTGCTGCCGCCGCCCACATCGGCGACGACCAGATCGCCGGACAGGTCAATCGTGGCCGCCAATCCCCGAAACGTCAGCGCCGCCTCACGATCGCCGCCGATGGTTTGGACCTCGAGCCCGGTTTCGTGCCGGACGCGATCGAGAAACGCGGGGCCGTTGATGGCGACCCGCGTCGCCTCGGTGGCGACGCCGATCAACCGCGCTGCCCCGGCCGCGCGCGCCTCTGCCGCGAACCGCCCGATCGTGTCGAGCGCGGCGGCGACCCGATCGTCCGCGAGGCGGCCGGTCGCCTCGATCGCCGTGCCCAGGCGGACAGTCTCCGAGCGCGAAAGGATTTCCTCGATCGCCCCGGCGCCGTCGGCGCGCGCGACCGTCATCTTGATCGAATTCGACCCGACGTCAAACGCGGCGACCACGCGCCCGTCGCGGATATCTGGCTTAACAATCGGCACGTTAATGATTCCTCTGGCCGCGGTCGAGGCAGTCAACCCGCGCCATCGATGGTCCCGATGAATGGAACCGGCACGCAAACCTTACCTAGCATACGCACATAATGTACCATTAATAGATTGGATCCTGGCGAGCCGGGGGCACGGCACGAGGCGCCGCACGGAGTCGCCGCCTCCCCGACATCGCAACGCACGGAGAACGCATCATGACCAAACGAGAAGTGTCGGTCCACGAGAGCCGCCTGCGTCAGCGGGCCAAGGAGGAGCGGCGCCTCCTCCAGCGCGAAGAGCGCGCGGCGGCGCGCGAGCGCGCGGCACGGAGGCGCCTGCGCGCGGCTGAGGAACGCCTTGGTCGCGCGCGACGCCGCGTCGACCGACGGCAAGGTGAGCTGGCCGAGGCCGTCGCGAAGCTGCGCCGGCGCCAGGCTGCGCGGGCCGTCGAACCTGGTGGTGTGGCCGGCGACAGCCCGCAGCCGGCGACCGCCGAACCGGTTGCCGCTGGGCCGTCCGTTGGGTCTGACCCACCCGAGCCGGTCGTCGCCTCGGTTCTCCCGTCGGAGACGGACGGTCATCGACAGAGCGGCTCGGTTCCGGCGGCGGAGCCGACGATCCCGATTGCCCCGGCGTCCCCGGAACGCCCTCGCCGCCTACGGGCCGAAACGTGAGCCGCCCTTGGCTCGTTGTTCCTCAAGGCGACGCTCCTCGGTGGGCGCCAGTGGGTCGACAATCGGGATGCCGAGTCCGACGAGGACGAGGCGATTGATCGTAGCGGCGACGGTGGCGGGGAGGAACATCACGACCGGGACGACGAGGAGGGCGCCGGCGGCGAGCAGCAGCCACAGGAGCACGACGGCGATCAGCGCCCGCGGCAGGTGGGCGCCGGTGAGGACGAACGCCTGACGCAGCGCGGCGCGCGCCGGCTGGTCGCGGAGCGCGGCGATCGCGAAGGCGGAGAGCCCAATCGCGAGCGTGAGGGCGAAGAGGAAGAGCCATAGGGGCGCGAGGAGCGAGACCAAGCTGTCGGTCCGGTCGTAGAACACCAGATTGTAGACGAGGAGCACGGGCATGGGCAGCGTCAGGAGGGTGAGTGCCCAGCCCCGGCGCAGGTTGCGCCAGACGAGCCCGGCGCTCTCCCGCCATGTTGGACGGTCGACGTCGGTGCCGGTGCGCGGATCGGTGATCCGGAAGAGGGTCAGCGTCGCGCCCGGGGCGGGGACGACGAGGAGGACGCCGAGCCACCAGCCGAGCGTGGCTAGGGTGAACGGCAGGAGATGCTCCAGCGTGTCCGACAGCCCGCGCAGGACTACCCGGAACCCGCTCACCCCACGAACCTCCCACGCGCCAGGTTCCGTTTCGTAGCCGAATCGGTCATACTCATCCGTGCAGAGACGGGGCTTCCACCGGGGCCTACCCCACCTGGCGGGAGCAGTGGCACGACCGATGACGACCTGCAACCACATCGTACCTGATAACCTCTCCGGTACGGCGGGCACGACCCCTGCCGTTCCTGGGACGAGACGGTGTGCGCTGCGGCCGAGTCGCCCGTCGCCATTGTGCAGCCGCGCCTCCGTTCGGGGGCGCTTCGACGATCGACGGAGCCGCGACGGTGCTCGATCATAACCTGGTCCTCAAGAGCGATGAGCTGTTTCTGGTCGGCAACATCTCGACGGACGGCAGCGGCGAACGCGCCACCGGTCTCTACCTCCGCGACACCCGATACCTCAGTCAGTTCCGCGTGACCCTCAACCGCGGCCGGCTGGACTGCCTGGCGGCACGGTTGCACAGCCCGATCCACGCGACGGTGATGACGGCGAACCGGCTGCTGACGCTGCCGGACGGCGAGGTCCTGCTCCCGCTGACGGTGCTGGTGGAGGAGCATGTCACCCTTGACACCGGCCTGCGGGTGACGTTCGGGCTCCAGAATTTCACCCGGCGCCACCAGCCGCTGACCCTCTCCTTCGAGCTGGCGTCCGACTTCCGCGACCTCTTTGACATCCGCGGCTTTCCCCGCGTCGCCCGCGGGCGGCTCCACGCACCCCAGATCGGGCGGCAGGAGATTGTCCTCGGCTACCAAGGGGTGGACGGGTTGCTGGCCGAGACGCGCGTCTCGTTCGACCGCGAGCCGACCGTCTCGCTCCTCTGCTCGCCGACAGGGACGACGGAGGGGCTCGTGCCGTTCCTCCCCCGACTGGACGACGTCGCCTGGGAGCCGGCCCCGAGCGAGCTGCCGGGCGTGCTCGTCACCTTCGAGACGGCGCTGGCCCCGGGCGAGCGCTGGGAGCTGCAGACGGCGATCACACCGGTCCCCGCCGACGGCACGGCGATCTCCGCCGTCCCGACCGTGTTCGGCCAGGCGTTGCTGAGCCAGGCATCGATCACCACCGACAACCCGTACCTCGACCAGCTGATGGCGCGCAGCCGGGCCGACCTCTCGGAGCTGCAGACGTCCTTCCCGGAGGGGTCGCTGCCGGCCGCGGGCATCCCGTGGTACGTCGCCCCGTTCGGCCGCGACAGCCTGATCACCGGGCTCCAGACGCTCCATCTGAGTCCGTCGCAGGCGGCGGGCACGTTGCGCGTCCTCGCTGCGCTGCAGGGGAACCGAATCGAACCCCGCCGGGATGAGGAGCCGGGCAAGATCCTGCACGAGGTGCGCTATGGCGAGATGCGCCGGACCGGCGAGATCCCGCACACCCCGTACTACGGGACGGTCGACGCCACGCCGCTCTTCGCCTGGCTCTTCGCCGAGACGGTGGCCTGGACCGGGGACGCTGGGCTGTACCACGACCTGCTGCCGAACGTGCGGCGAGCCTTGGAGTGGATCGAGCGGTATGGCGACCTCGACGGCGACGGCTTCGTCGAATACCAGTATGACGGGGGCAGCGGCGTCGGCCGGATCGCCAACCAGGTCTGGAAAGACAGCTACGACTCGCTCAACCATGCCGATGGCCGCCCGGTGAGCGGCGCGATCGCCGCCGTCGAGGTGCAGGGCTACGTCTTCGCGGCCTACCGGCGCCTGGCCGATGTCGCCGAGGCGCACGGCGATCCGGTCTGGGCGGCGGAGCTGCGGGACAAAGCCGAGGCGATGCGCCAGCGGATCGAGGAGGTCTTCTGGCTGACCCCGGACGGGTTCTACGCCCAGGCGCTCGACGGCGACAAGACGCCGGTTCGGGCGATCGCCTCCAACCCCGGTCATCTCCTCTGCTGCGGTTTGCCGTCGCCGGAGCGGGCGGCGTTGGTGGCCGAACGCCTGCGGCAGCACGATCTCGACTCCGGGTGGGGCATCCGCACGCTCAGTGCCATGGCGCCGACCTACAATCCGATGAGCTACCACAACGGCTCGGTCTGGCCGCACGACAACAGTCTGATCGTCGCCGGGCTCTATCGCTACGGTCATGCGGCGTTCGCCCACGCGATCGCCCGCGCCCTGGTCGACGCCGGCCGCAGCGACCCGCAGAACCGCCTGCCGGAGCTCTATTGCGGCTTTCCGCGGACGGAAGCCGGGGCGGACGCGCCGGTGGCCTACCCCGTCAGCTGCAGTCCGCAGGCCTGGGCGGCCGGGGCGATCCCGCTGATCCTGCGCTCGATGCTCGGGCTGACGGTGGACGTCGCCCAGGGCCGTCTCCTCGTCGCGCCGGCCTTGCCCGATTGGCTGGGCACCGTCACCGTGCGCGACGTCCACGTCCTCGGCCACCACGGGTCGCTAACTGTCCGCCGGGCCGGCTACGAGTACACGGTCGAGGCGGAGGACCTGCCGGTCGCCGTCGCCGCGAATAGCCACCTGATGAGCGCCGGAGTGGAAGTCGGGGTAGGATTCCCGCGCATCTGAGCGCCGCGCCGGTGCAGGTCCTTGGCGAGCGCGCCCTGTGAGGAGCACTGATGAACACCATCCCCAACGGCAACGAGCGTCCCATGCCTGCGGAGACGCGGATCGGGCACGTTCACCTCAAGGTGTCCGACCTCGACCGCGCGGTCGCGTTTTACACCGAAGCGCTCGGTTTCGAGGTGATGCAGCGCTACGGTCAGGAGGCGGCCTTCCTCTCCGCCGGCGGGTATCACCACCACCTCGGACTCAACACCTGGGAGAGCCGTGACGGCTCGCGTCCCGCGCCCGGCACGACCGGGCTCTACCACGTCGCCATCCTGTACCCGAACCGCAAGGAGCTGGCACGCGCGCTGGACCGGCTGCTCCGGCACGGCGTGCCCATCGGCGGCGCCTCCGACCATGGCGTGAGCGAGGCGATCTACCTCGACGACCCGGACGGCAATGGCATCGAGCTCTACCGCGACCGCGACCCCAGCGAGTGGTCCCGGACTGTGAGCGGCGAGTTGCAGATGGTGACCCGCCGGCTCGATCTGGATGGGCTGCTGCGCGAGCTCGAGGACGAGCAGATCACGCCGGCCGGAGCGCCGGCTGATTAACGACGGCTGATGCCGACGGCCGCGAAGGGATAGCCGCCGCCGTCCGATCGATCCGGCGCCCTGACGGCCGGCACCCGGATCCGGGCAAGGCAGCATCCCCAACGCGTCTGGAGCGATGGTTGTCGCGGTCGACCGCGGCAACCAGGATACCCAGCATCCCCAACGCGTCTGGAGCGATGGCTGCGATCGCGGGGTGATCCAACCCGATCCCGTTTCCGTGTTAGCGGTAGACGACCGGCGTCGCCGCCGGCCGGCCTATGCAGTACCGCCTATTCCACCTCCCCTCTCCTCCCCGGCCGCGGCGCGGCGGCCGGGGCGACGCGCCCCCTGGCTGAAGCTAGGGGGCGCGCTCGTTGTCAGGCTGCCGCGCGCTGCTACACTGCGAAGCAGGCGCCTCATCGGGAGGGGCAACACCGCTCTTGGGCGGAGGGAGGAGGGGCGGATGTCGGACCGGTTCGGCAGGCCCGCGATCCTGGGCAAGGTTGATGAGTCCCTCGCATCCTTCACCGGTGTTCTCGGGTTCTACGCGAAGAACCTGACGACCGGGGAGGGAGTCGGCTCGCGCGCCGACGCGAGCATGCCGACCGCGAGTGTGATCAAGGTCGGGATTCTGGCCGAGCTCTACCGGCAGACCGAGACCGGCGAGGTCGACCCGGCGACCCGCGTCGCGCTGACGGCGAACGACTGGATGGGTGGCACCGGGGTCCTGAAGGAGCTTGCGCCAGGGTTGGAGCCGACCGTGGCCGATCTGGCGCGGCTGATGATCGTGGTCAGCGACAACGTCGCGACCGGCGTCCTCGTCCGGCTCCTCGGCAAGGAGCGGATCAACCGCTCGTTCGACCAGTGGGGGCTGCACGCGACGGAGCTCGTGTGGGACATGCGGCTCGGCGAGGACATCCGGCGGTACGCGGTCTCGACGCCGCGCGACCTCGGCCGCCTGATGGAGCTGATCGCGACGGACGCGCTCGTCAGTCCGTCCGCCTGCGCGGCGATGCGCGACCACCTCCGGCGGCAGCAGCACCTGGAGCAGATCCCGCGCTACCTCCCCTACAACCAGTTCGCCGCCGATCTCGGGCGGGAGCAGCCGGTGGCGGTCATGAACAAGATCGGCAACTACCCGGGCGTCCGCGCCGACGCCGCAATCATTGCGGCTCCGGGCGTCACCTTCGTCGTCGCGACGATGAACGAGGCGAGCACGGACCACGGATTCCAGATCGACCACGAGGGGAACGTGCTGAACGGCTGGGTCGCCAGGCACGTCTTTGACGCCTGGGTACCGCGCGAGACGATCTCAGACGAGTGGTGGTCAGGCGCGTCGAACTCGGTTGCGCCCTCGGTTTCAACCCTGGCTCCGAAGCGGAGAGAGCGGGCGCACCGCTGAGCAGGTCGGCAACATACCAGGAGATGCCGATGCCCCACCGACCTCTCGCCCCCGACCTGGTCCTCATCAACGGCCGCGTCCACACGATGGACGCCCACGACCTGACGGCGACGGCGGTCGCGATCAAGGACGGGCGCTTCGTCGCGGTCGGCGGCGATGACGAGGTCCGTGCGCTGGCTGGGTTCGGCACGGTCACCGAGGATCTTGGCGGCGCGACGGTGATTCCCGGTCTCATCGACGCCCACAACCACGTGCTGATGACCGGGCAGATGCTCAATCAGGTGCGGCTCTACGACTGCCGCACCCTCGGCGAGGTGCTCGACCGCGTGGCCGAGCGGGTCAGGCAGACGCCGCCCGGGGAGTGGGTCCTCGGCCGCGGCTGGGACGAGAGTCTACTCGCGGAGCGGCGCCATCCGAATCGGCACGACCTCGATCCGATCTCGCCGGACAATCCGGTCGTCCTCCACCGCGTCTGGAACAAGCTCGTCGCCAACTCGGCCGCGCTCCGTGTCGCCGGTATCGGCCGGGAGACGCCGGATCCCGCATCGGACGTGCTCTACGCCGGCTCGTTCGAGCGCGATGCGGACGGCGAGCCAACCGGGCTCTTCCGCGATCGCGCCAAGGATATGGTCACCGTCCACGTCCCGGCTCCCAGCGAGGAGCGCCTGGTCGCGGCGATCGAAACCGCTTGTCGCGCCTACAACGCGGTCGGCCTGACCGGCGACGCCGAACCGGGTCTGTACCCTCGGGAGATCCGCGCCTTCCACCGCGCCAAACGCGAGGGGAGGCTGACGGTACGCGTTGAGATGCTGATGGCCGGGTGGGGGTTCGGGACCGTCGAGGAGGAAGCGGAGCTGAAGGACCGCTTCACGGCCGTTGGGGTCAGCGGCGGGTTCGGCGACGAGCTGCTGCGGCTCGAAGGGATCAAGTTCATGCCGGACGGCGGCGTCGGCGACCGCACCGCACGGATGTCCGAGCCATACCTGAACGAGCCGAACAATCGCGGCAGCTGGGTCGTCGCGCCGGAGCGCTTAACGGAGCTGATTCGCTGGGTCCACGACCTTGGCTGGTCGATCGACACGCACACCTGTGGCGACGAGGCGCAGGAGACCGTCGTCCGCGCCTACGTCGCGGCGCAGGCGGCCAATCCCAAGCCGTGGCTCCGGCACCGCGTCCACCACGCCTACTTTCCGACGCCCGAGACACTCCGCCTGATGGCGGCGCACGCGATCCCGGCGGTCGTCTCCAACCCGTTCATCACGCACCTGGGCGAGAGCTTCGTCGTCGCCGTCGGCGAGGAGCGCGCCGCCAAGGCGATGCCGATGCGCACCTATCTCGACGCCGGCGTCCCGCTCGCGGGTTCGTCTGACTCGTCGGTCTCCGATTACAACCCATGGGTCGGGATCCGCGCGGCCGTCACCCGGCAGACGGTCGCCGGGCGCGTCCTCGGATCGGAGGAGCGGATCACGGCGCGCGAGGCGCTCCGCTCCTACACGATCGGCGGCGCCTACGCGACGGGGTTGGAGCGGATCAAGGGCTCAATCGAGCCGGGCAAGCTCGCCGACCTCGCCGTCCTCGCCCGCGACCCGCTCGCCGTCCCGGCCGAGGAGCTGGGCGACCTCACGCCGACGGCGACGATGCTCGGCGGCCGCTGGGTGTTCGACGCGCGCTAGTCCTCTGACCGGGCTCGTTTGACGGTTTTGCCATCGACCAGGGCGCGGCACGCGGCGCCCCGACGAGCGGCAAACCGTCCTGGCCGCCGGCTAAACCAGGGGCGGCGCACCGTTCAGCGGCGGGAAGCGCCGGGGAAGTGATCGGATGAGGTCGCCAAGCCGCCGGATGCCCTCGTCGATGCGGGCGGCGGGAACTCCGGAGAAACAGAGGCGCAGCTCGCCGGTGTCGGCGCTGTCGGGGTAGAAGTGCTCCCCAGGGACGAAGGCGACGCCCGCGGCCGTCGCCGCGTCGCAGAGGTCGCGTGGGTCAAGGTCGGGGGTCAGGCGGCACCAGAGGTTGAGACCGCCTGCCACCGGTGCCCATGTCAGGGCACCCGGTGGCAGGCGGCGCAGGGCGGCGAGCATTGCCTCGTGGCGGCGCGCGTGCTCGGCGCGCAGGGTCGCGACGTGGCTGTCGAAGCGACCAGACGTCAGGAACTCCGCGATCACGAGTTGGGTCAGGCTGGCCGTGCAGACGTCGCCGCGCAGCTTGACGAGCGCGAGCTGGTCGACAATCGCCTCGTTCGCGACCAGCCACCCGAGGCGGAGGCCGCCCGCCAGCGTCTTCGAGAACGTCCCAATGTGGATCACGCAGCGCCCGCCGTCGAGTGTGAACAGGGAGGGCGGCGGGGGCGCGCCGAACGAGAGGTCACGGTACGGTTCGTCTTCGACGACCGGCAAGCGGTAGCGGGTGACGAACTCCAGGAGCTCGCGGCGCAAGCGGAGCGGCCAGGTGCGGCCGGTCGGGTTCTGAAATGTCGTCGTCGTGTAGAAGAGCTTGGGCCGGTAGCGTAGGAGAAGGTCCTCCAACTCGTCGAGATCGCACCGTGCGACGTCCCAGCCGATCAGATGAGCACCGGCGGCGCGGAAGGTCTGGATCGCGCCGAGGTAGCCGGGTCGATCGAGGACCACGGCGTCGCCCGGGTCGATTAGACACCGCGTCACCAGATCAAGTCCCTGCTGCGCCCCGGCGACGACGAGCACCTGCTCCGGCCGGACGCCCGCGCGGACCGCGATCGCCCGCCGCAGAGCGGGCTGGCCCTCGGTCGGAGCGAGCCCGAGCGCGGCGCCCGCGCCGCGCCGCAAGATGCGCTCGGTCAGCTCGCGAAACATCTCCGTCGGAAAGCATTCGAGGGCGGGCGTGCCCGGGGCGAACGAGATGACGTCGGGACTCGGAGGCCGCGCGCACGATCGCGCGCAGCGTCGGGTCGTGCGTGCGCCGCGCGCCCAGCGCCAGCTTGCCGCGCCAGGCGAACGGCGCGCCAGTCTCCTCAGATCCGGGCGCAGCGCAGACGAAGGTGCCGCGCCCGACGTGGCCGCGCACCAGACCACGCGCTTCGAGCTCGCGGTAGGCGTTATCCGCCGTCGTCCGGCTGACGCCCAGCATGGCCGCGAGGTCGCGTTCCGACGGCAGCCGATCACCCGGCCGCAGCTCGCCGTGCGCGATCGCCGCGGCGAGCGTCTCACAGAGTTGCCGGTATAGACCAAGGCTGCCGTTGCGATCGGGTGTCAGCGCCGCGAAGTTCATGCCGTGCATTGTGCGGCTTCGGTCGATCCCGCGGAAGGGCCATTCGCCGATTGGCTCTTTGCCCTCCGGGACGGCCGTCGATAATGGCGGGTAGGAATTCAGGGCGCCGCCGCCCCGATTGCGGCCGGTGGCTCATCTGAGGGAGCGAGGAATGGATCGGTCCATTATCGACGGAATCGATGCCGCTCGGGAGCGGCTGCGCTTGCTGGTCGAGCGCCTGAGCGACGACGACTTGAGCCGGTCGCTCGGCGACGGGTGGACAGTCGCGGCCGCCCTCGCTCACCTCGCCTTCTGGGACCGCCGGGCCGCCCTCCTGATCGGACGGTGGGAGTGCACCGGTGTCTCGCCGGCGCCGTGCGACATCGACGTCATCAACGACGCCATGCTGGCCCAATGGCGGGCGCTTCCTCCCCGCGCCGCGGCGAACGATGCGCTCGGCGCGGCCGGAGAAGCCGACCGCAAGGTCGCGAATCTGTCCGCCGACCTGGCCGCGGCCATCAAGACCGGGGCGGACATCGCGCTCGACCGATCACGCCATCGCACCGCCCACCTCGACGAGATCGAACACCTCTTCTCGTGAGCGCGATCGAAGCGACGGCGACCGGGGAGCCCGCGTCCCGGCGCTCCTACCGCCGCGAGCTCCGCCGTGGCGCGGCGGCGATGCTGCCGCTCTGGCTCGGCGTCGTCCCGTTCGCGATCGCGTTTGCCCTGCTGGCCCGCACGAGCGGGTTGTCCGCGCTCGAAACGACCGCGCTGAGCGCATTCGTCTTCGCCGGGAGCGCCCAGCTCGCGTTCGTGACCCTGCTTGGGGACGGTGCGGGTGTGCTCGCGATCGTCCTCACGGTGCTCGCCCTCAACCTCCGGCACGTCCTCTACGGACTGTCGCTCAACGCCCACCTGCCGGCACGGCCGCGCCCGCCGCGTCCGGTGCTGGCGTACTTCATGACCGACGAGTCGTACGCCATGACGATCCGCGCCTTTCTCGACGGACGCGGCAGCGATGCCTTTTTCTTTGGCGCCAGCCTGAGTCTCTTCGTCGGCTTCATGACCGCCACCCTCGCCGGGGCGCAGCTCGGACGGGTGCTGCCCGATCCGCGGCGCCTCGGCCTCGAGGTCGTCTTCCCGCTCTCGTTCCTCGCGCTGCTGCTGCCGTTGCTGCGCTCCAAACTCGACGTCGCGGTCGCCATTGTGTCGGGCACGCTGGCGCTGGCGCTCGGCACGCGGTTCAGCGGTGGCGCGAATGTGCTCCTCGCGACGTGTGTCGCGGCGGGATCCGGCGCCCTCCTCGACCGGCGTCCGCATCGACCATGATGGAACCGGGTCGGGCGGGCGTGATCGCGGCCGCCGCACTCGTGACGTACGCGACGCGGATCGCGGGTCTGAGCCTCGGCAACCGAGCGGTGCCGCCTGTGCTCCGGCGCTTCCTCGCCGGCGTTCCGGTCGCGGTCTTTGCCGCACTCGCTGCGCCCGGACTCGGCGGTGCCGACCCCGAGCTCGTCCCGCGTCTGGCGGCGGCGGTCGCGGCGTCGGTCGCGGTCCTCCACTTTCGCCGTCTCTGGGCCTGCCTTGCTGCGGGTCTGGCCGTCTTCTGGCTCACCCGCTGGATCGTCTGAACAGCGCGACCGGCTGGAGCGAGGGGACAGGGGACAGGGAACAGGCAGGGGCGCGTACCGTATCGCGGCCGGATTGCCGGGCACCGCCTTTGGAGAGGGCGCCACGCCGGCTGACGCGCCGCCGCGTGTCCCCTCCGCACGAGAGGGGCGGGGAGTGGGGCCGAGACCGCTACATCCCCATCATGTGGTACCCGTTGTCGACGAAAATCGTCTCGCCGGTGATGGCCGATGAGCCGTCGCTGGCCAGGAAGACGGCCAGTTGGGCGACGTTCTTCGCGTTGAACTCGTCCTTCAGCGGCGCTCGCTCGTTGAGATACCTCCACATGTCCATGAAGCCAGGGATGCCGCGGGCGGCCGCCGACTTGATCGGCCCCGCGGAGATGGCGTTGACGCGGATCCGGTCGCGGCCGAGATCGGCGGCCAGGTAGCGCACGCTCGCCTCCAAGGCCGCCTTCGCCACACCCATCACGTTGTACTGGGGGAATGCCCGCTCTGCCCCGAGGTAGGTCAGGGTCATGATGCTGCCGCCGTCGGTCATCAGCGGCGCGATGCGCCGCGCGGCGGCGATCAACGAGTAGACGCTGATGCTCTGCGCGATCTTGAACCCCTCGCGGCTCGTCTCGATGAAGCGGCCCTTCAGCTCCGCCGGCGGCGCAAAGGCGATGCTGTGGACCAGACCGTCGACGCGGCCGAAGTCGCGCTGAAGCGCCTCGCCGAAGGCGTCCAAGTCCTCGTCTGATTCGACGTTGCACTGGTAGGCGGCGGCGCCCGGCGCCTCGGCGACGAATGCGTCGACGTCGCGCTTCGATCGCTCATCGAGGTAGCTGACCGCCACCCGCGCTCCCGCGGCCGCCAGCGCCTCGGCGATCGCCCAGCCGATGCTCCACTTGTTGAGGACGCCCATCACGACGCAGACCTTGCCCGCCAGCATGCCGGACCGCGGCGCCGCGATTCCCCCTTCTACCATTCGCTCCCTCCCATCTGCCTGAAGGCGCCCGTTTCGTCGTTGGAGGGGAGGGGACATGGAGGTCGCCCTCACCTACGACGACTGACATCATGACTCGTGCATCGCCTCGGTTTCGTGCATGATACCCAGCGCATCGGCGGGCAACGAGGATGAGTTGAGAGCGGAGGCGACGTGAGCGACCAGAACCTGGCGATAATCCCGATCTTCGACGGGCACAACGATACTGTGCTCAGCCTGCGGAGGACCGGGCGCTCCTTCTTCACGCGCGGCGAAGCCGGGCACGTCGATCTGCCACGGGCGCGCGAAGGCGGTCTGGCCGGGGGATTCTTCGCCGTCTGGGTGCCGGATCCGGCCCATCAACCGCTGCCGGGCCAGAAGCCCGATCTGGACCAGGAAACCGCCGCCTATGGCGACCCGTCGACGATGCCGCCGCCGATGGGCGTCGAATATGCGCAACACGACGCGTTGGGCGCGCTGGCCGCGTTGTTCAGGGTGGAGGCCGCCTCGGGCGGGCAGGTCAAAGTCGTCCGGACCGCGGGTGAGCTGCGCGACTGCCTCGCGTCCGGCACCTTTGCGGTCGAGCTGCACCTGGAGGGAGCGGAACCGATCGACCCCGGGTTGGACGCGTTGGAGGTCTATCACCAGGCCGGGGTCCGCTCGGTCGGGATCGTCTGGTCCCGCTCGAACGCTTTCGGCCACGGCGTGCCCTTCAAATTTCCGTCGTCGCCGGACACCGGTCCGGGTCTGACCGATGCCGGGAAGGACCTGGTCCACGCCTGTAACCGCCTCGGGCTGGTCGTCGACGTCTCCCACCTGAACGAGGCAGGTTTCTGGGATGTCGCAAAGCTGACCGAGGACCCGATCGTCGCCACCCACTCCTGCGCGCACGCGATCTGCCCCGCCTCCCGCAACCTGACCGACAAGCAGCTCGACGCGATCCGCGATTCGGAGGGGATCGTCGGCGTGAACTTCCACGTCGGGTTCCTGCGTCCCGACGGCCAGAAAGACACCGCCACGACGTCGGCCACGCTCATCGCCGACCACGTCGACTATCTGGCCGCGCGCCTCGGGATCGACAAGGTCGCCTTCGGCTCCGATTTCGACGGTGCCGACATGCCCGGCGACCTGCGCGACGCGGCCGGCCTGCCGATCCTGATCGCCGCCCTCCGCCGGCGCGGCTACGACGACGCGTCCCTCCGCCTCCTCGGCTCCGAGAACTGGCTGCGCGTGTTCGAGCGGACGTGGCACGCGACGACGTGCTGAGGCGACGCGCCATGCCTGACGGCGACCGTCGCCACCGAACCTGCGGGGAGGAGTGCGGCAACGTCAGCCTGCCTTCGAGCGCAGCGCGACGAGAATCCCGTCGGACTCCGGGTCGTCCCGTAGGACGACGTAGGCGGTGCCGTCACCCACTCCCAGCAGGTCGCCGTTCACCGACCAGAGCACGGCGCCGGTGGACGCCTGGAGCGCGGTGACGCCTCGGGCAGAGGACCACGCGTACAGCACGCCGGCGTCAAGCCGAAGGGGGATGAAATAATCCGAGCGTCCCACGTTGGCCGTCCAGCGCTGCGCGCCCGTTGCCACGTCCAACGCCACCAGCTGGCCGTCCCAGCTCTGGACGTAGACCACGTCGCCGCGATACAGGGGTTGGTTGATCGTGTGGGTCTTGTCGCCGGTATCGTAGGCCCAGCGAAACTGGAGGTCCGCCGAGATCGAGATGCGCTCGACCCAATAGTCGTCGGCGATGAGCAGGTCGTTCCCCGCGCGCGCCAGCCACCCGCCGCTGATGTTGACCCGCTGCATCAGTGAGCCGGTCTCAGCATTGAGCTCTAACAGGCTGTCCGGAAAGTGGCGCTTCGCGCCCCATCAGGCAGGCTATGCG
>JRHI01000914.1_pt1 | contig 28852 bp, 24 predicted proteins | sample 215371 | NCBI WGS metagenome assembly JRHI01 (sample SAMN02929681, study PRJNA255918) | sediment metagenome | biome: cave system; feature: Ice Cave; material: Sediment; isolation source: sediment from deep within a dark volcanic ice cave with no known source of... ...
CAGGGAAAATTCCCGGGAATCTGACCTCCTTTCTAAGTGCCACTGTAGTGTGTCTTTACAAGCCATTCAATCTTCCCAATCAAGGGCTAAATGGCCTGGGAAGCCCGTTTGGGATTGAAACCAGACTATACTAAGGAGTACGACGATAACGTTAAGGTAGGCTAAATGGCCTGGGAAGCCCATTTGGGATTGAAACTTATAATATGTATTGCTAGAATTGTTTGCATCTATGGCTAAATGGCCTGGGAAGCCCGTTTGGGATTGAAACACCCTGTGTACTGGTGATACGGCCTGCGCCTATGTGGGCTAACTGGCCTGGGAAGCCCGTTTGGGATTGAAACCGCACGTTCAAAACGCGTGGGCACACCCGCCACTACAGGCTAACTGGCCTGGGAAGCCCGTTTGGGATTGAAACAGCTACTCCTTGTGCTCGAACAGGTAGACGATAGTCGCGGCTAAATGGCCTGGGAAGCCCGTTTGGGATTGAAACCCAGGGCACTCACGATAGCAATGGTTGGCATGTACGAAGGCTAAATGGCCTGGGATGCCCGTTTGGGATTGAAACTCGGTATGTGGGGTACTTTGCAGGCTATGACCTCACCGGCTAAATGGCCTGGGAAGCCCGTTTGGGATTGAAACTGTCAAATTGAGTCTCATGCCAATTTTGGCTATAGCGGCTAAATGGCCTGGGAAGCCCGTTTGGGATTGAAACCGGCAAATTCTAATAGTGGCGTTGGTTCCGGTCCAGTGGCTAAATGGCCTGGGATGCCCGTTTGAGGGTCGCAACTAATTCATATCTCGAATTCGAGGGACAAAAGAATGGATTGCCAAACGATCCAATTGAGACAGATTATCGAATGAAGAGGCTTGAACGAGGAAAAGGAGAGATGCTCTTTGGAAATACCTCTCTTTTCTGGAGAAAAGCAAGGAGCTTTGTTCTGAACCGTTGCATTGAAAAGGGTATTTTTATCGATAAAGAGTTGTTCTTTGCATTTGAGAAGGAAATATTGGTCTAGTTATGAATTAGTTGCGACCCTCCCGTTTGGGATTGAAACTGCTCGAGTAGCCAGCCTTTGACACTCGTTTCTGATGGCTAAATGGCCTGGGAAGCCTGTTTGAGGGCCGCAAGTATTTTATATATTTCATTTGAGAGATAGTAATTCTAGTATAAGTGAAACATCCATAAAAAAAGAAAAAAGGGTAGTTTTGTGGCAGTAACAATTCTCTTATGTTATGCTCATCAAGACGAGCGCATGGTAAGTCAACTCAAAAATCATCTAAGTTTGTTAGAACACAATGGACTCATTGCAATATGGGATTATGGTAATATCAGTCCTGGTGCTGAGTGGGAACAAGAGATTGATACCCATCTCGACGAAGCTCAGATTATCCTACTCTTAATTAGCGCTTCGTTTTTAGCTTCTAAATATTGTTATAGAGTGGAAATGCAGCGAGCCATCGGACGGCATGAGCGTAAAGAAGCACGTGTTATTCCTATAATCCTTCGCCCCGTTCACTGGAACGAACCACCAATTGATAAGCTTCAAGTCCTACCAGATCATGCTAAGCCTATCTCAACGTGGACTATTCGAGATGAAGGATTTAAAAATGTAGCTGACAGTATTGTTAAGGTAATAGGGCAATGGAATGCCCATAGCTTATCTGATCCGATAGCGGAGAGAAGAGTGTTGATAGTAAATCTCGATCAGCTTATTGAAACTGCCAAATTGCAAATGCAACCGTTATCTCGTGCAATGGCAACAGCAAGTACGCTTCAACAGTTGAGTATTTTTATACCAAACGAAGTTACACTTGCTGATCTTGTAGTGGGATGGCGGACTCTTTCTCATTCTTCTAAACAGGAGGAAGAACCAGCTACGACACAACGTCGCGTTACCTGTAGTGAACTAGCAAATATGGCTTCTCAGTTCACGACTGATCAAGGAAACTTAGCACAGGCAATAAAGACCTGGCATATATGGCTAGATGCTTTTAAAAATAGTGGTGATCCAAGGCAAGCTGCTATGGCAAGGACCTTTACACGCGAACTAACGGAACTGCAAGAAGCCATGCATTAGTTGAGTATTTAGTTTCGCCTCGCGTTCGTTTTCTGTATGCTTGTAGCGTCCGTCTTGCTTTTCTATGGGACTATTATTCCAATAACAAGTAGAACAGGTTGAGCCTATACTCCTCCTGCACGCGTAAAATCCTACGTCGATTAAGTTCCATCAGAAAGACGAGGCGATCGCACTGACTGCCTACAGGCTCTGTAGGAATGCGATGATTGCCTCGTTGACCTCCGTTGCACGCTCCTGCTGTATCCAGTGTCCGCATCCTGCCAGGCTCAGCTTGCGCAAGTGAGGGATGAAATCCGGCATGCGCTCCAGCCGCGTTCTCATGCTGGGGATGTCGAACACAGGGTCTTTATCTCCCCAGATGAAGAGTGTCGGCTGGGTGATTTTCGCTCCACTAAAGGCGGCGAGCAGCTCCCAGTTGCGGTCGAAGTTCCGATACCAGTTGAGGCCGCCGCGAAAGCCCGTGCGTTGGAACTCCGCGGTGTAAAAGTCGAGATCCGCTTCGGTCAACCAGCCTGGCAAGGTCTCTGGATCTCCCGTCCCGGTGAGCATACCTGCGTTGGGATCGGCTTGAATGGGGCGCCAGCGTTCGGATGGAGCAGCATCTCCGGAGGCAGCATACAAAAACTGGCGCATGGTCGCGCGGATGTCGCGCTCAAGTTCCGCCTCGGCTACGCCCGGTTGTTGAAAATAGAGTTGGTAAAAGAAGTGGTCGCCGACCATCCGCCTCATGGCATCGGTCGGACGCACGGCAGCATGCGGCCCATACGCAGGCCCGCGTGGTGTATAGGGAATGCTCAGGACGATTGCAGTGCGGAAGCGATCAGGTCGCATGAATGCGCTATGCCAGGCCACGTTGGCTCCCCAGTCGTGACCGACGATGATAGCCTGCTCTTCACCCAGCGCGTCAAGTAAGCCCACCATGTCGCCAACGAGGTGGAGCGTTGTGTATGCTTCGACGGCGTCAGGAGAGTCCGTCTGGCCGTAGCCGCGTTGATCGGGTGCTACGACGTGGTAGCCGGCCGCGGCCAGTGCCGACAGTTGGTAGCGCCATGAATACCAGTTTTCTGGAAAGCCGTGGCAGAGCAGAAGCAGCGGTCCTTGACCCTGTTCGGCGATGTGCATGCGGATGCCGTTGGTTTCGATGAAGCGGTGCGTTAGCTCACTTGTAGCAGTCTTCTCAGTGTTGTTCCCGTTTGCCATGCGAGTTTCTCCTTCATTAAAGGCATTTATGCCCTTATCATATCACGAAATGTATTGACCCTTGCGGTCGCCCTAAAAGCTCCCCTCTTGTGATACTATGGAACCATCATGAAATAGCAGGCGTTGACGTATATAGTAGGGATGACCTTTGCGATCACCCTGGAAGTCCCTCGACTTGATTAGGAGGTAGCAAATGGCAGTTATCACAACCAATCAACAGCCCACAACAACTGCACGTTGGCCAATCAAGAGGCACACGCTGTGGGTAGCACTTATAGGAGTGTTCTGGACGGCCATAGTGGTGGGGGTCATAGGAGGATTTTTCTTCCACTGGAACTGGACAGGATTCCAAGAAAATGGCAAGCTTTGGGATTGGATCCAACTGCTGAGCGCGCCAGTCTTTATCTCGGCATTGCCACTCATCTTCACAGGACATCGGCATCAAGCAGATGACCAGACGAGTGCACCAACTGCCCAAAGCGGACAACCTGACAAGGCTGAACACCAGGTAGAAGAGGATAGAAAGCAGGAAGCTGCGCTGGAAGCATACCAGGACTACATGCTGGAATTACTCCTGGATAAAAACTTGAGCGGCTCACAGCCAGGCAGCGATGTACGAGAGGTGGCGCGAGCGCGCACATTGACGGCGCTGCGCCGCGTCGGTACAAACCGTAAAGGCGAAGTGTTACGCTTCCTCCATGAAGCAGGACTCATCTACAGAGGCAAAGCAATTGTTGATCTGCGTGAGGCCGACCTGCGTGGCGCCGACCTGAGCAACATCAAGTTGAGCGGAGCCGATCTGTCTGGAACCGACCTCAGCAATGCCAATCTCAGTGGAACCGACCTCAACAACGCCCTGCTCAATGGAGCCAACCTGAAAGGGGCCAATTTAAGAGGAGCCAACTCTACGCAAGAACAGTTGAGCAAAGCTCTTTCGCAGTGATGCCAGGTGGTGTTGAGTAGTGTTAGTGCTTGCGGCTAAACACGATATTGATGATTACAACAGCGGAATAAAACAAGGTGAGTACGAAGAGTATTGGAAAAATTGCCCAATTGGGAGCCTGTGTAGCTGCCGCAAACACTATCAAGCCGAAGGTCATAATGATGAGCAATGTGAAAGTTGTAAGTGGCAAATAGCACATGTTTCTACTAAAACTCCTCTTAACCCCCCTTTTCATCTTTGTAGTCACGATTACCGGTCGCCGCTGGGGCACTCTCATCAGCGGCTGGCTTGTCGGGCTGCCCCTCACCTCGGCGCCCGTCACGCTCTTCCTTGCCCTTGAGCAGGGAACCACCTTTGCCGCCCGCGCTGCTCAGGGCACCATGACCGGGACCATCTCAGTAGCCGCGTTCTGCCTGGCCTACAGTTGGCTTTCTCTACGCCTTCACTGGCTCATCTGCTTACTGCTGAGTTGGGCAGTCTTCTTCGCCTCAACCTTCGTGTTAGAACAACTCTCGCTGCCCCTGCTGCTTTCCTTTATAGGCGTTCTTCTCGTCCTGTCCATCGTCTTAGTTGCTTTACCGCGCGATCGTCAACCCGGTCCCGTCGCAACGCCGCCACATTGGGAAATTCTAGCACGCGTGTTAGTCGCGACCCTCTTCGTTCTGGTGCTCACTGGGAGCGCTGCCCTGCTCGGTCCGCGCCTGAGCGGCCTGCTCACGCCCTTCCCTCTCTTCGCCAGCATCGTCGGAGCTTTTACTCACTCGTTCCAGGGACCAATCGCCGCGCGTCGCGTCCTGCGCGGCGTCATCGCCGGTTCTCTTGCCTTCGTCGTCTTCTTTCTCATCATATCCGCATTGATCGCAATCATGGGGATTACCGCAGCATTCGCCCTTGCCATTCTGGCTGCTATATTGATGCAGGCAATTTCGCTGCGGCTTTTGAGGAGGTATGGTACAGTTATGTGAGGCAGACCCCACCACGCCCCAAGGTTGACCGCAAGGGTCAACCCTACTATATACGGCTCCGCCCCCAGGTTGACCGCCTGACAATTACCCATAAATACAGGGAGAACGGGCAGAAGTATCACAGCATGTAGCAGCAGCAAAACGCATGCCAGCGACGAACCAGCGCAAGCGAAGCCAGCCCTGCCACAACGTTTGCCACCCCGGTGGCCCATCAGAGGCCCGGCGAAGAAACCCACCCAGTTGGGCGACACTGAACACAAACTGCTTGATGGTCAGCCGCTCGACCGCCACGCCCTGCTGCGAGGCGATCACCTGCGCCTCCTCCGGCTCGACCCACGTGGTGGCTGGCTGCTCCGGCTCTTCACGGCAGAGGTTACGCAGCTGCAGCAAGCGCACGGCTATGGGGGAAACGATGGCGAGCAGATTCTCCAAACTGCGTTGCTCCTGCAGATGACGCTGCTCCAGGCGGCAGCCGCTTTTCACGCCGCGATGAAAATCCTCGATGGGCCAGCGGGAGGCGTAGCGGTCAATGGCTTGCCAGGCTTGCTCGGCGTTCTCCACTGGCAGGGCACTCAGCAGGATCCATTCCAGGGCTTCCACCTCCTCGCTCTGCGGATCGCTGTGCTTCTTGGAGCGATGTTTCTGTTGGGGCACAAAGGCCCGTTGGGCTTCCTCCTTGCGAGGAGGCTGAGGCTCCCACACCCGCACCACCCAGAGCGGCAACGGGGCGGTCGTCCCTTGGGTGCCGGTCGGCAGATCGGGAGGAAGCAACTGCATCCGTCCCCAGCTGAGCTGCACCTGCGCGCGTCTGGCTCGCCGTTCATGTGCGCTGGGCACATCAATGCTGCCCTGCGCCTGCGCTGGCCAGGATGTTACCCGGTCGAGCAGATGATCCAGTGCGGGCTCGCCTGGCTCGTCCTCGACAAGCACGCGTCGATTCTGCGCGGCTCGCACCAGAAAGAAGGTGCCCCTCTCCCGACAGCGCTGCACAAAGGCATACATATCAGCGTAGCGGTCTGCCACATGGATCCATACCTGTCCTTCAGGAGGCGCGCCCACCTGCGCAACGGCTCGCGTCCACACCTCACTTTCGCGTGGTCGCTCACGTCGCTTTCGCGTGCTCTGTGTGCTGCCATCAGCCTCGCGCGGAGCGGGCTGGCGCACCCACGGTTCTTGATGCAGCAGTCCAAGCACGCGCTCACTCTTGCCCCTGGGCACCACCGCCAGTACTGTGTGCACCAAGAAGCCGCGATGGCTGCCATTGCCAATGGGTCCCAAGCCGCTGGTGGCTGGGCGATAGCCATAATCCATCTCAGTATCATCATGCACCAGCAGCACCACTCCCGGCTCTCGCTCTGCCTGCTGGCGTGTCTGCTGCCAGACGGGACGACTGATGGCCTCATGGGTCACCCCATCGGCTCGCACCAGGCGGTAGACCGCCTTGAGCGCTCCCCACTCGCCCGCCATTTGTCTGGGCAAGCTCCCCTGCGGATCGGCTGCCATCTTTGCCGCCACCTGAACCAGGCGCCTATTTCGCCGCAGATCGCCTACATCAACCGCTCCAAACATGTCCTGCGCCCATGCCATACTGTCCACAAGCTTCTTTCCGTCCATCCTGTTCTCCTGTTCTGCTGCTCTTTTTTTCTCTTCTCCTCTCTACACGAAATGGACCTCCTGCTCAGACACGCTTCTCGCACTTCTACCGCTTCTACCCGTCATAGTCGGTAATTGTCAGGTTGACCGCAAGGGTCACCCCTACCATACACGTGTCACGCTTCACATACGTGAAGCCGCGGTGGGAGCCGCTCCGTTGACCATGTTTGTATCCTCAGGTTGGTGCGAATGGATGATCCTTGCGGTCATACAATACGCATCAACCGAAGAATGGATGAGTAAAAGAAGGAGTTCCTGTAACGTGTTACAAAGAGAATAAGCAACGATTCTTGTTCACACATTACAGGAGCAGATCATACGAGTGGCATAGATGGATATGTTTTAAACGCCTGTAACATCTCGGTTACTGCTAAAATGCGACTGGTAGTGTTTGCGATCCCAGAATCAGTGTTCCCAGTCGCCAGACAAGAGTTTGCAGATCAGCAGCGAGACGCAGGTTAGGCAGATGCTCGAACAGTGTGCTTATCGCAATCTGACCCTTTAAACGTGCTAAGGGCGCTCCCAGGCAATAGTGCATCCCTTTTTCAAAGGCTAAATGGTGATTGTCCGCTGTGGGAGACAAGGTGCGCCGCAAGTGGGATCAAGCGTGCACGCCGTTTGAGCGGTTGAAAGCCACAGGCAAGCGGAAGTCGCCGAGCGGGAGCAGCAGTTGCGAGCGCTCTATGAGCAGACCAACCCACGGCACTTGCGTGAAGAGATCTATCGAGGATTAGCACAGCTTTGGGAACAGAGCAGCGTATCCGCCACACAGGTGGCGTAATCAGCAGAAAGGAGAAGGCAGGACGCCGTGGTCCCCTCGCTTCCCCGGTCACATTTTCATATGAGCCATCCATGTGCCAGAGGCACGCCACCGTCCATGAAAAGTGGTAGACTAGCCGCAGGGCGCAACCAACGCCAAGAGATCGACGCTTCTCTAGTGCTGAGAGCCTGAATTTGAGTCCGATCCGGGTGCTGCCAGGCACCACCGTCTGTCGCTGTCCGGGAACCTGCTCCTGCGACAAGCACGTAGAAGAGATTCTGAATCGCCACGCACCCCGTTGGCCAACCCAAGCAAGATACACGTTTTGGAGGGGAATTATGCAAGTCGTCTATGAACGCTGTTGTGGACTCGACATCCACAAGAAACTGGTCGTTGCTTGTCTCATCGTGGTGGCCGCCAATGGGCAGCGGCACAAGGAGATCCAGACCTTTCGCACCACCACACAGGAACTGCTGCTTATGAAGGACTGGCTGGCTGCGGCTGGCTGTACCCAGATCGCCATGGAATCGACTGGGGTGTATTGAAAGCCAATTTTTAACCTCTTGGACGGCGACTTTGAACTGCTGGTGGTCAACGCCCAGCACATCAAGGCGGTCCCAGGTCGCAAGACCGATGTGCGTGATGCGGAGTGGATTGCCGACCTGCTGCAGCATGGCCTGCTCAGGGGAAGCTTTATCCCACCGGCACCTCAGCGGGAGTTACGGGACCTCACGCGCCACCGAACCTCGCTGGTTGAGGATCGTGCTCGCGTGGTCAATCGGCTCCAGAAGGTCTTGGAGGACACCAATATCAAGTTGGGGGATGTGGCGACCGATATCCTGGGGAAATCGGCGCGGGCCATGCTCGAAGCCCTGCTCGCGGGCCAAACAGATCCCAAGGTGTTGGCCCAACTCGCCCGTGGACGGCTGCGAAGCAAGATCCCTGAGCTAGAGCAGGCCCTGGTAGGGGTGGTGAAGCCACATCATCGCTTCCTGCTGACCGAGTTGTTCACCCAAATCGATACGCTCGATGAAGCGATTACCCGCGTCGGCAACGAAATCGCAACACGCATGCAGGAGGAGCCAGCAGAGCAACACCAAGTCTCCCCTCGTGATGAGCAGCAGCAGGCTCCCCTAGAGGAGCCACGGCAGGCAAGCGAGAAACAGCCTCTGACCTGGGCAGTCGCTCTGGCGTTGCTCTGCACTATTCCGGGCATTGGTCAACGTGCCGCTGAAGGCATTCTCGCCGAGATCGGCCTGAATATGGCTCGCTTTCCCTCAGCAGGTCATCTGGCCTCCTGGGCCGGAATGTGCCCTGGCAACAGCGAAAGCGCCGGCAAACGCTTGAGTGGGAAGACGCGCAAGGGAAGTCCCTGGCTGCGCATCCTCCTCGTGGAAGCTGCCCACGCTGCCGCCCATACCAAGAACACCTACCTGTCGGCTCAGTACCACCGCTTAGCTGCACGGCGTGGAAAGAAGAAGGCCATGGTGGCCGTCGGACACACGATCCTCGTCATCATCTACCATATGTTGCAGGAACAGAAGTCATACGAAGAGCTTGGAGGCAACTACTTCGACGAGCGCGAGCGCCGGGACACCGAGAAACGGCTCGTACGCCGATTGGAGAAACTCGGGTATCAGGTCACCTTGCAACCAGATAACCCCGCCGCTTGAGCAGTATTTTTCAGAAGAGAACCGAGAATTAGCGAAGATTGCTACAAGCGGAGAGAAGGGTTGTCATGTACCATCCCACCAGTCGCGTCCTCACTGTGCTCGAATTGCTGCAGTCCAAACCATCCATCAGTGGCCCAGAGCTAGCCACTCGCCTGGAGATGGATGTACGCACGGTACGCCGCTACATCACACATCTGCAAGATGTTGGCATTCCTGTCGAAGCAAACATTGGCAGACATGGCGGGTATCGGCTCCGTCCTGGCTTTAAACTACCTCCACTGATCTTTACGGAAGAGGAAGCCACAGCGATCATACTGGGTTTGCTGGCGAATTCGTGGCTGGAGGTGGGACAATCATCGGTTGCCGTTGAAGGAGCACTGGCGAAAGTCTCGCGGGTGCTGCCGCTACGAGCGCGAGAACGCCTGCAAGCCGTTTCTTCGCACGTGGTGCTCTTTCCGCGCAACCAGCAAGCGCGGCCTGATGTCTCTCTGCTGATCGATCTGAGCGGAGCTATTCACGCTTCACAACGGATTGCCATCGACTATCGCTCGCTTCAGCAGGAGAGCACGCACCGCAAAGTCGAGCCGTATGGCATTACCGGGTGGAAAGGACACTGGTACCTGGGCGGGTACTGCTGCCTGCGCCAGGGATACCGCGCCTTCCGGCTGGATCGCATCCAGCAGGTAGAGATGCTCGCGGAGACCTTTGAGAAAGCGGAGGAGTTCGATTTTGAGGCGTTTGTGAGGGAGAGATATGCGACACGCGGCATGCCGATAGAAGTCGAGTTTCAAGCAGACATGGCTACCGTGCAGCAGAAGATTTCTACACTCTATGGTCGGCTTTCGCCCACACCAACCGGGGTGCTGCTTGAGGATCAGTACGATGATATAGAGGGTATGGCGCGTTATCTGATGATGCTGAACCTGCCGTTCGTCATCCATCATCCGCCGGAATTGCGTGAAGCGCTGCTACGGCTGGGAGAGCGGATGGTTCAGATGGCGAGTGCTCAACGTCCATTGCCTGGCAATGGAAACAAACACTTAACGGAGGAGAATTGGTGAAGAAGTGCATACCTTAACCTTTCTTGCTTGTTCTGGTTCACAAAGCCAGGAAAGGGAATTTTACCTCTCATTTGACACGTTCATTGGCTACGCATCTGCAATGAGAATACCAGTAATCCGCAGGGCTCATCTCCAGGGAGTGAGCCTTTTTGTATTGAGCGCAACTAGAGAGAGATAAAATCGATGCAAGATGTCGATCGAAAAATGGTTGATGGTAGTAGCCAGAAAGCGGCTTTACACCCTCTTTAAGGCCATTAACACTAACTGGTTTCGTTTCGTCTCAGTCTAGCTGCGTTAACGCGAGAAAAGGCTCACTCCCTGCACAAAGGCTCACTCTCTGATCTTCTCCGATTGTAGATGCGTAGCTGGCTCGACTTCCGCATGAACAACTCGTTTTTTAGCTCCCGAACCGTGTTAACAGAGAAGTCATTATTCCTTCCAGGGTGGAACGCGGCCCTGCGCAGCAAGCATCGAGTCATATCCGGGTTGGGCAAATAGCTCATGGAGTTGACGTCGACGCACACCCATGTTGCCTCCATCGTAAAGGGGGAAGACGAGTGCGTCACGCAGCAAACGTTCGAGTGGGGTCTTCTTTGTATAACTTTCCACACCAACGAGGCGCATGGCATCGTAGACGACCTGCACGGCGAGCTCTGAGCAATAGACCTTGGTCATGACTGCCAGCTCTTGCCCGCGTCCACCTGTTTGCTCAAGATAATGGCAGGACTTCCACGTCAGGTAGCGTGCCGCCTCAATCCGCATCTTGATGTCGGCCAGCATGTAGCCGACGTTCTGGTGTTCGATGATCGGCCCCGAACCCAGGCGTCGCTCGGATTTCGCAAAGTCCAGAGCATATTCAAAGGCACGACGCATCACGCCAACACAGGCCGCCCCGATGAGGGCAGCTGTCCAGGAGAACGCGCCCGCTACGATTTCAAGTCCCTGACCCAGGTGACCGATGAGATGGTTGGCAGGTACGCGCACATCCTCAAAGTGAACGCGCGGTGTCATGACCCCACGATGCCCCAGTTTGTCGTACGCATCGATGACCCGTACGCCAGCAGCGTCGCCCGGCACCATGATCACCGCCAGCGACTCGCGTGCCCCCTTGGTCGGGTCGGTACGGCACACGACCGAGTAGACATGTGCTCCCTTGCCCTCCCAACCTGTCCCGTTGGTGGTGTAGTGTTTTTGCCCTGTGATGATCCAGTTGTCCCCATCACGACGAGCGAAGGTCTGCACCCCCGCTTCAGCATCGTCGGAGTCAAAGTTGGCCCCGCCAGCCACCTCGGTAAATGCGAATGAAGCGAGCAATGCCCCATCCTCGTCATCAACGAAGGGCTGGAGGAAAAGCTTACGTTGGGCAGCATCACCGAATTGAAGGACGGGCTGCAATCCCAGTCCACTGGCCAGCAGCGTAGTGGGGACATTGACATCTATGCGTGCCAATTCCTCGGCGGCAATGGCAAAATCCACGAGTCCGAAGCCAAGTCCGCCATCGGCCACGGGAATGAACGACTTCGTGAACCCAGCCTTCGCCATCTCGCGGAAAGCGGCTCGCGTGGAATAAAACGCCTCGGCTGGATCAGCAATCGCATCGAGTTGCGCTGCAATGGGAGCCAGCACTCCCTCTGCAAAAGCACGAGCATTGGCCTGGAGTTGGAGTTGTTCTGGGCTGAGGGTGAAGTCAATAGTCATGGTTGATTTCCTTTCTCTTCGTGTTCTCAACAACTATACAGTGACAAAGGACAGCTACAAAATGTACTTCTAGTAACTCAACAACCCATATGAGTGAGGAGAGCGCTATGAAACCGACAGAAAAAGAGGTAGGGAGACTACTCCAAGTATACTTAGCAGCACATGGTGAGTCAAGCGCATAGTCCCTCGTGTGAGTGAACTCTTCTCCCAGTTGTCAGTCACTCCTATTGCCTAAGAGAGGGAGCCACTGCTTTATAGAGCAAGTTGTACTCTGTTCACAGAAACAGGGACACACGCGCAAGTCGCCTTCACATGGCGGGACGAGCATTTCCGTGCGAAATTGGCAGTGGGGGAGCCGTTCCTACTTTACCTGCCTATACTCATTAGTGGCGTGAGACCCTGATGATCTATTTTGAAGAACAGGATGGGCAACTCTCCCGCCTGGTCGTCTGCCAGATGCAGCCACAAAAAGCATTGGTTATCCTTGGTGTTCTGAACACAATAGGAGATGTTGCGCTGCCGGAGCATCCATTTAGTTATCACTGCTAGGATCGTGAAACTGCGCTTCTCCTGGTTTCAGCTCATCAAACGTGGGCATAAGTATCACACTGGTTACAAGGGGTATTCTCCAAAACCTTGCGATAAAAAGTACCCTCTGTAAGATCGCTTTTGAACGCAAGTGCCTCTTGAGAAGCAAGAGCGCAAGATAGAAGAAGTTTTTCCTAATCACGTATGCTATGCTAAGGTAGCAGAGCAGAAGGTGATACTCTCCCGCAGGAGACTGATCTCCGCAGCTCTGGGATCATTGAAAGGAGCAATCATGATGGCAAAGAACACCAAAGAGAACATTCCCGCAGTCCCTGAGATGAAACTTGAGCTGGTGCCGGTCCCAGTGTCTGATGTTGACCGCGCCAAGGCTTTCTACGTCGAAAAAGCCGGTTTTATGTTAGAGGTTGATACGCGGCCTACCGACACAATGAGGGTTGTCCAACTCACGCCGCCCGGGTCGGCTTGTACCATTGTCTTTGGGACCGGTATGGGCGAAATTACTGACATGAAGCCCGGATCAGTGAAAGGGCTGCACCTGGTTGTAGCGGATATAGACACAGCGCGTTCGGCTCTCGTGAAGCGTGGAGTTGAAGTTGGCGAGATCACAGATGTTCAAGGAGTGAAGTATGCCGGCTTCAGCGACCCCGATGGCAATTTGTGGCTGTTGCAGGAATTTCCGCCAGAGCTTAGACAGCCCGGACAGAGTTTTTCCTAAGCAGGAGGCTCCATTGACCATCAACCACGTCTTCGCTGGCATCGCCGTGGCCGCCTACAATGCGGCGCTCGCGTGGTACGAGCGCTTCTTCGGACGACCCCCAGATGTCATCGTGACGGAAAACGAAGCCATGTGGAGGGTAATAGATACAGGATGGATCTACGTGGTCGGTGACGCCAACCGCGCGGGATCGGCCTTGATCACGCTCCTCGTGGACGATCTAGAGCATCACATTGCTGAGCTCCGTGAACGAGGACTTGAAACCTCCGCGATCGACACCGTGCCAGGGCTCTACCGAAAAGCGGTGATGACCGATCCCGAGGGCAACATGATCAGTTTCGGCGAGGACCTCAGCACACACAGCTGAATTCTGTGGGGGGCATAGAGCTCACCAACATGTGCGCTTCATGCCTTTCTCATCATGAACACCTAAGACCGAGATACGCGTAAAAAAAGAGTGCGACACGTATCTCGGTCTTAGGTCGATTACGCATGCACGCGTGATGATCGGTCGGCCAAGTGCTCGACGAACCAGTCCCGGGCCGCCCCGCTGGACTCCTCAAAATCCTTGACGTAGGCGTCGAAGTGGCCGCCCGACAGGATCTGCAGCTTCTTGGGCTCGTTGGCGCGTTCGTAGGCAGCAATGGCCAACTCGGCCGAGGTGAGGTGGTCCTGCCGTGCGACGATCATGAGTAGTGGGGTGGGACTGATCCACGGCAGGTATGTGCCCGGCTCGTACTCGGCGAACATCTCGATGCTGCGCAGCGTCACCTCGTTGCGCCAGGACGGTGCCCGCAGCCTGCCGGTCTCGGTGAACCACTGCCAGGAGTCGGACGTAGGCAGGGCGGATGGGGCCAGCGGGTCCTGGGCGACCACCGGGACCATGGTCGGGGCCCCGCCACGGAAGCGGTTCAACCGGTCCTCATCGAACTGGGTACGGAGCCCTGCGATGAAGTCCGCTCGGACCAAGGCTCTGAAGTTGTCGTGTCCGCTGACCAACAGCGCCTGACTGACCACTGCCTTGACCCGTCGGTCGATAGCACCGACAACCAGCACGTGGCCGCCGGAGTAGCTGCTACCCCATATACCGATCCGATTGGCATCGACCTCCGGTAAGGTGGTGGCATAGGTGATCGTATGCCGATAGTCGCGGATCTGCGCCCACGGGTCGATTTCCTGTCGGGGCTCGCCGTCACTCGTGCCGAAGTTGCGGTTGTCGAACACCAGCGCGTTCAACCCTGCAGCGGCGAAAACCTCGGCGTAGCGGTCAAGATACATCTCCTTGACTGCGGAAAAGCCGTGTGCCATCACGATTGTCGGTGCCGACCCGCTCAGCCCCTCCACAGGATAGAACCATCCACGTAGTGTGACATCCTCGGCGTTGAACTCGATGTCCCGTCTAGCCATATGATCCTCCTTTCCGGTTAGCAACATGGCCCAGAGGACAAAGATTAACTCGACTCTGGCCGCCATGGTTCCCAATAGTCGAAAGTGTACCCAATTTTTCCTCACCCTGTCAAGCCTGCGCATTCCCCCCTGGCCTATTAGGCCCTTCATGGAAAATTATCATTATTCAAAGTTTGATTTTTTCATAACCTTATCTTCTTAAACAGGGTGGATACCCACTTGATGTGCTCTCAAGAAGTGCCAAGGACCAGGGACACCATAGCACAAACTTATGTAGCGATATTTCCGACAGGCATCACAGAATTCGCTGAAGAGGCAATATTCTCTGGTGGAAGCAAACACAAGTTCCTTCATCTAGAACTGATCACTTCGCGCCTTTTCGATCTCCTTCAAGCTCACGGTTTGTCCGGAGAGTTCCTGGCAGATCGCACGACGCAAATTGATGTCGCCAGGTCAATGCTCTCTCAATGGTCGGTCACCATTTGGGATCAAGTGTCTGGGTTGACTCCTCACAGTCGTCCATGCTAAGCCAATAAATGGTTCTGGTCATATAGTGACAAAAAATTAGCTGTTTCCGAAGGCTGAACGCAGGCCAGCAGCCGCGTCGGCAAGAGCTTTCTTCCCCAGGTCTATCATGCCACCCATGCTGACAAAGCCGTGGATCGTCCCGTGATAGCGTGTGGCTGTCACTACAACGCCAGCCTGCTTAAGTTGGACTGCGTACATTTCTCCCTCGTCCCGCAGAGGATCGAACTCGGCGGTAATCACCATTGCCGGTGGCAAACCGCTCAATTCCTTTGCCTGGAGTGGAAATGCATAGGGATGTTTTATATCGGCCTCACTCGACAGGTAGTGACCCAGGAACCAGATCATATCATCTCTAGTAAGCATGTATCCTTCGCCGTTTTCCCGGATGGAAGGGGTACCAGGTAGGTAATAATCGGTGGCTGGATAGATCAGTAACTGGTAGACTAAACTGGGACCACCGCGGTCACGAGCCATCAATGGCACGACTGCAGCCAGGTTGCCGCCCGCGCTATCACCTCCAACGGCAATGCGTGTAGGGTCACCGTTGAAGGTGGTCGCGTTATCCGCAACCCATGTAGTCGCCGCATAACAGTCTTCTGGCGCTGCGGGAAATTTGTGTTCGGGGGCAAGACGGTATTCTACCGAGACGGTTATGCAACCAGCTGCGTTTGTCAGCCTGCGACAAATGACATCGTAACTTTCGATATTGCCGATGACCCAACCACCGCCGTGAAAGAAGACGAGTACAGGGAATGGACCCTTTCCTTCTGGCGTATAGAGACGTACCGGAATCTTTCCCTCCGGGCCTGGTATCTCACGGTCTTCAACCTTGCCGACAGGTTCTGCTTCGCCGGCCAGCGCAGCCATTGCAAGTATTGCCTGGCGGGCATCTGCAACAGACAGACTGTGCATAGGCGCACCGCCCATGGCCGCTATCATGTCTAATACTGCCTGAGTTTGTGGATCCAGTGGCATGCGTTCTTCCTCCTAGTTGTGTGCATATTTGAGTTACCAGGGGAGGTGCGGCCTTCATTGTTCTTCATTGTTCCTCGGACGTGGCTGCTTAACCCCAGCATATACGAACAATGATACAACCTGAGGGGCCCTACTATCAAATACTTGAATATCAAATACGTGGTAAGCAGGAGTTCCATCAAAAATCGCGGAAGCAAAGAGTGTACATTTTGTCATGAAGTGGGTGGAATTTTGATACTTCTATGGGCGGCCTGTGCTTTTTTGAGGCAACGACCACCCGCATCATTGTACTGGTTTCGCCTATTTCATGCCAAAATGTACAGCTACGACAGATACTGGTAAGAAACTACGACACCCAATTATCTCATTTACAGGTAGGGGCGAAGATACTACGAAGCGATGTTATTTTGTTATCGCTTCGTATCCATTATAGGAGCCAATACATCAGCAAATCAACGGCCTTCACGCAAGGGTGATGATACCGCGAGAGCCATCAACGGTGATCTGCTGGCCTGTTGTGATGTGTTCTAGCGCCCCGGTCACGCCCACGACTGCGGGTATGCCATACTCGCGGGCAACGATGGCTCCATGCGACATCGGGCCACCCATTTCCATCACCAGGCCGCTGGCGGTGAAGAACAAGGGAGTCCATCCTGGGTCGGTTGAGGGAGCAACTAGAATTTCGCCCGGCTCCAGACGAGCGCCAGCTGGATCAAGGATCACACGCGCCTTTCCGCTCACCACCCCTGCTGACGCTGGCGCACCTTTGAGGACACTATCGGTGGCATTTCCCTGTTCTCGTATTATGATGGCCTCCGGTTCGGTGCCATCGGAGAGCATGATACGCGGGATATGCCTTCGCCCCAGTTCGCGCTCATAGCTGGCCCGGCGTTCTCGCACAAGAGCACGCACATTCTGGCCTGCCAGGGCCTCATGGGTCTCTTTTAGCGTGATAAAGAAAATGTCTTCGGCAGCTTCCAGGCGTCGGCAATGTGCCAACTCTTCTCCAATGGCTAGAAGGCGACGGCGTGCGCCTGCCATCAGCAGGACGAAGTCGAACTTAGGTACCTCACGCAGGCCAGAAAGAGCGCGTATGCGGTGCAGACAAAAGCCTGTCAGTTGGCTACGAAGCCAGCCATGTCGTCGAGCGCGTCGGATCAATGTTTGCACCATTGCTTCCGCTTCCTGAGCACTGCGCTGAAACTGGACATCAGGGGCGGTATCTGGATCGTTCAGTGCCAGGTAATTTGCAAGCATGCCGAGCAGGTATGTCGGGTCCTCTGACCAGCGTGGCAATCCCAGATCGATTTCGGCCACTCCTCGATGACCGTAGAGAGAGAGGAAATCAGCTAATCCCTGCTGTAATAACGGAGGTAAGCTCTCTGCTCGATATGCCTGCGCTAATTGTGCAGGTTGCTTGTCGTGGAAGAGGGTAACGATAGTGGATTCTGCGCGCAGCCGCTGTGCCAGTTGCCAGAGTTTCAAGTCCATCTCGGTGGTTGGATTATAGGGCAATCCGCGTCGTACCAGCTGAATTTCATCATCGGTCGCCAGCCCTTTCAGCAGTCGTTTCGCTATAGCTGGCAGACCAAAGACCAGGAATATAATAGGCATAATGTTGAACATGACATATGGGAATTGCGCTAGAACTGTTTGTTCAATAGTTGTTAATAATTTGCGCGGAGTGGCACGAAGTGAGCGCTGGCCCCATGAGCGTAGCCACTCTTGCAAACGGTCTTGATTTGCTCGTGCGGCTTTGGGGTTGAGCAGTGCCTGCACCAGGCGGAGAAGCGGACGAGCGCGAGCACGGACGAGCAATGACAATACTTTACGTATAACGCTCAATCGTGACGTGGGGATGGGTGTGAGACGTGGATCAGAGGCGAGCTGCTGAAAGACAGGACCTGAGCGGGCTTCCATCTGTCCCATGATCTGAATCAGCAAGGGATGCCACAGGGCGCTACGAAACATTGGCGTGAGATCAAAGAAGAGACGATGTGCCGCTTCTACTACAAATGGAGGCCCGGCCAAAAGGTCACGTGGAGGAAAGCCCGCTGTTCTGGCTCCTGCTGAGGCTATGAGGTGGAAGAAGGATGCTCCCATTGGCGTAAATGGACGGTAGACGCCCTGCGCTACGTTGACCGAGAAGTAGACGCGCACGTTCTCTTCTGATGTGGGTGCGGTGACAGGCAAGGGATAGAGAGTAGTAATTGGTCGTGCCTGCGTCAGCCATAGCTTGCTGGTTTCATCAATGGCCCATTCGATATCCTGGGGTGCTCCAAAATGTGCCTCTACCTGTTTCCCTAATTGGGCCAGCGCGGTTATCTGCTCGTCAGTAAGACAGGACGTTGTATCTCCTTCGGCTAATTCATGCTTTTCTGTGCCACCGCCGGGCAACGCACGAACAAGCAAGCGCTTCTCTCCCAGGCGTCGCTCGACGATCTCTCCACTGTTGGTATTGACGATAAAGTGATCAGGAGTAACCGCGCCGGAGACGACCGCTTCACCCAGGCCGGGATTGGCATCGATAACGGCTTGATGACGCCGACCGGTGAGAGGATTGGCGGTAAAGAGGACACCTGCAACGGTTGCGTTGACCATGCGTTGTACCACGACGGCAAGGCGAACAGTGCGAGCATCGATACCGTTGCTCGCTCGATAGCTGACGGCCCGGTCGTTCCACAGCGAGGCCCAGCAGCGTCGTACGGCATCGAGCAGGGCATCGAAGGTGATAACGTTGAGAATGGTATCCTGTTGTCCGGCGAAACTGGCGAAAGGGAGATCTTCGGCAGTGGCTGAGGAGCGTACAGCTACCGCGAGGGGAGCATTGTGGGTGAGCTGCTGATAGGCGTCTTGTAGCACATTTACAAGGGATGGTGGAATGGTAACGGATTGTAAGCGATCACGAGTCATGGACGCATAGTGTTCCAGGCGATTGATATCACCAGCATAGGTTGTAGTTAGCTCATGAAGGAGTTCTTCAATTTCCGCTTACGGGCTCGCGAGTTCATACGCTGCTGTTGTCAGACAGAAACCTTCTGGTACAGGTAGCCCTGCCCGTATCAGTTCGCCTAAATTTGCTCCTTTGCCACCAACCAGCAGTAATTGACTGGCATCGACAGCGCTCAGAGGGAGTACAAGCGGTCTATCACCCTTCTGAGCTGCTTGCTGGAGACATGTTTGATCTTGCATGTTCATCTGAGTGCCTCCTTGCGGCGACGGCGAGTAGTTGCATAGCTTGTTCGACGACACCTCTCTCTGCAGGTGAGAGGTAAGCCATGACTGCTATCTGTGCCTCCACTCGCTTCTGTTCGATTGTTTGCACAAAAGCCCAACCATCCGCGCTAAGCGACACACGTTTGGTGCGTCGATCTCGTGCGTCTTCGTTGCGACTGACCAAGCCACGTGTCACCAATTGATCGAGCAGACGACTGGTAGCTGATACAGAGCGCCCAAACAACTCGGCCACACGCTTGATCGTCAACTCTTCATCACCGGCCAATACAAACAGCGTAGCGAACTGGATAGCCGAAATGTCGAAGTTGTGGGAGCCTGCAATCGTGCTGAGCAGCATCTCCTGCCACGTGATACGCCGGTAGGTGATCAGGTTTTGTGCCAGCAATGCATAATCGTGGTTGTCGATAATAATCGTTGTTTCTCCTCAACATTTGCAATTTTATACTAGTTGCATCAATGCAATAATAGCATAAACACAAAGAAATAGCAATCCTTTTGGAATAGTAATGCTTGTTGGCGATTTGAAACCTGACGGGAAACAAGCGGGCTCTTGTATGGTATACTGAACAATAATAGAAACCATAGCGCCGCCCTTCTTGTCGAATGTCTGAAGCGCCAACACGCCAATATAAGCGCAAAGAGTTTTTCTTTGCGTCCGCCCGAGAGCGAACGAGAGCAAATACATTAGGAAGCCGCTTTGCCCCTCCCCACCCCTGGGCGACGCAAGCGTCCCCACCCCACTTCCTCTCCTCTCCCGCCCCTACAAGAGGAGCGCCCCTTTCCCTCCCATCTGCTATAATTAAGTCTCGACGACCACCATTCAGGAGGAACGACTATATGAAAGCGGTTTTATGTAAAGAATACGGCCCGCCCGAGAGCCTTGTCATAGAAGATATCGCAGCGCCCACGCCCGGCAGGGGCCAGGTGGTCGTCAGCGTCAAGGCCTGCGGGGTGAATTTCCCGGACACTCTCATCATTCAGGGCAAGTACCAGTTCAAACCGGCCATGCCCTTCTCTCCTGGCAGCGAGGTTTCAGGCATCGTCAAAGAGGTGGGTGAGGGCGTCGACACCGTGCAGGTTGGTGACCACGTTATCGCCTTCACCGGCTGGGGTGGCTTCGCAGAAGAGGTCGTCACCGAGGCAAGCAAGCTTATCGCCCTACCTGGAGAGATAGATTTCGTGACCGCAGCCGCCTTTACCCTTGTCTACGGCACTGCCCATCACGCGCTCAAGGATCGCGCACAGATCAAAGCAGACGAGACGCTGCTCGTGCTCGGCGCTGCTGGCGGCGTCGGTCTCGCGTCAGTGGAGTTGGGCAAGGTCATGGGCGCGCGCGTCATCGCCGCCGCTTCCAGTCCTGAGAAGCTCGCGGTCTGCAAACAGCACGGCGCGGACGAGTTTATCAACTATACTACCGAAGACCTCAGGGAGCGCATCAAGGCTCTTACCGGGGGCAATGGAGTTGACGTAATCATCGATCCCTTGGGAGGCGCTTACTCGGAACTCGCCCTGCGCAGCATCGCCTGGAATGGTCGCTTTCTGGTCATTGGCTTCGCGGCTGGCGACATCCCGCGCATCCCGCTGAACCTGGCGCTGCTCAAAGGCTGCTCTATCGTCGGCGTCTTCTGGGGATCGTTCACCGAGCGCGAGCCAGGACATAACCAGGAAAACCTTCACGAACTTCTCAGCTGGCTTGCGCAGGGCAAGCTCAAACCCCATATCTCCGAGACCTACCCGCTCGAAGGAGCCGCGCAAGCCCTGAATGACGTCCTGAACCGCAAAGTCAAGGGGAAAGCAGTCCTTTTAACCAATTTATAACGACCTACAAAAGCCTTATTCAACAGACCGGAACCTGGTAAGGTCCCCACATTCACGCATGTACACTTTCATTGCCTTGATACAACAAACATGCTATAGTAGCGAAGCGAAACTGATATCGCGCGTTCTCAAGACACCTTCTTTTTATTTTCTCAACAAGGGGGTTGAAGTAGTATGTTCATACCAGACAAGAACGTTATCGCTCACCTCCATGCACAGGATGCACTGACCCAAAACGAAACGCTATTTCGTGCGCTCTTTGAAAACAGCTCCGATATCATTGTACTGGTTACTGCTGAAGGTCTCATCAGTTATGTATCTCCATCCATCACACGCATACTTGGTCACCCTTCTGAAGAGATCGTTGGACGTCACGTGCCTCTACTTATCCATCCTGATGACCTTGCCTTGATGCAGGGGGTGTTTGCAGATGTTTTACAATCGCCTCGAGAGAGCCTTCGTGCTGAATACCGCTTACGCCATTGCGATGGTTCCTGGCGCTGGTTTGAGGGAGTTGGCATGAATGTACTCGACGATCCAGGTGTGGAAGCCATCGTCATCAATTTTCGCGATATTACCGACCGCAAACAATCAGAGGACCAATTGCTTTTTCAGGCGGATATCTTACGCAATGTAACTGAAAGCGTCATAGTGACTGACCTCAAGGGAAGCATTATCTATTGGAACGAGGAAGCTCAGCGCGTCTTCGGCTATACCCCTGAGGAGATGCTTGGCAAAACAACAAGCGAATTGTACCCAGATAGTGATACCATGCTCCTTGCCCATGACTTAGAGAATATACTGGCGGGAAAAGACTTTGTCGGCGTGTGGCTGGGGCGCAGAAAAGATGGAACATCGGTCTGGATTGATATTAAGACGACACTCTTGCGCGATAGCAGGGGAGCGGCTCATGGCTTCATTGGCATTGCAAAAGATATTACCAGTAGGAAAGTAGTTGAGCAGGCGCTCGACATTCAGCAACAAGAGTTCCAGGCCATTGCCGAGCACGCCCGAGATATCATCTCGCGCTTCGATCTGGCCTATCGTCACGTCTATGTCAACCCTGCTATAGAAGCCTTTACTGGATTACCACGTCACACGTTCATCGGGAAGACGTTTGAGGAACTGGGCATGCCTGATTCTCTTGCATCAGATTGGAAAGCTGCCTTGAGAAAGGTGTTTGAGACGGGGCAAGAAGAAATCATCGAATTTGCATTCCCTTCACCCATGGACAGCAAATGGTTTGAGTCACACCTGATACCGGAATATGCACATGATCGGACGGTTGCCTCTGTCTTAGTGATAGCGCGTGAATTCACCGAACGCAAGCGAGCGGAAGAGCAGCTCAAAGCGAGCGAAGAACGCTTGCGGGCTCTTCTGGAACACAGTGCCGATGCGATTTCGCTCCTCGATCATCGAGGGAGAAGGATGTATGCGACGCCCTCATCCGCACGCATTATTGGCTACGAGCCGACGGACTATCTCGGCGAAGGAACAATTGAGCAGCTCCACCCCGATGATGTCTCCCAGGTACAGCAGATATTTACGGCGATCATTGAGCAACCCGGGTTGAGTTTGCCCGCGCAGTTTCGGGCGCGACATAAAAATGGGTCATGGGTCTGGCTAGAAGGAACCGGCACCAATCTGCTTGATCACCCCAGTATTCAGGCGATCGTCGTGAACTACCGGGATATCACCGAGCGCAAGCAGGCAGAAGAGGCGTTAAGACAGAGCGAAGAAAACTTTCGCGTTCTCGCCGCTTCCCTGCCAGAAATTGTCTGGACTGCTACGCCTGAAGGGTCAATACAGTATTATAACCAGCGCTGGTATGATTATACCGGCTTTGAACCAGCAAGCAAACAACCTGAAGCATGGAGCGCCATTATTCATCCAGATGATCTGTCGCATGTCCTTGCCAGATGGGAAATTGCTCACACTACTGGCGAGCCTTTTGAGGCAGAATACCGCTTGAAACGAGCGGATGGGATGTATCGTTGGCATCTGGGACGTTCTATCGCAATCAAAGAGAAAGACGGTATCATCAATAAATGGTTCGGAACGGCAACGGACATTACCGACCAAAAAGAGGCAGAGCAGCAAAAAGATGAGTTTATCAGCATCGCCAGTCATGAACTCAAGACGCCCGTCACAACGATCAAAGGCTTGACACAACTGCTCAAACGAAGGCTGGAGAGGCAGGGGGCAACGGAGCTTGTCTCGATCCTTGCCAGCGTGGAGACACAAATCAATCGATTAACCCGCCTGGTGAATGATTTGTTGGATAGCTCTAAAATCCAGGCGGGCAGATTAGACTATGTGCAAGAAGCGGTTGATCTTGACGCACTGGTTCACAACATTATTGAAACCATGCAACTGACCACAACAACTCATACCATTTCAATCCATGGAGCATCACACGCATCCATTAAAGGTGATAGAGATAAGCTAGAACAGGTATTTATTAACCTTATAAGTAATGCGATCAAATATTCTCCTCAGGCCACGAGCGTTGACATTCACCTGGCAGTTTCATATGACATGGTGATGGTAAGTGTTCACGATAATGGCGTTGGTATTCCCGAAGAGCAGCAGCACAAAATCTTTGAACGCTTCTATCGAGCTCAGGATTCCACTGATAGAGCCGCGCCTGGACTTGGCATGGGATTATACATTGCCTCTGAAATCGTCAAGCGCCATCATGGAAAGATCACGGTGACAAGCGAAGAGGGAAAAGGATCAACGTTCACTGTGTACCTTCCTCTTGAGAGCTAAAGTACGAAAAATGTGGGGAGAGGCACATGGCGCTTACCTTATCCGACGATCAAGCCCGCTTGGTGCGCTTACGCGCTCAGTTGCTCACTTCACAGCATCCTGCTGAGGTCAACGGTGTTGCTCATATTGTAAAGGAATTGTGCGGCATTCAGGCGCAGGATGCACGCGCTGCGGCGCTCGCGGTGCGTGTTCGTAGTACCGGCCTTTTAGTATCCGATGTCGAACAGGCGCGGGTGCAAGAGCGTACTGTCATTCGCACGTGGGGACCGCGTGGCACGCTGCACCTGCTGGCAACTGAAGACCTCGGCTGGCTCCTGCAACTCCTCGGTCCCTTTTTTATTGCGGGAGATCGGCGACGGCGTGAAGAACTGGGTTTGGACGAGGACACCTGTGCGCGAGGCATCCAGATCATCCGTAACGTTCTCGCGAACCAGGGTCCGCTGACCCGCGCTGAACTCGTGGAGCAGTTGGCGGTCCATGGCCTTCGTCTGGAGGGACAGGCCAGGCCGCACCTCCTGAGTCGAGCCGCGCTCGAAGGCGTTATCTGCTTTGGGCCTGACCACGGTAGCGAGCCGACCTATGTTCTCCTCAGCGACTGGATAGACCAGGAACACAGAGAGCACTCACTGACACAGGAAGCAGCACACGCAGAACTCGCACGGTGCTACCTTAAAGCATATGGTCCCGCCACACCAGAAGACCTGGCGGCATGGTCAGGGATGCCTATGAGCAAGACACGAACGGCGTGGCAAACCATCGCTGACCAGTTCATTGAGGTAAAGATTGCTAACCGCCCAGCGTGGATGCTCAAGTCGCGTGCTGCATGGCTGGACGACCTATCCGCTCATGCTCCTACCCAGGCCCTTGCTCCAATTGTCCGCCTGTTACCGCGCTTTGATACCTATTTACTTGGCTATCGGAAGCGTGACCTCTCGGTGCCCCCCGAGCACGCAAAACGCGTTAACGCTGGAGGTGGGATGATTCACCCGACGGTAATGGTAGATGGTCGTGTCGTGGGGATATGGAAGAGTACATGTAAGAGAAAGTACCTGGATGTTGTCGTGGAGGCATTTGACGAGATGGCGTCTGAGGTGCATGCAGGACTGGAGGCGGAGGTCGCTGATCTTGCTCGTTTTTTGGGAGTACAGAGCAAACCGACTCACGACCTTATTGGTCATTCTCATATGTAGGGACTTTCGAAAATTACATTGCGTTTGCACCAACTTAAGAACTGTTGAGATGCCTGGCCAGACGCCACCCCACCCCTAGGATGACCGCAAGGGTCATCCAGCGCGGGACGGCCAGTACATGCGGTTCTATTTCAAGCTCATCTGAGCTTTGCTCGTGTTACCTGGAGAACCGCCGAGATTGCTTCTGACCTTCCCGGAGACATGATGCGGTGAGGACTGTGACTTGTCGCATGGCACGCTCCTTTCATATGTTCCAGGAATGGCGTTCTGGAACTGGTCAGAAAAAGTATTGTACGTTGAGTTTACCTGAAGCTGTGGGGGAATGTCAAGAGTAGGTACGCTCGTAGTCAGGGTCTGTGAATTCGTGCTGGAGGGACCTCCTTTGAAGAAGGAGGGCGAAAGCCTTCCGAGGGTGAGAAGAGAAGTGGCGTCGGGAAGCGGTAATCTGAGAGGAACCCGTACGATGGATCAGGGTGATAGCCAGATTGCGCAGAGCGGCCAGAGACTGAGGAGCAGAGCCAGTCCGCACGCGAGAGCGATCTTCCCCAAAGGAACCATCGCGCACGTAATGCAAGGAATTCTCGATACTCCAATGACCGCGGTTCAGATCGAGGAGACGTGGTGGGCTGGCTTGCAAGGGCGTCAAGTCAGTGATGAGGTAGACGATTTCTTCGGTTGTTTTGCCAGTCTTGCGAACGGTCACCGTGCGGGTGACACGAGCCACTTGGCGCACCAAGGGCCAGCTTGGAGCGAGATAGTCGTTCAAAGAGGTGGTGACCTCCAAGAGCCGTACCTCGGTGCGTCCTCGGTGGTAATCGACCGTGCGGATGCGCTCGGACGGGGCAATGACCGTGTGAGGATCGCTGAAATACGTGGCGAGATCGGCATAAAGGGTGGGTTGATTGCCTTTGATCGTGAGCACAGAGAACCCGAAGAGCGCATGCACCGTACGCATGAAGCTGGCATGAGTATGCAGCGCATCAGCGGTGTAGACACGAGGCTGCATTGGCAAACAGGACAGCAGTTCCTGCGCGATGGGGATCTCGTTGGTTTTCTCGCTCACGCGCACCTGGAGCAGGGTTTCCTGGGTCTCGTGGGTACAAAACGCCAGCAGATGAGGTCCTTTCTGCTCCGCTGTTGCTGCACCTCGGACCGTTTTCCCATCCAACGCGACGGCTTCCTCATCCTTGGCAGGACGACTGGCTCTGACCCAAGCAGCGAGCACCAGTTCCAGGTGACCAACACTCAAGCGGGGAAGCAGACGACGATACAGCGATCCTGTCGGCGTGTAAAAATCGCGTGGTCCAAACACCCGACGCAAGAGCACCTGCTGGTCGCGACACCATTCTCCCACGGCTTCCAGCGAATTGCGGTTACACAGCAATGCTGCGACCAGGCAGGTCAGCAAATACGGCAGGTCATAGCGCTGCCCATGGCGCGAGCGCGGATCAGGTACGGCACCAAACGCCTTATACAAACTGAGCAAGGGCTCATCTGCCAAGAGAGAGGTCTGTTGCTCATTAGAGAGGTCCGGCAAAGAGAGAGACGGTGCGGTAGAATGCATCGGGAAGGCTCCTTTTTCTGCGAAGATCAAAACTGGACAGTTCTATCTTAACAGCTTGAGGTGCCTTTGGCTCTCAGCACTAATTCACAGACCCTGTCCTGCTAAAGGAAAAACGCTTGACTCATTCCTACTTTTATGTTAGGATACACTGGGATAGAGTTAACTGAGAAAAGCGTGTTTGATGATCTGTGCTCAATTGAAAAGCAAAGAAGAGAGTATGCTATGTCAACACTGATGCCAGAAACTGGAAACCATTCACAGAAAGATACCACCACTGATGTCGCAACCAAACCAAGTCGGGGTAGGCTTGGTGGGATGGTCGTGGCTACGACTGCACTCAGCAAGGTCGAGGAAAGGGCCGGGCAACTCCTGTACCGAGGCCACAACATCCACACCTTCGCTAGCACCGCGACGTTCGAAGAGATCGCACATTTGCTCTGGTTTGGACACCTGCCAAGCAAGACAGAACTCTCCCACCTGAAAACGCAGTTGGTGGCGGAGCGCACCCTGCCCGCCCCCGTTGTGCAACTCCTGCGCGACTTGCCACCGACGACCGAACCGATGGATGCCCTGCGAACAGCCGTCTCGCTGTGGGGTGCCATCACTCTCAAAGGGAAGCCAACTCTTGACCAAGCTATTGGGGTTACGGCTCGTTTCCCGCTCGTGCTGGCTGCCTTCCATCGACTCCGCCATCGACTCGAGCCACTCGAGCCACGATCTGATTTAGGACATGCCGCCAACTACCTCTATTTGCTCACCGGGCAGGTCCCTACCGACGAGCAGGTCAAGCAGCTGGATACCTACCTAGTCCTCCTCGCTGAGCACGGCATCACTGCCTCGACCTTCGCGGCACGTGTCGTGGCCAGTACCGAGTCAGACCTCGTGTCGGCAGTAACCGCTGCGCTGGGAGCACTCAAGGGTCCGCTGGATGGGGGCGCATCCTCCAAGGTTCAGAACATGCTCGAGGCCGTCGGGACGATAGAGCACGCTAAGGATTGGCTCCGCAACGCCCTGGCGAAAGGCGAGCGTGTGATGGGCTTCGGCCATCGCGTCTACGAAACGGAAGATCCGCGTTCCGTAGCATTGCGTGAAGCGGCCCGCAGGGCCAATCCACAGGAGTTTGCGCTGGCTAGTGGCGTCGAAGCAGTGGCACTTCCCTTGCTCGAAGAGCAGAAGCCGGGTCGACACCTACACACCAACGTCGCGTTTTACTCCGCGATCCTCTTAGCCGCGGTCGGCTTGCCTGCTGACCTCTTTACCCCCACTTTCGCTGTCAGTCGAGTAGCGGGCTGGACCGCCCACATCTTAGAGCAGGTTGGAAACAATCGCGTGCTCCAGATCACGCAGGTGATCCAGTTCGACCCAGTTCACAGGCATATGCGGGCAGGTTGGCACGAATCGCTTGAGCCGACTGAGGGCTGATAAGATGGAATGGGCGCTTCGGGGTGCTGGAACAGCGCGAGTGAGACTCTCCCATGAGTCACCCTTTTGGGGTGACTCATGTTACTCTTCATTTAAAACACAATCAGCGGTTTCACGATCCCGTCTAGTTTCTGATCCATCATCTCAAATGCTTTGTCTATCTGGCTAAACGGAAATGTGTGTGTTGTTGACCGGGTGGGATCGACACGACCCGTTTGAAGCAGTTGAAGCATACGTTCCATACGAAGCCGTCCGCCTGGACACAGTCCCGTTTTAATGGTTTTTTCCGTCATGCCCACGCCCCAATCCAGGCGAGGAATTTGCACAAAATCTCCGTGACCGTGATACCCAACGTTCGAGATAGTCCCTCCTGGTTTGGTCACTTTGATGGCATTTTGAAACGTTATATCCGATCCAAGGGCCTCAATGGCAGAGTCTACCCCTTTGCCCTGCGTCAGGTCCAAAATGCGTTTCACTGGATCTTCTTTGGTAAAATCCACAACCAGATCCGCCCCATACTATCGGGACAGTTCCTGGCGTTTAGGAACGGACTCTACCGTAATAATGAGGCCAGCGCCGCGCAATCTGCTCCCTACCGTTCGCAAGACTGGCAAAACAACCGAAGAAATCGTCTACCTCATCAC
>JRHI01000915.1_pt1 | contig 28814 bp, 29 predicted proteins | sample 215371 | NCBI WGS metagenome assembly JRHI01 (sample SAMN02929681, study PRJNA255918) | sediment metagenome | biome: cave system; feature: Ice Cave; material: Sediment; isolation source: sediment from deep within a dark volcanic ice cave with no known source of... ...
GCCCGCGGGCGGGGCGAGCGCCTGCACCGCGCGGACCGCGGCGCTGGCCCCCGGCACGTCGCCCGCCGCCGGCGCCGCCGCGAGCCGTGCGCGCCAGGGGACCCGCGCCTCCTTGGCCGGCAGGGCCGCCCGGAGCGCCCGCCGCCGCCGCCCGCCGCCGGTGCCCGCGGGCGAGCCCGGGGATGGCCGCGGGCAGGGCATCGGCCGCCACCCGCCCGTGCCCAGGGGGCACCCAGCCCGCTCCGTCGCCCCAGACCGGCTGCGCCGGGGCGTCGACCCCGTTGATCCGGCGGATCGCCGCGGTCAGGCGCGGCGCGCCGCGCCGCCCCCCCCGCGCGGTGCCCACGGCGCGGCGTCCGGCCCCCTCCCGTCGGGGGCGGCCGGGCGGTGCGCGGCCCGGGGGGACCACGCCGACCTTGACCGCGCGCCCGGTCGTCGCGTCGGTGGCCCCCACCCCCGCCCCGTCGAGTGCGGCGACCAGGTCGGCCGGGGGCGGGAGCCGCGCGGCCGGATCGACCGCGCGGCTCGCCCGGCAGGCCCGGGCCGCCTCGGCCTCCTGCGCCGCCGCCCCGCGTGCCCCGCCGCCGCCGGGCGGGACGGCCGGGGCACCCCCGGGATCCGCCCCGCCGACCGCGGCCAGGTCCCGCAACGCCGGGGAGCACTGCCCCGCCCCGAGCGCGTCCCGGCGCCGATCGTCGCCGGGCGGCAAGCGGCGGCCGCAGCCGGTGCAGTGTCGCCGGGGTCGGCGGCCGGTCACCGCCCCGGCCGGCGGCTCGATCCGGCGCGGTGTGCGCCCGGCCGCGCGGGTCTCGGCGTTCCCGCCGTGCGGGCAGGGAGCGGCCGCGGACAGGGCGGCGCAGGCGCTGGGCGCGTCGGGCCGGCTCCGGCGACGCGGTCGGATGCTCTCCCCGGGGGGCCTCCGCGCGGGTCGATGGCGGGCAATCCCGCGATCCCGGCACGATACCCCCCGGCTCCCCGCCCGCGCCCCGCCCCGTCCCCTCCGCCTCGACCTCCCCCGCTCCCACGCCCGTGACCGGCTGCTGGTCGCAACCACTGGGTGGTCATCGGTTGCAACGAGTTCGGCGACTTGCAAGAATGGTGAGGAATCTAGGGAACACTTCGTGGTCCTCGCGATTCATCGACGCGTCACCGGTCGCCGGCTGTTGCTTCGTTGCCGCCGCGGCGCACGCCGCACAGAAGGGAGTCCCCATGCTGTCTCGTTCCCCGCTCCGTCGCGCTGTTGCGATCCTCCTGCTGGCACTTGCCCTGGCGCTGCCTGGCCGTGTCACCGCGCTCCAAGCGATCGCCGCGATCACCCCGGTGCCCAGCCTGACCGACCCCGGCGGCTATAGCTATCCTCGTGCGATCAACGCCAGCGGCGCCGTCGCCGGTGATTCGTTCGGGATCGGCCTGATCCGGGCCATGTCCTATCGCAAGGGCAAGGTCCAACCGCTGAGCAAGAGCGGGGACCAGGGCGCCGCCCGCGGGATCACCAAGGGCGGCACCGTCGTCGGCTACACCAGTACGGGGACTGGCCCGCAGCGGGCCGTGACCTGGAAGAAGGGAACGGAGACGGCATTGCCGACGCTGGGCGGGGACGCCGGTGAGGCCTGGGGCGTCAACGACCAGGGCGTCATCGTGGGTCGTTCGACCGTGGCCAAGGGCGACAACGCCGTCTGGCACGCCTGCCTCTGGCAAAACGGCAAGGCGACCGATTTGGGCAGTCTGGGCGGTGACAGCATCGCCCTCGCCATCAACGCCGCCGGCCAGATCGTCGGCGCCTCCGCCGCCAAACCGGGCGGTCTCCCGCCGGACGGCGACCACGGGCCGGCGCCGGGTGTCCACGCCGTGCTCTGGACAAACGGCAAGCCCACCGACCTGGGCACCCTGCCCGGCGGAGATACCAGCATCGCGACCGCGATCAATGCCGCAGGTCAGATCGTCGGTTTCTCGACCCTCAAGGCGGCGGATTCGACCGCGCACGCCGTGCGCTGGGACAAGGGCACGATCACCGACCTAGGCACGCTGCCGGGCGGCGCCGCCAGCCGCGCCCTCGGCATCAATGCCGCCGGCCAGATCGTCGGCGTGGCCACGAACCCCAAGCCGACGAACAAAGATCTCGACGGCGAGATCGCCGTCCTCTGGAACCAGGGCAAAATTGTCGCCCTCAATGACCTGCTCCCGGCCGACAGTGGCTGGACGACGCTGCTGCTCGCTGCCGCGACCAACGACAAGGGGCAGATTGCCGGGCAGGGGTATCGGCAAGCGGGGGGCTACGCCGGATTCATTCTCACACCGGCCGCCAGCTGAGCGAACGGACCTTTGTCGCCGCCGCGCATCCTGAGCGGGGGCGCGACGAAGGACAGCGCCTCCGCTTGGTGGTGCATCGGCTTCCCTGACCCGGCCGGCGAGCGCGCCCCGGTCACCCGATACCCGCCGCCGGCTCCGCTTCACCCGGCACGCGCACCATCGTCGCGAAGAGATGGTCGAGCTCCGCGGCCGGATCGACACAGAGCCCGGTGTGAGCGGGCGATGGCTGCACGATCGTGCTCCCCGGCGCCACCAGCCAATGCCACCGCTCCGACATCGTCAGGTGGGCGATCGGCCCGGCGCTCGCGTCGCCGGCACCGATGCGCGGAATCAGATCAAGCTGCTGCTCAATCATCGCGATCGCCGGCGCATCCAGGTATGGGGCCACGGCGAGCAGACGCGCGCGAGGCAGCTCCACCCGCGCGCCGAGAAAGCGCCGCGGGCGGCAGATCAGGATGACGCCCGCGTTTAGGCACTCCCCGCGCTCGACTCGGGGCACGACTCGGACCAGGGCATACTCAAATGAGACGAGCGCGGGCACGCTCCGCCTCCTCGACGAACACGTCCGCCGCCGCCAGGCGGCGGGTCAGATACCCGACGTACGCGGCGCGGTGCGCGTCCCGGTGCGCAAAGGCCGGCGCCCCATCGAGCCACCGATCCGGGATCAGATCGACGACGGCGCGGATCAGATCGGGCGTCAATCGCCCGCGGAGCGCCGCATCGGCCGCGCGGAGGGAGCCCGCGGCAGGGAGCAGAACGTGCTCCCTGATCAGCGCGAACGGCGTCCTGCTGTGCGCGACCGGGTCGTTCCAGGCGTGGTGAACGTAGAGCGCCGCCCCGTGGTCGATCAGCCAGAGCCGCCCGTGCCAGCGGAGGAGGTTGGGATTGCGCGGCGTGCGGTCGACGTTCGTCAGGTAGGCATCGAACCAGACGACGGCCGCCGCCAGCGCCGGGTCGATCGCCGGCCCCGCCGCCGGGGTGAACGCGAGCGCGCCCGGCAGGTAGTCGAGCGCGAGGTTCAACCCGCCGCTCGCCGCGATCAGGGCCTGGATCTCCGGATCCGGCTCGGCGCGGCCGAGGACGGGATCGAGATCGACGAAGACGATCTCCGGCACCAGCAGGCCGAGCGCCCGCCCGATCTCGCCCGCCACCAGCTCCGCAATGAGCGCCTTCGGCCCCTGCCCCGCTCCCCGGAACTTGAGCACGTAGAGCCCATCGTCGTCCGCCTCCACGATCGCCGGCAGCGATCCCCCCTCGCGCAGTGGAGTGACATAACGGGTTGCGACGACGGTGCGCAGCACAGGCCCTCACCCCCTGCCGTGCCCAAAGGGCGCGCACCGGGAGAGGGGAGCGCGGCCCAGCAGGCTCCGCACATTGTCTAGCGACTTCCCGAGCTTCCCCGTCTTCGTTTTCCCCTCTCCCGGTGCGCGGTGGGCGCCCTTGGGCACGACGGGGGGTGAGGGGCCCTATCGCACCCCGCCCCAGATGTCGCCGACCGTAAACCCCTCCGGAAATGGGTCGCTGGGATCGACCACGTACTGCGCGATACCCGTAATCCAGGCCTGACCGCCGATCGTCGGCACGACCGCCGGATAGGACCCGACTCGCGTCTCCTCGATCAGCCGCCCCGTGAAGGTCGTCCCCATGATGCCCTCGTGGACGAAGTCAGTCTGGAGCGGGAGGTGGCCCTTGGCGTGCAGCGCCGCCATCTTGGCGCAGGTGCCCGTGCCGCAGGCCGAGCGGTCAAGCACGCCCGTCCAGGTCGCCGGCCGGTCCCAGTCGAACTCGCCGGTCGAGATCACCACGGTGTTCTTCAGCGCCGCGTCCGACCGCGTCGCCGGCGCGGAGAACTCGGCGACCGTCACCCCGGCGATGTCGGGTTGATCGGGGTGGACCACCGGCAGCTGCTCGCGGGCCGCCTCCTTGATCATCTCGCCGAGCCGGACGATGTCGCTTCCCTCGTCCGGCGAGATGCGCAGACCGACCGCGGCCGCGTCGATGATGACGTAGAACATCCCGCCGAAGGCAACGTCGACCGTCACTGTCCCGAGCTTGGGCACCTCGACAGCCGTGTCCAGATGGACGGCGAACGCCGGCACGTTGCGGAACGTGACCCGCGTGACCTTGCCCTCCGCGATGTCGGCCCGAACGCGGATCAATCCGGCTGGCGCCTCAAGTGTCAGCTCCGTCACCGGCTCCCGCATCGGCAGCATCCCGGTTTCGAGGAGCACGGTCGTCACGCAGATGGTGTTCGAGCCCGACATCGGCGGGTACTCGACTTGCTCCATGATGACGAACCCGGCGTCCGCCTCCGGCGTCGTCGGCGGCAGGACGACGTTGCAGCACAGCCCCGGATAGCCGCGTGGCTCGCGCAGCATCAGCTTGCGCACGTCGTCCCGGTGCCGCTCCAGGTACCGCTTCTTCTCGAACATCGTCGCGCCCGGCACGCCGATCACACCGCCGGTGATCACGCGCCCCGGCTCCCCGCCCGCGTGGGCATCGACCGCCGTGATCATCGTGGAGACGCGCATGAATCGGCCCTTCGGGGTTGCCCGTGCGAATGAGACAGGTGACCGGGTCGTCTCGGTGCAGGTATGTGGATGAGGTGCTGATACTAATCTGAGAGCAACTGTTCAAGGGTCGGGCGGTACTGCTCGATGAGCGTCAACAACTCCTGGTAGCACGTGAGCTGCTCGGATGTCAGGAGTCCATCGGCCGCCACGCCGCGCAGGTGATTGAGGCGATCCTCGACGACGGGCCAATCCACCGCAAACACGAACCGGTCGTGGTCATCCCACGACGCCCACTCGGCCGCAAGCGCAGGTATCGAACGCCACTCCCGAGAGAGGTAGTCCAGCGTGTGCTCGATCCAGGAGCGGGTTTCTCGCGTTTGGGCTACTTGAGCCATTTGGCATCCTCCGGCATGCTCACGGTGTCGAGCCCGGAAATCTGATAGCCGCTGACGATGATACCGCGATCGGCCGAGTAGACGACGAGGGTGTACGGCAAGGCATCAGCTCCGTGTCTCCGCGGAGGAACGCATTTGGCTGTCGAGCACAACACGGCGGCGACGTAGCCGCCACGCCGCTCATAGACGCTGACCCGTGCCTCGGGGGCTCGGGCGGCCGCCCGAAGGTCGCGCAGGTAATCGGCTGCCACCGTTCCCTCCACCCATTGACGATCGCCGATGACCCGCCGCACCAGATGGACGAGCATCGACGGCGCGCGATTGCCGAGTTCCTGACCAAGATAGGAGACGCCACGCAATGGGAGAGGCACCCGCACCACGGCCGGATCGAACGACACCGTGGCGATCCGTTCAACGATCTGCTCAACGTCCCCAGGCGTTACCTGGCGCGTTGCCGCGATGATTCGCCGAATCAGCAGGTTGACAGGATGCCGGCTCCGCTGCGGCTCACCCATCCCTGGTTGGACCGATCACCGCAGACATCACCATCACAGCATCCCCAATGCTTGGCCGCACAGGGAAGGGGCAGACCGAAGCGTCTGCCCCCGTACCGAAGAGTGGTTTTTTGATCCGGACCCTACCGCAGCCGCGGTCCCTCCGGCCGCGGCTGGCGGCTGAGGTGCGCGGGCGGCCGGTGCCAGCCGAAGGCCTCGGTCTCGTCCCCCTTGATGCCAAGGAAGACCGAGCGCGACTGCGGGTAGACAGCCGTCACCGCCTCGACCGGGATCCAGAGCTCGTCGCTGGCGCCGTGCAGCCCCGCGGCGTAGATGAAGCCGCGCCGCGCCACGCCGTGCTCCTCCCCGCCCGGCAGCACCCCGACGACCGACGCCAGCCGGCCGCTCCGCGCGTAGAGGACGTCCCCCTCCTTGATGTCGGCGACCGTCCCGAGCGGGCCGTTCCGGGCTTCCGCATCGGCCGGCGGCCGCACCGCCGTCGAGAACATCGAGCGGTGACCGATCGCCAGCTCGCGGTCGAGCGGTCCCATGCTGCCAGGGGGTCGCGAGGCGACGAAGGCGCCAATCCCCAGCACCGCCAGCGAGAACAAGACGCCGAACCACAGCTCGCGCCGCGTCAGCTCCGCCGTCCCGGCGCTGAAGAGGTGGAGCAACGCCTCCCCGATGCCGATGATGAGCGCCCCGGTCACGACCGCCACGGCGACCGGGACCACGGCCGGTCGAATGAGCTCGCGCCCGATTTTGTCTACCACCTGTTTGTCTCCCTCCCACACCCGACCAACGGCGCCATCCTACGGCGCGAGGCGCGTCGCCGGCAAGAGCCCATTGCCCCCGGCGTTGGCTCCCGCGCCGTTGCGTGCTCCTCGTCAATCGATCATCCACTCGGCGCGCCGCAGGTGCTCCCGCCGCGCCCGCACCCGCCGCAGCCGGTAGCGGAAGAGCAGCGGTCCGGCGATCGCGATCGCCGGGACCGCCAAGAATGGCCACGTCGTCGCCGTGACGAGCGCCCCGGCCTCGAACGACTTCGAGGCCCAGATGATGAGCGCCACCGTCGCCAGCTTGAAACCGAAGAGCGTCCAGACAAATGCCCAGACCGTGCTCCGCTCATCCGCCTTGCGTTTGTGCTCGGCGACCTCGCCGCTCGCCGCCGGTCTCCGGATCGATGGATTGACGGCCATGGGCAGCCCGCCTTCCGCGTTTAGCCGTCAGCAATCAGCCTTGGGCTGGCAATTCATGGCGACGGCGGCGTGACCGGACTGACGACGTTGCCGCGGCTGGTGACCGACGGCTGACGGGACCCAGGGGGCGCCCCGGCCGAGCGCTCGTTCGCCTCCTCCCGCGCCGCCCAGCGGAAGAAGACGACCGTGATGGCGAGGAGATAGATCAGCCCCGTCAGCACCCACATCATCAATCCGGCGAGTTGCTGATCTGTCTCCAGACCTAGCCCCCAGAGACGGGGCGCGGACGTGTACGGCGCGTAGAGCCCCGGCTTCGCCAGCGTGACGAACGCGCCGACGATGCCGCCCGGAATGCTCTCCAAGAACAGGTAGAGACATTGCAGCGGCAGCGACAACCGCGGCCACTCCGGCAGCGGACTGAGCACCGGCCACCAGGCGAGGATCGCCGCCCCCAGGAACGAAAGATGCTGCACGACATGGATCGGTTCGTGCCGCAGCGCCGCGTCGTACGGCCCCGGCAGGTGCCAGACCACGACGGTCATGTTCGCGATCACGAACGCGACCGGCGCCCGCGTCAGAAAGTGCCCCGCCCGCGCGACGACCCGGTTCTCCAGCATCGGACGCAGCAGCCAGGCCGGCGTCCCGATCAGCCAGAGCGGCACGACCAGGAACATCAGCACTAGGTGCTGGAACATGTGAACAAAGAGGAGGTAGCGATCCGCCCAGTCGTCGAGCGGCGGGCTGAGCACGATCAGCATTGCCAGCGAGCCGCCGATGAACGCGGCCTGCTGCCCGGTCGTGACCGGCCGCGCAGCGGCATCCGGCCGCCGCCGGTTCAGCGGCCCCGTCCAGGCGAGATAGGCCGCGATCAGCGCGACGATCCCGACGACCACGGACAGGTCGGGCGACCAATTGCTGTGGAGGAACCCACTCGGATCTGCCCCACCCGCGTGGAGCACCGGCGACACCAGTCTGGACATCCGCGACCCCGCAGTGCCTCCTGTGGCCGGCACCAGCGTCGCTCCGCTCCGGCGTCACCGCCGTCAGCGGGGCCAGGAACCGACCGGCTACGTGAACAGCTTCTGGGCGTATGCGAGCGCGTGCCAGTAAAACAGGGCCTTCAACGCCATGATGATCGAGAAGGCCACCGCGAGCCCGCTGGCGAAGATCCAGAGCAGGCGCCGGTCGTCGAACTTCAGATGCATGAAGTACCCGACGACGGTGGCGAACTTAACCGCGGACAGCGCCAGAAGGGACGGCACGAGCAAGCTGTGGTCGCGCATCCACGGGACGTAGTAGATGACGACCTCGACCACCGTGATGCAGGCCAGGATGATCGCCACCCGGATGTAGGTTCGCTCGCCCGGATGGTCGTGGCTGGTATGGTCCGGCGCGTAGGTTCCCGGCATCGCGGGGCGTTGGTCCCCGGGATGAATCGACGTGCTGCCTCCGTGCGCCATCGCCGCCTCCTCGTGCGCGGCCGGCCGCGGCCGGCCACAGCGTCAGCCGAGACCCAAGATCCGGAGTGCCTGCTCGGCGCCCTTCGTTGGCACGTCCTGGTACGGAATCAGGTAGACGAGGGTAAAGATGATGATCCAGACGATGTCGACGAAGTGCCAGTAGAGCCCGACGATCTCGACATTGATCGCCTGCTCCGGTTTCAACCCGCCGCGCAGGGAGACGAATAGGAGGGAGAGGAGCATGAGGACGCCGATCGTGACGTGCGCCCCGTGGAAGCCGGTCAGCGTAAAGAACGTCGTGCCGAACATGTTGGTCGTCAGCCCGAGCCCTTCGTGATGGAAGCGGGTGAACTCGAAGTACTGCCCACCGAGGAAGATCGAGCCCAGCACCGCCGTCGCCAGGAGCCAGACGCGCAGCCCGCGCTGGTTCCCCCGCTGGATCGCCGCCAGCGCCAGCACCATCGTCAGGCTGCTCATCAGGAGGACGAAGGCGCTGACGGAGGTGTAGGGGATGTCGAGGATTTGGCGCGGCAGCGGCCCCACACCCTGTCCCTGCTTGACCAGCTCCTCGGCCCGCCCGCGGTAGATCAGGTAGGTCGCGATCAGCGAGCCAAAGAACATGCAGTCGGACGCCAGGAAGGCCCACATCAGCATCTTGCGGTGGTCGATCCCCGTGCTGGTCGGCGGATGGTCCGCGTGACCGTGCCCCGCCCCGTGGCCGGCCCCGTGCGCCTGCTCGACGCTCGCTACCGCTTGTGCCACCTGTATCCCTCCGTGTCAGACGGGAGTCGGGGAGTCGGGAGTCGGTAGAACGCCTCAGTTCGTGCCGTACCCGGGTTGCCGCCTGACAGCATCCCGGCTCCGCCCTCACCCAACCGCCGGTCTCCTCCCGACTCCCCGACTCCGTTACCCTGCCGGCTCGAACGCCCAGCCGTACGTCCCCATCAAGATGACTACCAACCCGAGTGCGCTCAGCGAAGGCATGTGGAGCAGGCCGATGGTGATGCGCGGGTTGTCGAAGAGCAGACCGCACGCCGCGAGGAAGAGACCGAGCGCGGTCAGCAACGGGTAGTACGACGGATTCGGCAGGTGGATGGTCTGAGTATCGCCCGACTCCGCCCGCTTCCGTGCCTGTTCCACCGGCTCCTCGTCTGGCACCTCGATATCGCCGAGCTTGATTCCCGCGATCTTGACCTCAAGCCCTTGCTCCTCGGCGTGGCTGTCGTGGCCGCCGTATTTGCCCCACCAGAGGGGATCGCGGTGGCCGGCCATCGGCAGGGTGGCGAAATTGTAAACCGGCGGCGGCGACGGGATCGACCACTCCAGCGTCGCGCCGTCCCACGGGTCGTTCCCGGCCCGCTGGCCCTGCCGGAGGCTATGCACGAGGTTGTAGATGAAGACCAGGAACGAGAACCCGAGCAGGTAGGAGCCCAGGGTGACGAACAGACTCCAGCCGGCCCAGCCGCTCGCCTCGGTGTAGGTGTACTGCCGGCGCGGCATCCCTGCGAGCCCGAGGAAGTGCATCGGGAAAAAGGTCGCGTTGAACCCGACGAAGGTCAGCCAGAAGTGCCAGCGGCCGATCTTCTCGCTCAACAGCTTGCCGCTGAACTTCGGGAACCAGTAGTAGATGCCGCCCAGGAGACCGAAGATGCTGCCGCCGAAGAGGACGTAGTGGAAGTGGGCGATGACGAAGTAGGAGTCGTTGTGCTGCGCGTCGACCGGCGGCGAGGCGTGCATCACGCCGGAGATGCCGCCGATCACGAACTGCGAGACCAGCCCGATCGCGAAGAGCATCGACGTCGTGAACTTCAGCGAGCCACCCCACATCGTCGCGGTCCAGTTGAAGATCTTCACCCCCGTCGGGATCGCGATCAGCATCGTGCTCCCGGCGAAGATGGCGTTAGCGGTCGGCCCCAGCCCCGTAGTGAACATGTGGTGGACCCAGACGCCGAAGCCGAGGAAGGCGATCGCCGCGATCGCGTAGACCATCACCGCGTAGCCGAAGAGCGGCTTGCGCGAGAAGACCGGGATGATCTCCGAAACGATGCCGAAGGCCGGCAGGATCAGGATGTAAACCTCCGGGTGGCCGAACACCCAGAACAGGTGCTGCCAGAGCAGCGGATCGCCGCCGGCCGCCTGCGCGTAGAACCCGGTGCCCACGAAGCGGTCGAACATGAGCAGGATGAGCGCGACCGTGATCGCCGGGAAGGCGAGCACGATCAGGATCGAGACGATCAGCGTCGTCCAGGTGAAGAGCGGCATCCGCATCATCGTCACGCCCGGGGCGCGCATGTTGAGGATCGTGACGATGAAGTTGAACGACGCCGCCATCGAGGCGACGCCGAGGATCTGGAGACCGAGCAGCCAGAAATCGACGTTGCGCCCCGGGCTCCAGGCTCTCTCGGTCAGCGGCGCGTAGCCGTACCACCCCTGGTCCGGCGCGGCACCCACCAGCCAACTGATGTTGAGGATGACGGCGCCGGCGAGGAACGTCCAATAGCTGAAGGCGTTGAGCCGCGGGAAGGCCACGTCCCGCGCGCCGATCTGGAGCGGCACGATGTAGTTGAAGAAGGCCGAGCTGAGCGGCATGATCGCCAGGAAGATCATCGTCGTGCCGTGCATCGTGAACATCTCGTTGTACTGCGCGGCGGTGAGCAGACCGTTTTGCGGTCTGATCAGCTGGGTGCGGATCAGCATCGCCTCAATGCCGCCCACCAGGAGGAAGATGAAGGCGGACATCCCGTACAGGAGACCGATCCGCTTATGGTCGACCGTGGTGATCCAGCTCCACAGACCGGTCGCCGGTTTGGTCGCTGGTCGGACCATCGCCCCCGGTTGCGCGATCGTTGCCATGCCCTGCTCCTGCCCTCTCGTGACCCTACGCGGCGACGAACCGGTTCGTTCGGTGGGCGCGCCAGCGGTTGGCGCGCCCTGACGTCGGACGGCGGCTACGACTTGGGATCGCCGGCCGGGGTCGCCTGCGACGCCGGGGAGCCCGGCAACGGCGCGCAGCCGCCATCCGGCTTCAAGCTCTCCAGGTACGCGACGACCTGATCGATGTTGGTCTTTCCCCAGACCTTGGGGCCGATCTGGGTCGCCATATAGTTCCCCGGCTTGACCGCGGCCGGATCGTAGAGCCACTTCTTGAGGTTCTCGGGGGTGTTCTTGAGCACGCCGGCGCCGATTGTCGTGCGGCAGCCGAAGAGGGTCAGGTTGGGTCCCGCGTACTTCGCCGGGCCGATGGCGCCCTTGTCGGTCTCAGCTGCTTCGTTGAGCCCGATCGGCGCGACCTTGAGGTTAGTTCCGTTGATGCGGTGGCAGGAGATGCACAGGCCCATCGACGGCGGGGCCTTGGCGACGTCGCCGGTCTGGGCGATTTGGACCACGGCCTGCGTCGGTCCCGCCTTCCAGGCAGCGATCCAGGTGTCGAACTGCTGTTGCGGCTCGACGATCACCTTGAACTGCATCCAGGCGTGGGAAGCGCCGCAGAACTCCGCGCACTGCCCGTAGTAGTAGCCGGGAGCGCTGGGCGTGAAGCCGAGTTTGTTCGCGTGGCCGGGGATGACGTCCATCTTGCCGGCCAGCTGGGGCACCCAGAAGGAGTGGATCACGTTGTTGGAGTAGAGCGTGAAGAGCACCTTCTTGCCCACCGGGACGTGAATCTCGTTCGCCGTGATCACCCCGGCGACGGCGTCCGGCTTGGCATAGTGGACTTCCCACCACCACTGCTTGGCGTAGACGTCGATCTGGTAGTCGCCCTGCTCCGGCTGCGCCCGCGCTTCGAAGTTGTACATCGTGCGCACGGTTGGGACGAAGATGACGAGCAGCACGATCGCCGGGACGATCGTCCAGGCGATTTCCAGCGTCTTGTTGCCGTGGATCTGCTCGGGCCGCTCGGCGTCGTCCGACCGCCGCCGGAAGCGCAGCGCCGTGTAGGCGATGAAGACCTGGACCCCGACGAAGACGACCAGCGCCATCCAGAAGATGAACTTGTAGAGGAACTGGATGTCGTTGGCGTCGTCCGAGCGCGGGCTGAGCGTCGAATAGGGGCTATCGGCGAAGACGCCGTGCGGGAGCAGGGCGATCGCCACGACCGCCAGTGTGAGCAGAGTGACGACCCGAAAGGCGAGCGTCTGCCGTCGCGTTGCCTGGCCCTGCCGTCTCATCCCGCCTCCCCAACCCGGTCCCGCGCCATCATCCTCGACCTCACGCCGCAACGCCAGGGGCGCTCACTACGCGGGGGCAAGTTCCGTGCCGGAGTCGGCAGCGACACCCCCCGGGATGCGCTGCGGCTAGCATGAATTCGGAATCCTCGTGGTGCTGGGCGATTCGTGGACGCTCGCTCGGATCGTAGCAGATTCCGCGCCGGCGCGCCCGGTGCCGTCGACCGCAGGCGTCGGCCCGGCGCTGACGCCTGGCATCGTACACCGGCACCGTGCCCACCGGTCAAGATCCGGCCGCCGCTCCGGTGCGGCATCACGGCACAAACGAGGCGGACGGGCGGCAGGTGGCACTCGGTGGGGAGTGGCCGTGCTACAATCGCATCCACGCGCAGAGGAATCCAAAAACAAGGCCGACGGCGAGCGGTCCCCCAAGCCTTGATCCGCGTGCCTGGATCGCCGGTTACCCCGGAGAGGCCGGGGATCGTGTCCACCGGCAGCCGTTGCCCGTTTTCCCGCGTCGAGCCGGCGGAGTGGATGGAGTTGCCCCAGTGTCCCCTCGTCCCCCCGTCGCCCCGGTAACCCGGATCGTGGCCTTGGTGGTGCTGAGCGGCGGCGCGCTCCTGATGATCGCCGCCGTCTTCGCCGACCCGCTCGGGTTCGGCGGCGGGCAGGGGTTCGGCTGGAAACAGCTCATCGCCGCTATCGTCGGGCTCGTCATCCTCCTGGCCGGCGTCGCCTGGCTCCTCAGCCCGCTGCTCAGCTCTGATCCTGACGACCCGCCGGAGTAGCGAGCCGGTGATACAGGCTGACCTCCGCTCTGCCCGATGAGCGACCGTCCCGCCCGCCCGCGACCGGCGGGCAGCCCGATCGGTCAGGCGCTGTTGTTGCCGCCCGATCCGGTGGGGTCCGCCTTCCGCGTCGCCGTGGACGCGGTCGACCGCGTCCACGGCGACGGGGTTCTGCCACAGATCGCGATCGTCCCGATCCCAGGATTCATGGAAGAGGCCTGCTATGAGGTCATCCCGTCCACCGGAGAACCGCTCTGGATCGCCGTCAATCCCTCACCTCGCCATCCGGGTTTGAGCCTCCTCCATGAGATCGGCCATCTGCTCGACCATCTTGGGATCGGACAGCCTACCGTTTTCTCGTCGCCGACCGCCCTCGCCTGTGCCGCGTGGCGCGAAAAGATGATCCTCAGCGACGCCGTCAAGACACTTGAGGACCTGGAACGCGAGGCGAGAACGCCCGAAGCTCGGGGCTACCTGCGCTACCTCTTGGAGTATCATGAGCTCTGGGCCCGCAGCTACGCGCAGTTTGTCACGACGCTGAGCGAGGATCCGGTACTGGTCACACAGCTCAATGAACGGCGGAGATGGATGGCGGGAACGACCTACGTGCCACAACAATGGAACGACGCCGACTTCCTGCCGATTGCCGACGCTATTGCTGACCTATTCCGGAATCAGGGGTGGATCGCGTGAAAGAGGCAGAACGTCAGCAGCGGATCCAGGAACTCATTGACGAGTACGGTCTCGACGGAGATGAAGCTGCGTTTGCCGTCGCGCTGTCGAACGGAGAGACCCAAGGCTGTATCGTCAAGGTCACGCTGCCCTTTCCCGACGACAAGGCTCGGTTCTATGAGGGCCTCTTGGTCGAGCAGCTCGGCTTCACGCCCGAGGAGGCGGCCCGCTACGTCGCCGGCGACCGCACCGCGATCGATCCCGTCTTCGAACGTCGGCGCCGCGAATCACCAGCGCCGGCGCGCGACGAGGCAGCGGTTTCGACAGATCAGTCCCTGCTGACCGCTGGTTGACCTGTCCCCACCGTCAGCCCGGCCCGCGAAGGCTCTCTCCTCGTCGGTCAACCCCTCCAGCGCGTCCGGGCGGCGTCCTCGCTAACCGCTTGCCCAGCATCGCCCGCGTCGCGCATGCTTCATCAGGACGCGCGTCCGCGATTCTTCACGGCGCGTGATGGCGCCGTCATCTGGGCGTCTGGCACGCACGCACGACCGAAGGAACGACACGAATGAGGCAGCGAGCGAGCGGTGATGGAATCGTGGCCCAAGAAGAGCGCGAGACACGCGCGGTCATCGCCGCCGCTCTGGCAGAGATCGGCGTCGCGCCGCGCGGGAACGGTATCGACCTCCGTCCAATCCCCTTCGCCGGTACCTGGGGCGTCGCGACCTCCGTCTGCCATGCCATCGCGGGCGAGCTCGTGATCAACGAGCTTGAAGCGGCCGGCGCGTTGGACGGTCTCACCAAGAAGGACGCGAAGCGGCACGCCGCCGACGCCACCCGCTGGCGCGCCCAGTCGCTCGCCGAGGAGGTGGCGACCCGCGTCGGCGCCCGCAACGGCTTCGCCCGGGTCGAGGCCGTCAACGGCTACGTCAACGTCTACTTCGACGCCAACGCGGTCGCCTCTCGCCTGATCGGCGAGGTGCTCCGCCTCGGCCCCGCCTACGGGCAGGGCGCGGCGCGGACCGAGCGCGTCATGGTTGAGCACTCGCAGCCGAACACCCACAAGGTGTTCCACGTCGGACACCTGCGCAACAGCTGCCTTGGGATCGCCGTCAGCAACGTCCTGCACGCCACCGGCTATCAGGTTCAGGATGCCACCTACATCGGCGACATCGGTATGCACGTCATCAAGTGCCTCTGGTGCTACGAGCGCTTCCACCAGGGGCGGGAACCGGTCGATCCCGCCCTGCGTGGCCGCTGGCTTGCTCAGCTCTACGCCGAGTCCGATGCGCGGCTCAACGTCCGCAAAGAGGTGATCGACTTTCTCCACCTCCTGGCGAAGGAGGACACCGTTTTCGTCGCCGCCATCGACCGCCTGCTGAAGTACCTCTGGCGCAAGAGCACCCACGGCGAGGACATCGCCTACCTGCTCGGCCGCTTCACGCACGCCCAGGCGATCAAGGCTGAGCTGCTGCGCGAGCCGGACGTGATCGTCAAGTTCTGGCCGATCGTCGGCGACCAGCTCCGCGACGAAGTCCTCAACCAGCGTCCCTACGTCCCCGTCGAAGGCGTGCCTGAACCGACGACGACCCCCGAGGAGCGCCTCGCCCACTGGCAGGAGCTGAACGATCACATCGCCTGGTGGCTCCAGGAGCCGCACTGGCGCGAGGAAGTCAAGGCCACCTTCCAGCGCTGGGAACGCCAGGACCCCGAATTCGTCGCCCTCTGGGCAGAGACTCGCGCCTGGAGCCTCGCCGACTTCCAGCGCATCTTCGCCGAGCTCGGCGCCCACTTCGATGTCTGGTTCTTCGAGAGCGAGGTCGAGCAGGAAGGCAAGACCATCGTCGAGGAGTTGCTGGAGAAGGGCATCGCCGAAGTCAGTGACGGTCTGCCCGTCGTCAAGATCGACGCGAAGCTCGGCTTGCCGCAGGAGACCTACCGCACCCTCCCGATTCTCCGCTCCGACGGCACCAGTCTCTACTCGACCAAGGACCTCGCGCTGACCAAACGCAAATTCGAGCAATACGGCATCGACCGCGCGATCTGGGTCGTCGACGTCCGCCAGTCGCTCTACTTCCAGCAGATCTTCAAGATTCTGGAGCTCTGGGGCTTCGAGCAGGCCCAGCACGCCTTCCACCTCGGCTACGAGACCGTTCGTCTACCGGAGGGGGTGATCTCCTCCCGCAAGGGCAATGTCCCCGTCTACGACGACATCCGCACCATGGTCCTGGCCCGCGCCCGCGAGATCATCGAGGAAAAGAACCCGAACCTCGCCATCGAGACGAAGGAGCGCGTCGCGCGCCAGGTCGGGCTCGGCTCGCTCAAGTACGCGATGCTAGCGCGCGACAACAACAAAGTCGTCATCTTCGACCTGGATGAAGCCCTGTCTTTCGACGGCCACGCCGCCCCCTACATCCAGTACGCCCACGCCCGCGCCTGCCGCATCCTGGAAAACGCCGGTGACGAAGGCGGCAAGGCGGCAGGGCGGCAAGGCGGCAAGGACGCAGGCCTCGGGCTCGACTTCGGCGAGCTGATGCCGGAGGAGCTTGGGCTGCTCCAACAGATCGCGGTGCTGCCGGACGAGATCGAGCGCGCCGCCGCGGAGTACCGCCCGCTTCTGATCGCAAACTACGTCTACGAGCTGGCCAAACGCTTCAACGACTTCTACCACGCCTGCCCGGTGATCCAAGCGCCGGAGCCGACCCGTACGGCTCGTCTCGCCCTTGTCGCCGCCGCCCGGGTCTCCCTCGCCAACGGCCTCGCCCTCCTCGGCATCGACGCCCCGGAGGAGATGTAGGACGGCAGGCGGCAGACAAGGCGGCGCGAAACTGTACTACCCTGATTGCTAGTGCTCGATCAGACCACCTGCTCGTGCATCGCGCCAGAGACCGTGTGCCGTGCAGGCACGCACGTCGGTTGACCAGTCCCGTAGGTGTCCCGCCAACCATGCCCAACGAGGTCTCCTGATCATGCACTAGTCAGCGCCCATGCGCGGTTGGGGCGACACTGGTGGCTCTTTGAGGACCGCCAGACCCGCCCGGAGGCCCGCGCATGGACGACGACTTCATTGTCACCATCGACGCCGTGATCGATGACCTGCTCCGCCGATGGCGGCGGGCATCGCAGATCACGTCTGGACCCTCGATGAGATCGTCGGCTTGCTCGATGCAAACTGACACACTACCCGGTTGTGAGCGACGGTGCGGTACGGCACAATGCACCGCGCGATGGGCCGTTTCGGCGCCGCGCCGGGGCGATCGCCGCACGAATGGGAGTATCGCTGGCATGTCGGATCGCGATCAGTCATCGGAAACAACCGAGCGGCCGGGCGTCATGCCGCCGGTCGAACCCGCCGGCACGAAGAAGATTGCCGTCATCATGGCCCACCCCGACGACGCCGAGTTCGTCTGCGCCGGCACAGTCGCGAAGTGGGCGGCCGAGGGGCATGAGATCGTCTACGTGGTCGTCACGAATGGCGACAAGGGGAGCGATGATCCGGCGATGACGGGCCAGCGCTTGACGACGACGCGCGAAGCGGAGCAGCGCGCCGCCTGCGCGATCCTGGGCGTCCGCGACGTGGTCTTCATGGGGCAGCCGGACGCGATGCTGGTCCCTGACCTCCACCTGCGCCGCGAGCTCGTGCGCGTGATCCGCACACTGACACCGGACGTGGTCGTCTGCCCGGACCCGACAGTGCGCTGGGTCGGCCGCGACTACCTCAACCACCCCGACCACCGCGCCACCGGCGAAGCGACCCTCGACGCGATCTACCCCGCCGCCCGCGACCGCTTGACCTTCCCGGAGCTGCTCCAAGAGGGTCTGGAACCCCACAAGGTCACAGAGGTCTACCTGGCGAGCCCGCGGGAACCGGACTGCTGGGTCGACATCTCGGCGTTGATGGACAAGAAGATCGAGGCGCTGCGGGCGCACGCCAGTCAGCTCGGCGACTGGAATGTTGACGAGATGATCCGCCAGTGGAACGGCGAGACCGGCCAGCGCCTCGACCCGGCGGTCGCCTACGCCGAGGACTTCAAGTACTTCAAGCTGGATTGAGCACGCCGGTCGGGACCTGTTACCGCATCAGCTTCGGCTGTCCTCTGACACGCCGTGACCGTCCCGCGCGGCCGCTGAGCCGATGGGCTCTTGGTCGCCTGCGCGACGTATGCCATAATCCTGGCGCGATCGTTTCGATGCGGTAGCATCGCGCGGCCCCGACGACCTCGGGCGAGCGTGATCGGACCGCTCGTCTGAGGGGAGTGAGCCAGATGAAGTCGCCGATGCTGGAGTACGCGTTCTTCGAGGGGCGCATCGTGCCGTTCGCCGAGGCGAAGATCAGCATCGGCACCCACTGCGTGCAGTACGGCACGGGCGCCTTCGCCGGCGTGCGGGGGTATCTGGACGCTGACGGCGAGACGATCAACATCTTCCGCCTGCCGGACCACGCGGCACGCCTCCTCAACTCGGCGAAGCTGCTGCGCGCCGAGCTGCCGTTCGACCGCGATTCTGTGGCGGCGACGATCGTCTCCCTGGTCGAGAAAAACGCGCCGGTGGGCGACGTCTACATCCGCCCCTTCGTCTACAAACCGGCCGTCCAACTGACGCCACGCCTGCGCGGGATCGGCGACGAGTTCGCCATCTACATGCTCTCCCTGGGCGATTACCTCGACACCTCGCGCGGGGTCAAGGCGATCGTTTCCTCGTGGGTGCGCATCCCGGACAACGCGATCCCGAGCCGGGGGAAGCTCTCGGGCGCCTACATCAACTCGGCCTTCGCCAAGGACGAAGCGGAGGAGAAAGGTGCCGACGAGGCGATTCTCCTCAATACCGCTGGCAAAGTGGCCGAGGGCAGCGGCTGCAACCTCTTCATCGTCCGCAATGGGACGCTGATCACCACAGCGATCACCGGCGACATCCTGGAGGGGATCACCCGCCGCTCATTCATCCAGTTCGCGGCCGACGAGGGGATCCCGACCGAGCAGCGGGAGATCGACCGCTCCGAGCTCTACATCGCGGACGAGGCGTTCTTCTGCGGCACCGGCGTCCAGGTGGCGCCGATCGGCTGGGTCGACGGTCGACCGATCGGCACCACCGAGACCGGCCCGATTACGACGCACCTGCGGCAGCTGTTCTTCGATGTCGTTCGCGGCCGCTCCAGCCGCTACGCGGATTACGTCACGCCGGTTCGCCGCGCGGTCGCCGCGGCGACTCGGTAAGTCGCGCGCCGGCGCAGCCAGGCGGATGGGCAGGGGTGCGACGACCCATTCAGCCGGTCCGGACGTCAACTCGTCGTCCGCCGTCGTCAGCCGTACGCGGACCTCCGGCGTGGAGGCCGCGCGCTCAGGGGAGGGAGAAGCCGTGATGCGACGCTCCAGGGTCAGGTGGTGGCTGCTGCTGGTCTTGGCCCTTGGCCTCGTCACCCCTAATGCGGTGCGGGCGCAAGGGGTGACGCTCGATTGCTCCGACTTCACGACGCGAGAGGGTGCACAGGCCGTTCTCGACACTCATCCCGGTGGCGCGACCGAGACGTCGCTCGATCCGGATGGCAACGGGCTAGCGTGCGAAAGCCTGCCGTCGCGCGGTGGCACCAAGTCCGCCAGCGGGCCCGCGGGCCAGGGCGCCCCGCAGGGAAATGCGGGCGCCCCACTCGGGACAGAGACGCCGACGCCCGAGAGCGAACCGACGGTAACGGCGACGGCGACGGCGACAGCGGCCGGGACGGCGCAGACTCCGTTGGACGCACGGTTCGGCGGCTCCCGGCAAACGTTCGAGAAGAAGTACGGGAAGGCCACCGGTCCGGACGCGGGGAAGTATCCGCTGGGGTTTGACTACACCGTCAAGGGCTTCGACGGGGTCAACGTCTTCTACCACAGGGGCTTCGTGGCCTACCTGACCCTGACGGCGAACCCGCGCAAGCCGTGGGCGCCGGCCGACGTGAAGAAGATCGTGACCCCGTTCCTGCCGACCGACGTGAAGCTGAGTCAGGCCGTCAAGACGGACGACGGCGGAACGCTGGTGCCGGGGCACAGCGTGGCACTGGAGAAGCGATTCAGCCAGAGCACCTACACCAAGTACGGCGCCTCCGGCGCCAAGGGGGACCTCTACTACGTCTTCCGGCCGGCAGCGGACGGCACCGTCCAGACGATCGAGGTCGCGCTCGGCAACGTTCTGCCGAAACCGGCGGGGAGCGCCACCGCCACGCCGGGCGCCAAGCTGACGCCGGAGGATCAGGCGTACTTCGCGACGCTGCGGCAGCAGTTCGATACCGTCGCGGCGAGCATGGATACATTCGACCAGACGCTGAAGGGTCTGAACGACGGTTCGATCGCGGCGGGAGACGCCGGCGGCACGCTTAGGAACGTGTTCGAGATCTGGCGGCAGGCCGATCAGGACGCCAAGCAACTGACCGCGCCGGCGAGCCAGAAAGACACCAACGACCTCTACCTGCAGTTCACCGGGTTGCTCGCCACGGCCGCCGACGACTACACCAACGGCCTGCTCAACAACGATTCCAATCTGATCAAGTCCGGCGATCAGAAGTACGGCAAGGCCCGGGTGCTCCGCGCGCTGCTCGACGTGCTCATCAAGGCGGCCGGCGCCTGAGTGCTCGGGCTGTGTCAAGGTCGACGCGCCGAGGCTGGGAGCCGGGCAGACCGCGCCCAGGTCGCAGCCAACAGGGCAGGACGTAGACAGCACTCTGCCCGAGTGCCGAGTGCTGAGTGCAGAGCGAGGTATCGGGTGCGCGAGGGCGTCCGGCAAGGCTCAGCACTCAGCACGTTCTACTTCGCAGTTTGGATATCGGCGCGAATCTGCTGGGCGTCCATCTCGCCGAGGTGGACCGCGGCGACGGTGCCGTCCGGGCGGATGAAGAACGTTGTCGGGAAATCCGAAACGCCGAAGGCATCCTGGATCGGACCGCGGGTCACGTCACTCCCCGCCGTGTCGCGGCCGATCGGATACGTCAGCCGGTGATCCGTGACGAAGGCGCGGGCGTTCTCGTCGTTGTCCTGTTTCGTCCCGACCCCGACGACGGCGACCTGCTCGCCGTTGCGAGCAGCCTCGTCGGTGACGGCCTGAAAGACCGGCATCTCGCGCGTGCATGGGTCACACCACGACGCCCAAAAGTTGACGACGACGACCGAGCCGCGGAGGTCCGTCAGACGCAGCGGCCTGCCGTCGAGCCGGGTCAGGGCGACATCGGGCGCCGGCTTGCCAAGGAGACGGCTCGGCGACGCCGGCCCCGATGTTGGCTGGCGCTGATTCAGCCCGATCGCCAGCAGAACGGCGACCAGGATGACCGCCAGCGCGGCGGGGGTGTAGCGCGCGTAGCGGCCGTACCCGATCCGTCCGTGGTCGCGTCCCTCGTCGAGCCCCGTCGGCGGCACGTCCTCCGTTCCTGCGGCCAGGTTCGGCTGGAGGCCCCTCTGGGGTGGTTCAAGCTCACGCCCGCTCGAGTCCTGGTGGAGTGGGAACAGTTCGCTCTCGGGCATTGGCGTTCCAAGGGGCCGGGCTGGTCGCTCGATCACCGCTGGCGGCGCCCGCACGGTCGCCGAGTCACGGCAAGCCCTTGATCGCACGATCGACCTTGGCCGCGACGTCGCCCGAGCCGCCGATCAGCGCGACGAGGACGTTGCTGCCCTCGACCAGGTGTGGAGGGCCACCGGCGACGGGTGTTCCCCTCGAATCGAGGAGGGACATGCCGGCCGCATCGAGGCTCGTGGTATCTTCCTGATGGGACGCGACGTTGGGATAGATGAAGACGTACAGCGGCACGCCGTCGACGGTCAACCCCTGCCCCGGCACCGAGAGGTCGGTCGACCGCACCCCCTGCGGCGAAAGCACAACCTTCAGGCCCTGCGCCTTGAGCGCATCGACGACGTTGATCAACTCGGCCTTGCCGGCCACGCTCGGCGGCGTCGGCAACGTCTGGCCCGAATCCCCCCGATTGCGGACGTAGATAAACACGACGGCGGCGAAGAGGACGGCCGCCACCGCGAAAAGCACCCACGACAGGGTTGTCCGCCGCCTGACTCGCCGCGCTTCCGTGCTCACCCTTCGCCACGCTCCCGCCAACCACCGTCTTGCCTGATCCCGATTCGCCATGCGGATGGTACGCGGTCCGGCCCGTTGCGCACAGCTTTCCAATCAGGGCGACTCCGCGGACATGAACACCGGGGGCAGGAGCTACCAGATGAGGGGGATGACGACGGTGCCGCCGCAGTCGCGGCACCAGCTGCTGGTCCCCGGGCCAGAGAGGATGTAGTCGTCGAGCAGTTGGCCGTTGTGGGTAGTGGTATCGACGGTCGTGACGTAGAAGGCCGCGAACCCGACGACGTAGAGCTGGTTGTCGTTGCCGGTCTCGGCGGGATTGTTGGTGGCGATCGGCAGAATCATCACGCAGTCGTACGGGGCGGGCACACCGGGGGCGCAGCCGTCGGCGCCGTCGACCTTCGTCTGGGTCGGGCCGGCGACGGTGGTGGTCGTGTAGTTGAACCACGACCCGGCCGTCTCGCCGCCGTTTCTGGTCTGGTCGGCCAGTCCCTTGAAGCGGTTGTCCCGCGAGCTGCAATCGGCGTTGGCCTTCAGGTCGAGGTTGGCGTCGTGGATGCGGAAGATCTGGCCGATGGCCGCTTGATTGATCCGAGCCGGCGAGGCGGCGGCCAGGAGGTCCATCGACGTGCCGACGGCTGGTCCGGACCCGCTCGGGTCACTCGTCACGTCCCAGGTATTGAATCCGCAGACGATGAACGGGCCATCGGACGGATTGCGCTGGGCGACCTCGACGCGGGCTTTCGCGTAGCCGGCCACGGTGACGGTCTGCGGGGCGCCGGGAATGACGCGGATGAACCAGGTGTCGACGGTCGCGCGGGTCCGGACGCGAGCACCGGCGGCGCTGGCCGGCACCGTCTGGTCGCAGGTTCCGACAACCTGCCAGTTGTTGCCGATGTATTGGCAGGCGAAGATGGTCGGGGTGACCGGGCCGAACGTGTTCTGCTGAACGATCGTCGTCACCTCGGGCAGTGCGCTGGTCGGTGCCGCCGGGGTGTAGCGGGCGATCATGCGGGCACCGGCCAGGGCACCGGCGTCGGCCGCCCCCTGCACCGCCCGCTTCGCCGCCAGGCTGTGGCCGCCGTCGACGGCGAGCCCGAGCATCCCCATCATCGCGATCATGAAGAGGGCGAACATGACCATGATCTGACCGCGCCGCGCCCCCGCTTCCTCGGACCCGTCGTCCGTCGCGAGGGGGGCGAACTTGTTTGGCACGGTGGCGCCGCCTCCGATCAGTGTGCTTCTCATCTGCCTGTCCCTCCGGCTGCGCTGGCTCGTCGTGCCCCGTCTGGCGGCGTTAGGTCATGCACCGCATCGTCGACGAGGCGGTCATCGTGAACGACCACGAGGCGCCCGCGCCGATCGCGTTCAGGAGGTCGAGCGAAACCGGGGTCCATTCGCGGGAGGCGGCGACCGTCAGCTGTCCGAGGCCCCCGTGGGTGGTGCAGGCGCCGCTGGTCGAGACGGAGACCGCGGCGTCGGCCGGGATGCCGTGACTAGTGACCGCGGCGGTGATCCCGGCGATGTCGGTCGGATGACGGACCCCGTACGGCGCGCCCTCGACGGCGGCGTTGCGCATCTCCATGTAGTCGAAAAACATCCGCCCCATGTCGATCGTGCCGAGGCAGATCAGGAGCAGGAGCGGCATGCTGATCGCAAGCTCGACCAGCCCCTGGCCCTGCTGTGCTCGCCGCCTGCGCCGCTTGGTAGCCATCCCCATCGCTGCCCCTGTTCCCCGGCGTGCGTTGGCACGACTGCTGCCTGCGCGCCGCGCGGCTACTCGACCGTGACGGTGGCCGAGGCGCCCAGCGAGATCGGCGACAGGCGCAGGAAGTCCTGCGTGACCGCGGCGAACGGGAGCGTCGCCGCAACGGTCAGCTGGTCTCCAGTCGTGCAGGACCCCGTGCAGCTCACCGTGGTCGTCGCGTCTTGGAGTCCGGGCCGCACCGATTCGGAGTTATCCTCCGGGTTAAGGTTGTAGAGCACGCGACGCTGAAGCGCCGCGTCGTTGATCCCGAACCCGTTCGCGACTCCGACCTTGCCCTGGCGCGCGGCATCGCGGACGGCGTTGTGGAGCTGAGCGGAGAGGTAGATGGCGCGACCGAAGTCGACCGTGCCGAAGACGATCAGCAGGAAGACGACGCTGGCGATCGCGAACTCGACGATCGTCTGGCCGGAGCGAGCACGGACTTCGCGTGCCGGCTCCGTCAACCGGTCGGTCTGACGCCGCCCGCTGGCCAGCCACCTGCGCACCCGTGCGGTCATGACCACGCCCTCCAGCGCCCGTTTCGTCGCCTGCCCGCGTTGCCCGGCCCGTGGGTCCTGTCGCCGAGGGCGAAATGTCTTGCCGGACCCCACCCTTCCGGGCTAGCCCGATGGTAGGGGTCCATCCCTGCGACGCCCATGGCCCACCGGGGCTAACAGCGTGCGGGAGATTCATCCCGACAACCGGTGCGTTCGTCCCAGCGCGTTTCGCGCCATGATTGGCGCGCGCCGAAACCGGGTTGCCAGTTGCCAGTTGTCAGTTGCCGGTTGCCAATCGCGCAAGCCGGTGCGGCATGGACGTCATGACCCAACGCGGCTTGAGGTGCATGGCTCTTCGACCAACCGGCAACTGACAACTGGCAACTGGCAACTGGCAACTGGCAACTGGCACCCGTCACTCGCGCTGCTTGATCGCGTGCTCCACAAGTTGGTGGACGAGCACACCGCCGCGCGCGTCTGAAACGGACGAGGCGGCATCCGCGCGCTCAGCCGCCCGCATTGCCGGGTGTTTGCTCGTCGCGACGGATCCGGCGCGGCGCGCCGGGCCTCGCCCACTGGGGCATCAAACCGCGATCACGTAACCGGTCGACGAACGCCGCCTCGGGGTCGCTCTCGTCCTCCGCGGCGGGCAACTCAATCAGGAGCGCATCGCCGACCGCGTGGATTGCGCCTCCTGACGCCGTGGCCACCTGCCCGAGCTCCTCCAGGAGTGCCGGGTCGTCGGGCGTTGCCAGGATTGCCCGGCGCAGCCGAACCCGCCGGTAGCCGCGCCCCCATTCCTCCAGCGTGCGGGCGCCGTCCTCCGGCAACGGGGCGCCGCTCTGGTTGGCCAGGAACGCGGCGATCTGGCGGACGTCGAATCCGGCGGACAGCGCACGGGCGACCGACTCCTCCGTCAGCCGGTAGCTGCTCACCTGGCCCAGGGTATCGCCCTCGGCGAAAGCCAGCAGCGACCAAACCCGCAGCGGCGTGGGATCGCGGAGCTGGATCTCGAGCGAGGGCAACACCGCCAGCGGCGGKTTGCCGCCGGGCGGAGACGGCGGTACCGGTTGCCCCCGCGCCGCGGCGACGCCGGCCGGCGTCAGGCGGAGGGCACGCGGGTGGGGCGTGCCACCCACGACATCGACCAAGCCGAACCAGTCGCCGGCGGTCGTGATCGTGACAGCGGCCACCTCGGCAATCGCAGCGCGACGACGGGCCGCATCGTCCCCGTTCCCGCGCTCGCCCTGACGCGCCGTCGCAACGGTGAAGGTGGCGCCCAACATCTCCGGATCGCGCGCCGCCAGCCACGCGGTGACGCTCTCGAGGGGATACCAGATCCCCTCGTCGAGCCCCGCCAGGGACGCGAGGAGCTTGCGCCGGAAACCGGGCCAATCGGGCCCCCAGACCTCGACCTCGTCGCGGGCGCTCCCTTCGATCCAGTCGGCGCTCGCCAGCCACCACCAGCGCAGGCGCGCGGTCTGGTCCGGGAAGGAGCGGTCGCGCCAGAGCCGCGCGGCCGGGCTCAGCGTGAGCGGCTCCTCCGTTGCCGGATCGCCTCCATGGAGCAGCCCCTCCGCGAGCGCCAGGTCGGCGAGGAACTCGAGGTATCCGGTGGGCGGCAGATCCGCCCCGCGCCGCCAGAGGCGACGGTTGAGGGCGCGCCGCCAGCCCCGGGGCAGGTCCTCGACCCGATGGACGCGTGGGCTGTCCGGCCCCGAGAGGGCACGCAGGAAGGTCAAGAGGTCCCAGGCCAGGGCGTCTGGGTGGCGCCCCGCGGGTGCCTCGATCGTCGCCGCCGCGATTGGTGCCAAGGGTGGCAGGTCGGGCGCGGCTGGGGGGCGGGGGGCGCGGATCTCCGCCGGGATGAAAAGCCAGCGGCTTCCGTCCGAACGGTAGGTGTGCCAGACGAGGAGCGCCTCTTCAAGCTCGGCGAGCGCCTGCCGCAACCGCTGAGCCTGCCGCGCGTCGTCGGTCGCCAGCGCCGCGGTGGCGGCCACGCCGGAGAGGGCGACCGCCCCGCCGTCGGGCTCGTCCTGGAGCCGGCGCCAGATCAGGGCGGCATCGCGGCCGCGCTTCGCGACGACGCTGGCGACCCGCTCAGCGTCGCCGATCTGGTTGAGCAGTTGGCGGGTCAGCTCCTCCCGGCCGCGCAGACCGGGGATCACGCGCAGCCCCCAACCCTCGGCCGCCTCCTCGATCTCCCGGTCGTCGAGAAGGCTGAGCAGCGCCCGCAACGGGGTGGTGCTCAGATCACCGGCCTCGATCTCGTCCTGGACACGCCGGAAGAGGAGTGTCAGCTCGCGCGGCATGAAGAGACGCGGGGCAGAGCCGACCGGGAGCGGATCGTCGTCACCCTCGCGCGCGACGATGCCCTTGTAGTAGAGGCGGGTGACCGTCTGGCGGGCAACGGCCTCGGACGCGCCGAGACCCGCCGCGATCGCGGGCAGCGTGAGGGCCGTCTCTTCGCCGACCGCGAGGAGGCGAACGACGGCGCGCTCGTCCTCCGGGAGGCGCTCCCAGATGTCGCGGACCGTCCGCGGATCGGTGATCGCCCGGTAGAGCTGGCTGACCTGGGCGAGCCGGTCGTTCGCCGTCAGCACGACCTGCCAGGCGGAGGCGATCCGGGTCAGGTCCTCCGGTGAGCGCGCATTGAGCCGTCCAAGTAGGTTGCGCATGTTGGGTCGCGATCCGTCGACGAACGAACGAGGCCCTCATCCGCCGGGGTAGCTCCTCACCGGTCGGACCAGCGGCTGTCGAGCCACTCGACGCGGTTGATCATCTCCGCCGCCGTCAGCGTCTCGAGCAACCGGCGGAGACGGCGGAGCAATTGTCCGTAGGGCAAATCCGGCGGCTGAAGCGCCAGAATGATCCCTGCATGATCCTCCCCACGGTAAAAATACGTCTCGGCCAGGGCCGGAAAATCGGTCAGGTCGGATGTAAGCATGGTTCGGCGATGTGCGGTCGCCCACGCCAGGGGGAACGGATCCGTCGCGCGTTCGTGGCCGACTTCCTTTGCGGCAACGGCATCGAAGCCGAGTTGGCGCAGATCGAAGGCGAGGTCCAAGTCGATGTTATGGTCGAGGTAGAGCCGGATCCGAAGTGATTCGACCATCAGGGTCGATCGAGCTCATCCGGCAGTGTCTCCCAGGTAAAAGCCTCGACGCCTGGCGGAAGATCCGCGTTCTTGAGCGCGACGCGCGGAATCAGCCGACCGCCGACATAAACCATATCAGCGCGCCGCAGCACGCTGCGCAAGGTTTGCCGCGAAGCGTGCTCCGTCATCTCGTCGGAGTGGTCATAGGCATAGCTGATCGCGTCGTGGACTTGCGCGGGGGTTAACGGTGGGTAGTGCTCCACGATCTCACCGACCGGCGTACCAGCTTCGTAGAGGCGGAAGATCTGCAGGACTGAGATGCGCGTATCGTCGATGCGCGGGAAGCCGCCCAGCACGCCTTCGCTCTTGACCACATGCGGGTGCTCAGTGCGCTGGAGCGGTGCCTGCTGCTGGTCCACGGTCGCGGTCACGCCATGCTCTCCTGACGACTCCGGTGCTCGCCGGTCGGCCCCGCGGCCTTCGTCGGTGGGGGGCGACCGGCATCGGCCAGTGCGTCCATTATAGGTGCCGCTGCCCACCTCACACGTCTTGGCGGTCGCCCCCTACCGACCGTCTAGCCATTCAATCTTGTTGATTATGTCTTCCGCTGAAAGGGCGTCGCGGGGTACTCCTCGCAGATTAGGCACCCCCACCGCGTCGCCTCCGGCTGGCCATGCGCCGCGGCCGTCGTCAAGCCGTCCAGCCCCGCCCCCTCGACCCGTAGTCGCGCCTTGTGCCCCCGCACCGTGCTGGTCTCGTGGTAAGTGTGCCAGTCCAAGCCGTTCTCCGCCGCCAGCGCCTCCAGTTCCTGGGAGAGGCAGCGATCGGCGGGCAAGCGGACCAGGGCGGCGATGCCGTGGACACACCGCAGCCAGGCCAACAGCGGGCCGTCGGCATGTAAGGCATCGGCCAGCCGACAGATGCAACCCGTCCTCCCCAGCGTCAGCACCTGCTCGACCAAGGCGCGCGTGACGCAGGCTTCCTTTCCCGGCTCGGAGGCGGCGCCTTCCCGCAACCGCCAGGGATCGGCGATCGTCGTGACGAGATTCAGCTGCTCGCCGCCGTGGTGGTGCAGGTACTTCAGGTCGGCCAGCCACACATCCGTCAGCGTGTCTGCGCAGATCGAGATCGCCATCACTGTCGCTCCAGAGTCACAGGGCCACGGACCACGCCGCAACCGCGAAGCGGTCCACATAGTCGTCGGGGAGATAGGCAAAGCCGGCTTCGCCCCAGTCGCTCCCCCACGAGTTCTGGACGATGAGATCGTCGTCACGATACCCCACGACGAGGACGGCGTGGCCGCCGAGATCGCGGCCCCCAATTGCGGGCATCGCGACCCGACCATCCGGTCCGACGCCGTGCCAGGTTGCATGGAGCCTGATGCCGAGGACGCCTAAGACGCTATCCGGAAAGTGCTGTGGAATGGTAGCATGGGT
>JRHI01000916.1_pt1 | contig 28803 bp, 24 predicted proteins | sample 215371 | NCBI WGS metagenome assembly JRHI01 (sample SAMN02929681, study PRJNA255918) | sediment metagenome | biome: cave system; feature: Ice Cave; material: Sediment; isolation source: sediment from deep within a dark volcanic ice cave with no known source of... ...
ACTAGCCACTAGCCACTAGCCACTGGAGCGATGATGGCCAACAAGCGGGACTACTACGAGATCCTCAGCGTCAGCCGGGAGGCCAACGACGAGGAGATCAAGAAAGCCTATCGCAAGCTGGCCATGCAGTACCATCCCGACCGCAACGTCGGCGATCCCGAGGCCGAGGCGCGGTTCAAGGAAGCGGCCGAGGCCTACGAGGTGCTGCGCGACCCGCCCAAGCGTCAACGTTATGACCGCTACGGTCACGCCGGCCTTGACGGGATGAACGTCCCGCACTTCGACGATCCCGAGGCGGTCTTCAACCTCTTCGGCGACCTGTTCGGCGACATCTTCGGCCAGCGGGGACGGCGCGGTCCGTTCGCAGGCCACGATCTCCAGGTGCCGATCGACCTCGAACTGGAAGAGGCGTATCGCGGCTCGCAGAAAACGATCCAGGTCGAACGCGCCGAGCGCTGCAAAGAATGCTCCGGCAGCGGCAGCCGCCCCGGCAGCCAGCCGAAACCGTGCCGCACCTGTCGCGGCCAGGGCGTCCTGCGCGTGCGCCTCGGTTTCCTGCCGATTGAGCAGCAGCAGATCTGTCCCGACTGCCGCGGCCGGGGAGCTGTCGTCAGCGATCCGTGCCCGGCCTGTCGCGGCCACGGGCGCGTCAAGGAGCGGCGCACCCTGCAGGTGAGCGTTCCCCCTGGCGTGGACACAGGCACGCGCATCCGCCTGACCGGCGAGGGCGAGGTCGGCGAGCAGGGCGCGCCGTCGGGCGATCTCTACTGTGTCATGCGTGTCCGCGAACATTCGCTGTTCCAACGGGAGGACCAGCACCTGATTTGCCAGGTGCCCATCACGTTTAGCCAGGCAGCGCTTGGCGGCGAGATCGAGGTGCCCACCCTCGACGGTCCCATGCCGCACAAGCTCAAACGCGGCATCCAGAGCGGCGAGGTGTTGCGCCTCAATGGCCGTGGCATGCCGAACGTGCGCGGCGGCCGGGCGGGCGACCTGCTTGTCCAACTGATTATCGAAACGCCACGGCAACTAACCAAACGGCAAGAAGAACTGTTCCACGAACTGGCTGTGCTGGAGCAGAGCAATGTTTCGGCGCAGCGGAAGAGTTTCCTGGACAAGTTGAAATCGTTCTTCACCGCGCCGCCAGCGAACGAGGAGAGTGGGAAGAAGGCTTGACCCCCGGTCCAGCCACGGCATTCGTTTTGCACCCCCTCCCCATGAGCCTGTGCCGGCTGGAATGAAGAGGAGGACCCACCATGATTGACCCAAAGGCCGCCGCCGGGGGAAACGGCCCCCAGAGCGGTGGCAACACCGACAATGAGGCCGCCACGGGCGTGCTCGAAGATCTCGAGACGTTGCGCAAGCGCGCCGAGTCGGCCGAACAGGAACGCGATCAGTTCGTGGCGCTGGTGAAGCAGACCCGTGCGGATTTCGAGAACTACCAGAAGCGCGTCCAGCGCGACCTGGCCGCCGAGCGCCGCTACGCGCAGTCCCCATTGGCTCACGACCTATTGGCCTGCATCGACAACCTCGAGCGCGCCACGGAGGCCGCCGAGAAAGCTGGTGAGAAAGGGCCGCTCGTGCAGGGTGTGGCCATGGTCCACACTCAGTTGCTCGACACCTTCCGCCGGCACGGCATCACGCGCCTGGAGGCGCTGGGCAAACCGTTTGATCCGAACCAGCATCAGGCAGTGATGCAGCAGCCGAGCGCGGACCAACCGCCGGGCACTGTCCTGCAGGTTCTGGAACAGGGTTACCTGATTCACGATCGCGTCCTGCGACCGGCCAGTGTCGTCGTCTCGAAGGCCCCCTAAGATCGGCCCGCAGCGCCGCCAGGGGCGCATCTGCTTCTTTGCCGGCACCGCGGGCCGGTGAAACCGAGGAACCGAGAACACCATGCCAACTTACGAATACGAGTGCGATGCCTGCGATCACAAGTTTGACGAGTTTCAGTCGATGAGCGAGGAACCGCTCAAGAAGTGCCCGAAGTGCAGCAAGCGCAAGTTGCGCCGCCTGTTCGGCTCGGGGGCCGCAATCATCTTCAAGGGGTCCGGTTTTTACCAGACCGATTACCGCAGCGAATCGTACAAGGCCGGGGCCAAGGCCGAGGAGACCAGCACGACTAAGCCGGCGAGCGACGACAAGAACGGCAGCTCCGGCACAACTGACACGCCGGCAGCGGCGAATGGGAAGTCTGCGTCGAAGTCGAGCAAGAAAAGCCCCAAGTCCGAGTCGTGAGCAACCGATTATTAGGGTGTGCTACCCAGTGCGCGACCGCTTGATGGCAGGTCAGAGCGCCGCGGAATGGCCAAAGTTGCCATCCTGCAAATTCCCTCGCCGTCCGCTCGACCGTCGTCGGGGCCACGGAGGAACTTTCAGAAGTCGACGCGGAAGAGAATGGAATCCCCTAAGCCGGCCGTTCCGTCGGCCGTTCCCCATAGAGAAGAGGCGTGGTAACGAGCCGCGCCTCTCTTTTTTTTCGCGCTGCCCAACCACTCGCTATAATCGGGTACGGCAAGACGGCTCCTCCCGGAGGACCGGCGAACGTGCTGTACCTGATCGACGGTTACAACCTGCTCTTTGCCCTCGGCGTTCTGCTCCCGAAGCGGACGGGACCGCAAGTTCTGGAAAAGGCGCGCCTCTATCTGTTCACCCTGCTGCACGAGACGCTCGGCGACCAGGCGGGCGTCGTCACCGTCGTCTTCGACGCGAAGCATCCGCCGCCGCATGCCCCATCCGAGTACGTCCACGAAGGCCTGCACATCGCCTTTGCCAGGGAGGACGGCGAGGCCGACGAACTGATCGAGCGTCGCATCCGGGAAGCGGCGACACCGCGCGCACTGACGGTGGTGTCGGACGATCACCGTATCCAGCAGGCGGGCCGGCGGCGACAGTGCGTGGTACAGGGGTGCGGAGCGTTTCTCGATTGGCTGGAGCAGCAGCGGCGGCCCAAAGAGCCAAAGCCACCTGAGGAACACGCTAAACCCGAGAGGCTGTCGCGCGAGGAGATGCAGCGCTGGCTCCGCGAATTCGGCGACATCGAGAACGATCCGGGATGGAAGGAACTGTTCGACGAGCCGTGGTCCGATGGCGACACCGAGCCTGGGGGTCACTGACCACGTAGCCGGAAGGGTCAACGCCTGGGGCAGAGATACCGGCACTCACGCTCTGGTCCTTAACGCCTTTCAGTGGGCTCGTCGCAGCCAAACGGAGTTGCTGAGAAACGTACTCTGGCCAGCCATATCGCCGAGCGCATCGGACGTGGTCCAGTTAACATTTCGGCCGCCGTGCAGTTTGCTCCACCGACCCTTCGGCGAGACGACCACGCCGGGCCGAACGGCGTCGGTCACCACGACCCACAGGCGGAACGAACCGCGCTCATTTTCGACGATGACCAGGTCGCCGTCGGTAATGCCGCGCGTAGCGGCATCGGAAGGGTGGACCTCGATGAATGGCCGCCCCGCTTTTTCCAGCAGACCAGGCTGACTGCCGAGGCTGGAACTGACCGCGTGGTGCGACGCGCCCGAGACCAGCCACAGGGCGCCGTCACCGCTACCATTTGGGGAGACGAAACGGCCGGGCAGCGGCTCGACACCGGCGTCGGCCAGCCTCTGCGAGTACAGTTCTACCTTGCCGCTCGGTGTCGGGAATCGGCCGTTCGCGAACGGCGGCGCTTCGTCCACCGCCAGCTGCACCGCGCCTTCCGATCGCAGCTGTTCCAGCGTGATATCCTGCAGCGCCGGATTGTGCGCCGCTGTGGCCGCCAGCACCTCGGCGATGACCTCGTCCGGCGTCTGGTGCAGCCACGGTTCGCGGAAGCCCAGCGCCGTCGCCAGCAGGCCCATCACTTCCCAGTTGCTCTTGGATTCGCCTAACGGCGCGATCGCCTGCCGATTGTATGTCAAGAGCGTGTGGCCATAGCTCTTGTGCAGGTCGGTCTGTTCCAGCTGCGACGTGGCCGGAAGCACAATATCCGCCTGGTCCGCAGTGTCGGTCAGAAAGAGTTCATGAACTACAGTGAAGAGGTCCTCGCGGCGCAGCCCTTCGAGGACGCGGGCGGAATTGGGAGCGGAGGCCGCCGGGTTGGCGCCGAAGACGTACAGCGCCGCGATCGGGGGATCGGCCGCTTCACCAAGCAGCGCGGCGCCCAGGCGATTCATGTTCACAAGCCGTCCCGGATGCGGGCATTCGGCGGCATGATGCACCGCTTCCTCGTGCCATTGCAGATAACCGCCGGTACTGTACGCGAAGCCAGCGCCGCGCCGGCCGTACTGCCCTGTCAGCGCTGGCAGAGCACAGATGGCGCGGACATTTTGACCGCCGTTGTGGTTGCGATTGATGCCGTCGGCGATCTTGATGTGTCCCGGCCGGACGGTGCCATACAGCCTTGCCAGGTCGATAATCTCGCGTTCCTCCAGGCCGGTGACTGCTGCCACGCGCTCCGGTGGAAACTCGCGCAGTCGTTCGCGAAACAGTGGCCAACCGACGGTGTGCGCTTCCAGCCACGGTTCGTCGTGCAGGCCCTCCGCGACGAGGACGTGCCCCAGCCCCAGGGCCAGGGCGCCGTCGCTGCCGGGCAGCGGCGCCAGGTGCAGGTCGGCGCCACGCGCTGTTGGCGTGCGGCGCGGGTCGATCACGACGAGCCGGCAGCCTTGACGCTGCGCCTTGCGCAGGAACGGCAGGAAATGCGGCGCCGTGCTGACCGGGTTGTGGCCCCAGAGGATGGCGAGGCGACTGTGGACGATGTCCTCATAGCGAACCCCGCAGCGTTTGCCGAGCGTACACTCCACGGCGTACTCGGCGGCGGCGCCGCAGATACTGCGCTCCAGCCGGCTAGCGCCGAGGCGGTTCCACAGGCGTGCGCTGGCCACGGTCATCTGCACCAGGCCAAGCGTGCCGCTGTAGCTGTACGGCAGAATCGCCTCGGCGCCGTGGCGCGCGCTGATCTCACGCCAGCGGTCGGCGATCTCGGCGAGGGCCTGCTCCCAGGTGATGCGCTGCCATTGGCCGCCGCCCTTCGGCCCGCTTCGGCGCAGCGGGTGCAGCAGTCGGCCGGGGTGGTAGACGTGCTCCAGGTACGGCCGGACCTTGGCGCAGAGCCAACCGCGGGTAATGGGATTATCGGGGTCGCCGCTGAAGCCGACGGCTCGGCCGTCTTCAACCTCGGTGATGACACCGCAGGTGTCGGGACAATCGTGAGGACAGGCACCGCGAATAAGCAGGGGAGTCATGTCAGGGGACCACTGAAAGCATAAGTCAGCCACAACGCTAAACCATACACGATCCGCAGCCCCGTCTGCAAGGAGACCCACCAGAGCGTCACGTGCAACAGCCGTTTCAGTTCGACCATCGCCTTTTGCACCTCCACGGATACCATTTGCCGTGGATCGACGTAGCCGAAGGTAACGACGCGCACGACAGGGGCCACCCAGGGGCGGAGCCAATACTCAGCCTGGTCGAAGTATTTCTCGATCTCCGGGCGCTCGAGTTTGCCAACCATCAGGGTCGTGTAACTGTCCAGAAGAACCATGGCGATCCCCGGCACAAGCACGAAGGGCACTGCGGGCCAGAGCTGGAACAGTCCGGCGAGCGTAAGGCTGGCTTGCGGCCAAAGGAGATGGCAGGCCATCATGTGGAACAGCAGCAAGACCAGGGCGAGCACGATCGGCAGGATGGTTTCCCAGCTGAGGAACACGCCGTGGGACTGCTTGATGAGGTTCAGGAGACGTGGCCAACGGCCGGGCATGGCGCTCAGCAGAGCGAGGACGGCGAAGTACTGGCGCAGGCGGAGTGCCGTGCTGAGCAGGAACATCGCCGCCAGATAGAACTCGAAGAAGCGAATGAGGTCGAGGTTTTGCAACCAACTCATGGGCGTTCGGTCCCTCGGTGGGAACCCTGCATACTCCCGGACGATTCCCGGGGTGCATTGTGTCGCCGGAGAGACTGACTGTCCAGAGCGCTCGCGCCTGCTTGACCCGTCTCGGCGAAGCCACTACGCTACAGCCATTCGAGAGCCATGGTCTCACGCTTCCAGGAGAACGCATCATGTTGCGCGGTGTACGCCTGCTACTGGCGCTGGCCGTCATTGTGGCGCTGGCGGGCTGCACGAATTCTGGCCCGGATTACAAGTATCGCATTGCCGTCATTCCGAAGGGCATGACGCACGAGTTCTGGCAGTCGATCCATCGTGGTGCCGAGCGGGCGGCCGCCGACCTGAAGGAACAGCAGCAACTCGACGTGAAGATCATCTGGGACGGACCGAACAAGGAGAGCGACGCCCAGGAGCAGATCAGCATCATCAATCGGCAGCTGGCCGCCCACGTCAATGGACTCGTGCTGGCGCCGCAGCACAGCGAACAGATGGTCGAGCCGGTGCAGCGGGCGGTCAAGCAAGGGGCGCCAGTCGTCATTATCGACTCTGGTCTGGCGAACACCGACATCATCGTCAAGTACGTTGCCACGGACAACTACCACGGCGGCTGGCTTGCCGCTGAACGGCTGGTCCAGGTACTGCTCAAGGAGGGCAAGGACCACCCCAATCTTGTGCTATTCCGCTACCAACCTGGCTCCGAGAGCACGGACCGCCGTGAGAGTGGTTTTGAGGATTACATCGCTGAGCAGGAGAAGGTCGCCAAGGTCAAGGTGACCTGGCTGTCGAAGGACAAATACGCCGGGGCCACAGTGGACACGGCTCAGCGCGAGGCGTCGCCGCTGCTGAACAACCTGCGCGACCAGGGGATCGACGGCATCTTCGCCCCGAACGAGTCGTCGGCCAGCGGCATGCTGAACGCGATGCGGAGTCTGAAGCTGAACAAGCAGGTTCGACTCGTCGGTTTCGACTCCAGCGAATTCCTGCTGAACGCCCTGCGTGATGGCGACGTGGACGGTCTCATCGTGCAGGATCCGTACCGGATGGGCTATCTTGGTGTCTGGAACCTGGTACAGCACCTGGAAGGGTACAACGTCGCGCCCGACGGCAAGAAAGTGCAGAGCACCGGCGAATACGTCGTGACGCGCGAAAACCTCGAATTACCGGCCACTCGCGAACTGTTCGAGAAGGACCTGCAGGCGAAGCGGAAGATCGAAGTACCCACCTATCCGAAGAAATAACCCGCGGGGCCATCCGTGTCTGACGTTTCCCGCCTGGTGATGACAGGCGTGACCAAGCGCTTCGGTTCGACGCAGGCCTTGTGCGGCGTGGATCTGGCATTGCATGCCGGCGAAGTTCACGCGCTGGTCGGCGAGAACGGCGCTGGCAAATCGACGCTAATGAAGGTCCTTAGTGGCGCGGTGCGGCCTGACGCCGGCCGAATGCTCCTCGACGGCCGGCCTTACGCTCCGGGTGGTCCCCTCGGCGCTCGTCGCCGGGGGGTCGCCATGATCTATCAGGAACTCGCACTGGCGCCGCATCTTACCGTCGAGGCGAACGTCATGCTCGGTCTGGAGGTCAGCCGTTTCGGCATCCTCCGCCGCGGCGAACACCGGCGGCGCGTGCGTGAAGCGCTCGCCGTCCTGGAGCATGCGGAGATCGACCCCGATAGTCCTGTCGCCTGCCTGAACACCGCTTCGCAGCAAATCGTCGAGATCGCGCGGGCCCTGCTTGTCCAGGTTCGCGTCCTCGTCCTCGACGAGCCGACCAGTTCGCTGACGCAGCAGGATGCGCAGCGTCTTTTCACCTTGATGCGTCACCTCCGCGAGCGCGGCGTTACCATCGTCTATATCAGCCATTTCCTCGAAGAGGTGCAGGCGGTCGCGGATCGCTTCACTGTGCTGCGCGACGGCCAGAGCGTCGGCGGGGGTTCGGTGCAGGACTTCGCCCAGGAACACATCATCGAGCTGATGGTCGGCCGGAGTCTCGTGGAGCAGTTCCCGCGCGTCCCGCACACACCGGGCGAGCCGATCCTGGAATTGAAAACCCTGTCCGGCGTGGAACTGCCCCTCGACGTGAGTCTGACCGTCCGCCGCGGCGAAGTGTTCGGTATCGCCGGCATCGTGGGCGCCGGGCGGACGGAACTATTGCGGGCGGTCTTCGGCCTCGACCCGGTGCGCAGCGGCGAGGTCCGGATCAAGACAGTGAGCGCCGCCCGCACAAGCCTGCGCCAGCGCATGCGGCAGGGGCTTGGCTTTCTGAGTGAAGATCGCAAGGAGGAGGGGCTGGCGCTGATCCAGAGCATCGCAGATAACCTGACCTACAGCCGCCTGGGGCCATACAGCCGCTTTGGCTGGTTGAGCCTGGGCCAGCGGCGGCAGGCTGTCATGGCGTGGCTGCGGCGACTCTCGGTGCGCTGTGCTGGGCCGGACCAGCTGGTCGGCGAGCTGAGCGGCGGCAATCAGCAGAAGGTCGCCCTCGCACGGCTGCTACACCAGGAAGCGGACGTACTGCTGCTCGACGAGCCGACGCGCGGCGTCGATATCGGCAGCAAGGCGGAGATCTATCGCCTCATCGGCGAACTGGCGGCGCAGGGCAAGGCCATCCTCTTCGTGAGCAGCTATCTTCCCGAATTACTCGGCGTTTGCGATCGCCTGGCCGTGATGACGCGCGGGCGGCTCAGTCCGGCCCGCTCGGTCGGCGACTGGACGCCCGAGCAGGTCATGGCCCAGGCGACGGGAGGTCAGGAACGCGCCTGATCGACTAAGTGATTCGCGGCTTTCCTCTTGCAGCGATTCGCCCTATATAGTTAAAGTATTCGCGGTTTGTGAACGATCCGGTGCGCCCGAAAGTGCGACGCAGTGAGCGGAAAGGATTCCCGTGACCGAAGCACAACGCCTCGTTTCACAAGACTTGCCTCTGTCCAGTCACAGCTTCCGGCGCGACGCGACTTACTCTTCATCTCTGCACTCAGGAGTTGATCGCGCCCGCCGTTGCCTTCTCGACCTCCAGGCCACTGACGGGCACTGGGTCGGCGAGTTGCAAGGCGATACCCTGCTCGAATCGGAATATATCCTCCTGATGGCCTTCCTCGGCCGGGAGCGCGAGGAGCGCGCCCGCAAAGCGGCGCGGTACATTCTCGGCCACCAGCTGGCCGATGGCGGCTGGAACATCTATCCCGGCGGCCCGCCCGAATTAAGCGCCTCGGTCAAGGCGTACTTCGCCCTCAAGTTGGCCGGCCATGATGCCGAGAGTCCATACCTGCGCCGCGCGCGCGCGATCATCCGCTCCATGGGCGGCGGGGCCCGCTGCAACAGTTTCACGAAGTTCTACCTGGCCCTGCTCGGGCAGTTTCCCTACGGCAACTGTCCCGCCGTGCCGCCGGAAATGATGCTCCTGCCAAGCTGGGCATACTTCAATATCTACGCAATGTCGAGCTGGACGCGCACCATCGTCATTCCGCTGAGCATCTTCTACGCCCATAAGCCGGCGCGCGGCTTGCCGCCGGAACTGGGCATCGCCGAACTATTCCTGGAGCCGCCGCAGACGCCCCTCTGGCCGCACCCGCCGACGCAGGAATGGCTCTCCTGGACGAATTTCTTCCTGGCGCTCGACCGGGTCTACAAGTGTGCCGAGTCGATCGGGCTGGGGTTGCTCCGCCGGCGCGCTCTACAGCAAGCCGAGGCATGGATGCGCGAGCGCTTCACGGACAGTGATGGCCTCGGCGCCATCTTCCCGCCGATCATTTACACCATCGTCTGCCTACGTTGCCTTGGATATGCCAACGATTCGCCCGAGATGCGCTGGGCCGTCAAGCAGCTGGACGACCTCATTATCGAGGACGAGGAGACGCTGCGCGTGCAGCCGTGCTTCTCGCCGGTCTGGGATACAGCACTGAGCCTCAAGGCCCTGGCCGACGCCGCCGTGACGTGCAATCATCCGGCGGTGCGGCGCGGCACGCGCTGGCTGTTGGACCGCGAGGTACGCCGGCCCGGCGACTGGTGTGTGACCAATCCCGGCGTCGAACCGGGCGGCTGGTTCTTCGAGTACAACAACGCCTTCTATCCGGACACCGACGACACCGCCATGGTGCTCATGGCCCTGGCGCGGAGCGGTCGGGCCGCGACGCCCGAGGGCAAACCGGCTGTGGCGCGCGGACTGAAGTGGCTGCTCAGTATGCAGAACCGCGACGGCGGCTGGGCGGCATTCGATCGCAACATTGATCGCCAGGTACTCACGAAGGTCCCCTTCGCCGATCACAACGCCATGCTCGACCCAAGCTGCCCGGACATTACCGGGCGCGTGCTCGAGGCGCTGGGGCACTACGAATTCGACCCCGGCAATCCGCAGGTGCAGCGGGCCATCACCTTTCTGCGCCGCACCCAGGAGCCGGCCGGCTGCTGGCTGGGCCGTTGGGGCGTCAACTACATCTACGGCACCTGGCAGGTCCTGGAGGGCCTGGGGCGCATCGGCTTCGACATGCGACAGCCGATGGTGAGACAAGCGGTCGCGTGGCTCGAGTCCGTGCAACAGCCGGGCGGTGCCTGGGGCGAGACCTGCGGCAGCTATGACGATCCGCGCCTGGCCGGTCAAGGGCCGACGACCGCGTCGCAGACCGCGTGGGCGCTTCTCGGCCTGATGGCGGCCGGTGAGACGCCCAGTCCCGTGGTCCGCCGCGGCATGGACTGGTTACTCGCCACCCAGCAGGACGACGGCAACTGGCGGGAAGACCAGTTCACCGGCACCGGCTTCCCGCGCGTGTTCTACTTGAAGTATCACCTGTATCGTCTTTATTTCCCACTGATGGCCCTGGCGCGCTATGCCCATCAACGGGGTCAGTGGGCAGGCAGCCACCGCCTATTCCTACCCGCTGGCTCCGGATACCTGACGCCAGCCTGGCGTTTTCTGATCCCCGACCTCTGACCCCCGGTGACGTTCATGCGTTTCCCCCTTACTTTGACCACGTCCATGGGGAGCTACATCGCTCGCAAGAAGCTGGCGCGCGACAAGCGCTTCCCCCTGGTGCTGATGCTCGAGCCGCTACACGCCTGCAACTTGACCTGCACCGGATGCGGCCGTATCCGCGAGTATTCGCAAACGATCAAGGACAAGCTGACGGTGGCCGAGTGCCTCGCCGCGGTGGACGAGTGCGGCGCGCCGATCGTCAGCATCTGCGGCGGCGAACCACTCATCTATCCCGAGATCGGCAAGCTAGCTCGCGGCATCCTGCGCCGGCACAAGCACATTTACCTTTGCACGAATGGCATGTTCATCAACAAACGACTGCACGAATTCAAGCCGAGCCTACGGTTCTTCTTCAACGTTCATCTCGATGGTCTCGAGGAGACGCACGACCTGGCCGTCGAGCGCGCGGGCGTGTTCCGGGCCGCCGTCGAAGGCATCCGGGCGGCCAAGGAAGCGGGCTTCCTCGTCTGCACGAACACGACGATCTACAAGGAAACCGACCTGAACGAGATCGACGCTCTCTTTGGCTACCTGACCAAACTGGATGTGGATGGTTTCATGCTGTCGCCGGCTTACGGCTACACTGCGGTCCACGAGACGAATCCGGAAGGGGCCGCGCAAATCTTCATGACGCGCGACGACATTCGGGCGAAATTCCGCGAGGCGGAGAAACTGCTGACAAAGTACCGAATGATGTCGTCGCCCATCTATCTGGAGTTCCTCTCCGGCAAACGGGAGCTGACCTGCACCGCGTGGGGGAATCCGACGAGGAACGTCAGGGGTTGGAAGGGGCCGTGTTACCTGATCACCGACGAGCATCACGACACGTTCCAGGACCTGATGGAGAACACTCACTGGGAAGAGTACGGCCACGGAATGGACCCGCGCTGCGAACATTGCATGGTCCATTGCGGTTATGAGCCGTCGGCGGCCCTCGGTGTGAATGCGCGGCTGGGCGATACTTTCAAAATGCTGATGTGGCAGATGACATAAGTAATGACGACAAACGACCAGGGACAAAGCACCAGGGACTAATCTCTTGCACGACGTTGCCATCACCGATCCCTGCGTGGTGTTTCCGCTGCGGCGCGAGTCGGCGCCGTTCCTCGGCGAATTTCGCCCACAGCAGCGCTTTCCGGGTAGCCCCTGCTGGGCGCGCTTTTGCGGCCCGGCGTGGCTTGGCGTCTTGGTCCTGGAAACCGGCGTTGGTGGCAGCGCCACAGAAGCCGCCGCGCAGTGGCTCCTTGGCAGTCCGATGCTGCAAGACGTGCCCTATCGACCAAAGCTCGTTCTTGCAGCGGGCTTCGCCGGCGCGCTGCGGGAAGACCTGCGCGTCGGCGACGTAGTCCTGGCGAATGAAATTCTCGATGCGGACGGCAAAGTCTGGCCCGCGACCTGGCCCGGCACCCTGCCAGGAGACGAGTGGCGTCCGCCGCTGCACCGCTGCCGCCTGGCGACGGCGCAGCAGCTGCTCACAACATCCGCGGAGAAGGAGGCCCTCAGGCAGGGCTCGGATGCCGCCGCCGTGGACATGGAAACGGCGGTCCTGGCGCGGCACTGCAAACAGCGGGGCATCCCTTTCGGCTGCGTGCGGGCCATTTCTGACGATCTGCACACAGCCCTCTCTCCTGAACTGGTTCAGCTTGTGGCCGGCGGCCGGGTGTCGCTGGGGCGCCTGCTGGCCGCACTGGTGGGGCGGCCGCAACTGGCCAGCGAACTCTGGCGCCTGGCCGGGACGACACGTCTGGCGGCCCGGCAGCTGGGGCTCGCTCTTGGCGAGTTGCTGACGCTGACCCTGTCGTGGGGCAACGAATTATGAGGGGTTCCAGGGCAGGGGACGGACGATGCAGCGGTTACGGCCGCTGGCCTTGGCCTCGCTGAGCGCCGCGGAGGCGATGTGCTTCATCTGATCGTACTCCCCGCTGGCGCCGGCAGGTGCTACCGCGAAGCCGATGCTGACCGTCACCTCGATCAGTTCTTCCTTGTAGGTGACCCGCGCCTCTTCCACAGTAGAGCGGATGCGCTCCCCCAGAACCACGGCGCCCTCGAGGGTCGTCTCGGGAGCCACGACAAGGAATTCCTCGCCGCCGATGCGGCCGACTGAATCGACAGTGCGGACCGAACTGGTCAGGATCCTGGCCAGGGCCACGAGCACCTGATCGCCGCCGGGCAGCAGGTAGCGCCGGTTGATCTCGCGGAAGTGGTCGGCGTCGATGACGCCAAGTGCCAGCGGACTGCCGTAGCGGCCAAGACGACGCAGTTCGGAGCGGGCCACGTCGTCGATGGCCCGGCGATTGAGCAACGCCGTCAGCGGGTCAGTCAGGGCAARCATTTCCAGCTCGCGGCTCCGCTGCTGGAGCAGGTGGTTGGCCTCATTCAACTCGTGCGTCCTCTCGACGACTCGCTGTTCGAGTTCCATGTTCAGTCGGCGCAATTCGTCAAGCAGCTGTTCGCGGTAGCGTTCCAGCTGGAACTTTTCGGCGGCGTTACGGAGAACCTGCTGCAGTTCCTCCGTCCGCCACGGTTTCATGAGGTAGTGATAGACTTGACCACGGTTGATCGCATCGATTGCGTCATCGAGTTCCGCGTAGCCGGTCATCAGCAGGCGCACGGTCTTCGGCGAATGCTCGCGGACCCATTCCAGCAGCTGCGTGCCGGTCATCCGCGGCATGCGCTGATCCGTAAGGATGACGTCCACCTGCCGGCCCGCGAAGATTTGTTGGGCAGCTTCCGCCGAATCGGCGGTGAGCACGTCGAAACTGTTGGCTAACAGGGCCGACAGGGTCGGTAGGATGTACGGTTCGTCATCCACTACCAGGAGAGAGCATTTCTGGCTGCACACCAGCGGGCTCCAGGCGCTCGCACCCTGCTCGCAAAGGGCGACGGCGCTCAGAAACGGTATTGTCATTCTGTTGACTTCTATAGCCCACAGGGGGCTAAATGCCAAACCGGCGCGTTGCTTTGGGAAAACTTTCACAGCCGGGAACAACCACCTCGTTTTCTCAAATTGCAGCACACCACCGAGTTGTGCAAACATGTCAACAGATGTACACTCGAAAAGTCGCGGAGCTCCGAAACTTTTCGATAATAAATAAATCTTGATATGGCTTTGTGGCCATCTTACAATGGTGAAGCTTGTTAGAAAATGAAAAGGTAGCGACCCCGGCAGACGTGGACCGGGTAAAGAGTGATCCGAGCGCGGTGCTCTCCCACCTCTGACCAAGCGAGGCGGGTTCCGATCGGAGGCTGGAGAATCCTTGTAAGCGTCAGCGTAAAAAGGTGTAGGTCAAGCGAGGGAATCACTGCCACCTTCCCTCTCCCTCCCTGGCGCTGGTGCGTTGCGGCTGTCGGCCTTGAGGCAAGGCAGGCAGCTCAAACTCGCCTAAGCTACCCTGGGTCCGAGAAACGTCTTAGATTGGAAGGACGGCTATGAAGCCTCGACGTCGCAAGCGCCTCTCGGCGCAAGGGAGTGCCATCACCCTCGATCCCACCACAACGATCTTTTCGTCCGATCTCCTCACCCCTGAAGAAGAACGCGAACTGCTCGCCCTCTTCTGGGACTGCAAAACCGAGTTGGTTAGGGTGCTTATACGGCATTTCCCGCGGTTGCGTCAACACCGACCGCCGCTGGAACCGTGGCCGATTGCCCAGTTCATTCGGGACCATTGTGACGAGGAAGCGCGAAAGGTCGCGCCGATTCGCCGGCTGCACGATCACTATGTCCACTACAAGCACCGCCTGGCCTCGGCCAACATCCGGCTGGCGGCCCATGTTGCCAAGCGTTTTCGTCACCATGCGCTGAGCTATGCCGACCTATTGCAGGAAGCGGTATGCGGCCTCATGCAGGCGATCGACCGCTTCGACGTGAGCCACGGCACCCGCCTGGCCACCTATGCGACCTGGTGGATTCGTCAGACCCTCCAGATCGCTGTCGCGCGCCAGAGCCATCTGGTCAGTCTGTCGCCGCACCATCTCCAGGAACTCGGCCTTCTCCAGCAAGAATCCGAGGCCCTGGCGCACGGCGGTAAGCACCTGCCCAGTCCGCAGGAACTTGCCTCCCGCACCGGCAGCAGCCTCGAGCATTTGACCCATTTGCAGACTGCCACGCGGACACCCGTGTCACTCAACGCCGTGCTCGACGACGACAGCGACTTCAAGCTGACCGAGGCGATGCCGGACAACGAGAGCCAGACGCAGCGGCAGATTTCCGAACGGCAGGAAGCGCTGAGCTTCCTCATGGAGAACCTGCGGCCGCGCGAGCGGAAGGTCCTCGATCTTCGCTTCGGCCTGACTGGCAACGGTACCCACAGCCTGCGCCAGATCGGCCACTTGCTCCGCATCAGCAAGGAGCGCGTGCGCCAGATTCAGAACCGAGCCCTGGAAAAACTTCGCGCCTCGGCGGAGCGGGTCGGCTGGGAACCCAGCCTACTGCTCGGCTAAGAGCAATCGTCCCCGTGCAGTCGCGACGCGCGACGGAGTGTTAACCTCACTCGCTCCGTTGCGCGTAGCGGCTACATGAGGACGACTTCCTTTCCCGTTCGACCGGATTCGTATAACGCTTCGAGAATCCGTATCACGTTGAGCGACTCCCGCACGGGCACCGGGCTCGCCAAGCCGTCGCGCACCGCCAGTGCGAACTGCAGAATCTCCTCTTGATGCGCGGGCGTTTTTGCGGCTTCGCCTGGCCGCAGCTCTCAGGGAACCTGATTCGTCTCCCCCACCAAAACGGCGTCCGGCCAAACGGCGCCGCCCTTTGTGCCATAGCATTGCAAACGGATCATTTCGCGCTCGGGCTGGAACGCCAGCCAACTCGTTTCCAGCGTCAGCGCCGCCCCGTTGGCGAAGCGCACGAAGCTGGGTGCGAAGTCCTCGACGTCGTAGCGCCCACGGTCCCAGTCACCCCAGCTGCTTCCCAGATCCGGACGATGGGCGAGCTTTGCTTCGACCAACCCCGAGACGGTCACTGGCTGCGGCGCTTCCAGGAACCAGTAGGCAAGGTCGAGAACATGGACGCCCACGTCGAACGCGGGTCTACCGCCGCTGGGGCGGCGCTCGATGAAAGTGGCTCGCGGAGGTAGCAGCCTGCGCCGCAGCCATTGTGCCCGGCCATAATAAACCTCACCGAGAAGGCCGCCGTCGATCAGTGCCTTTACCTGGCGGCTAACCGGGTCGAACCGCAGATGCTGAGCTGCCATGACCAGCCGGCCTGAATGCCGCGCCGCCTGCTCCAGTGCGCGCACTTCCTCCGCGGTTGTGGCCAGGGGCTTCCTGCACAGGACGTGCTTGCCGCTCCGCAGGGCAGCCAGTGCAATGGGGGTGTGGGTCCGGTTCGGCGTGCAGATGTCGATGACGTCCAGTTCCTCAATGGCGATCAGTTCGTGCCAGTCGCGGAACTGATGACGGCAGGTGGAAGCAAGCGATGCCGCCTGCTGCAGCGCTTCGGGCGAAACATCCGCGGCCGCCACGACCTCGGCGAAGGGGACCCTGGACCAACCGGGAAGATGCTGGTCGCGGCCGATGCCGCCGACGCGAACGAGGCCGACCTGAAGTTCGCCGTTGCGCACGCCGCCGCCCCTTCCGAGTCCGGCCGGGGAAGCACGGGAAGCTCCGCTTCCCACGTTCAATCATAGCGCCCGCTGGCCTCAATCGGCCAGACCGCCTCGACCTGCCCCCGCCGCACCGCGATGCAGGTGCGGTGCAGGTTCATCGTCGCACAGCAGTGGGCCGGGATCACCTCGAAGCGGTCGCCGCAGCGCACCCTGGGGTCGCGTGTCTCGACCTTTGCGTGCTCCTCGGACAATCGGCTGACCGGATACTCTGGGTGTCCCTTGATGATCGGCGTGCCGAAGTCGCGTGAAATAGCCTTGCTGCCGGCGTCAAGGACGAACCACTCCGGCCGGCGGCTGATGACCGTGCAGAGAATTGACAGCGAACAGCCGAACTCGGGGCGAATGCCATGATAGGCGCAGTCCATGAGGACGAAGGAACCCGGTTGCACCTCGGTGACCCCCTCGAAGGAACTGACCGAATCCCAGTTGCCAGTGCCACCGCCGGTCACGACGCTAACCGGAATGCCGGCCTGCTCGATCAGTCGGCGCGATTCGATCAAGCCTGCGAGCCCCTGGCGCGTCCGAGACTGGCGCTCCGATTCGTCCGGCACCATGACCAGGTGGCCCTGGTAGCCTTGCAGGCCGACAAAACGCAGCCCCGGACTGGCGTCGATTATGCGGGCCAGCGTGAGGGCCGGCTCGCCCGGCTCGACACCGCAGCGGCTCATGCCCAGGTCCACCTCGACGAACACCCCTAGCTTGACCCCAGCATCCTGCGCGGCCCGGGACAGGTCGGCGACGTTGTGCGCGTCATCGACGCAGACACTGATCTGGGCACGCCGGGCCAGTTCCATCAAGCGCTTGAATTTGATGGGACCGACGATCTGGTTGGCTATGAAGAGGTCGGTGATGCCGGCGTCGGCTAGCGCCTCGGCCTCGTTCAGCTTGGCGCAGAGGAAACCGTTGGCCCCGGCGGCGGCGATGTAGCGCGCCAGGCCAGTGCATTTCAGCGACTTGAAATGGACGCGTACGGACACGTGGCGCTCCCGGCAGGCCCGGAGCATCCGCTGCAAATTGGCGTCGATCCCGTCGAGATCGAGGAGCAGCTGCGGCGTGTCGAGCGCGTCGAGCGGCTGGCCGACAAGTGTGGACATGGCGGGGGCCCTGCAAGGTTAGGGTGACGGGAGTATTGTGCGTGTCCCGCGAGGAATGGCAACCCCGGGCACCTGGGCTGGCCCGGAGCGCAAGCAAGAGCCCTTCTTGCCCTTACTCGCGCTGCAGGCTGAGGCTCCCGGTCAGTCGCCCTTGACACGTTATACCGAATTTGCCAGAAGCCACACCCTTGTATGCACGGCTGCAAGTCGGGCCAATCCGGTCCGTTCGAGGCCGTTCCGGAGTGGGCATGGGTCATGGGCACGTCAACGCCTGCGACGGGTTTATTCAGAGGGATGGGCATGGTCGCGCCGCGCTATCGACCGCGGCAGCTGTGGCAGGTGCCGATGTTCTTCTTCGGCCTCATGCTGCTGGCCGGGGTCGGACTCGCCCGTCCCTTGTGGCACCATGCCGATGGTGACCCGCTCGACCTCGATCTCGCCAGCGCCCGGCAGATGTTGCACGAGCCCGACTGTTCCATCCAACGATTGCAAAACCGACTGCAACGTGTCCTTGCGGCAGCGCAGCGCTCACCGCACGAGGCCGGCGAAGCCCACCTGCTCCTTGGTACCGCCTATTTATGCCAGGCCGACAAGGCGCCACCTACAGCCGCTGCCCAGGAGCGGAAACAGGCCCGGAGCCACCTGGAAAAAGCCGAGACGCTCGGGGTGCCGGAAGCGGAAGAGCTCCACCTTCTCTATCGCCTTGGCAAGGTGTGGTATCAGGACCAGGCTGAGCCGCAGCGAGTCCTCTCGTACCTGGAGCGTTCCGTGGAGAACGCCGCGGACGATCCGGCCGAGGGGTACGCCATGCTGACCCGGGCCTACCTCCGGTTGCCGGAACCCGACGTGCAGGCGGCCCTGGAAGCGAATCGCAAACAGCTCCAGCTACCAACATTAAGGGAAGAAATCCTTGCCCCCGCGCGTCTCATGCGTGGCGAGTTGCTTCTGCGGCTGGGCCGGCCTGCCGAGGCGCGCGAGGTGCTGAAGTTCATCAAGTCACCGGCGGCACCTGAAATTGTGGCGAAGGCCCGCTGTCTCCAGGCACGGACGTTTCAGAACGAGGAACACTGGACGGAGGCGGCCCGACTTTGGCAGGAAGCCCTCGCCGAGGGCACGCTGCCGAGCGCGGACGCGGGTACGGACCGCTACTATCTGGGCATCTGCTTGCAGCACCTGGAACGGCGGCCGGAAGCCATCAAGGCGTGGGAGCAGGCGCGCAAGGACGCTGGTGGCGAGGCAGCCCTGGCGGCAGCGCTCGCCCTGGCGGAACTGCGCTTGCAAGACACCAACCCCCAACGAGCTCTCGACGATTTTCGCTGGGTGGTGCAACACGCGCCGCCCGCGACCAACTGGCATAATCCCTTTGTCGATCTCGTAAAAGCCCGCGAAACCTGCGAGCGAGGCTGCGTCATCTATCACGCGCTCGGCCGATACGAACAGGCGATGGAACTGGCCTCGCTTTATGAGAATCTGGCAGTACCGGGTCAGGCGCAGGGCTTCTATGCCCAGTCCGCGGAGGCTGCGGCGCGCGCCCGGTTGGAGTTGGCCGACAAGGCCGCGTCGAAGGAAGCGCGTCACAAGCTGGAGGAGAGCGCTCGTACCCTATTTCGTGACGCCGGCCGCCGCTACGAGGCGGCGTTGGCTGCCGCGGCGACGCCCTCTGAACAGGCGGAGCGTCTTTGGCACAGCGCCGAGTGTTCGATGAAAGGGCAAGACTACGCGGCGGAAATCCCGGTGCTGGAGCACTGGCTCAAGGTGGCGCCCTCCAGCGACCATGTCGGCGAGGCGTGGTTCCACCTGGCCGAGGCACGGCGGGCGCTGCACCAGGATGACGCCGCCCTAGTTGCTTTCAGCGAAAGTCTCAAGAGGCCGGGGCCGTTCTCCTTCCGGGCCAGGTACGAACTCGCGATGGCGGCTCTGGCGCGCGGCGAGTGGGACCAGGCTTCAGATGAGCTGGAACTGAATCTGAAACTGCTGCGCGCGCAGCCCGATTGCGAGGCCCATGAAAAATCGCTTTACGAAATGGGCGGCCTCCTGTACCGGCGGCACAACTACTTTCTGGCCACCGTACGTCTGGAGGAAGCGCTACGGCTTTATCCGAACAGTGAACGTGCAGCGCTCGGCCGCTTCCAGGCGGCGGAGTGTTACCGCAACCTCGCCGGACAGGAGAGCCAGAACATCCGTCGGCCCGAGCGAATGACGCCGGAGACGGAACGGCACTTTCAGGAACAATATCGGTCGTGGTTGGAGAAGGCTTCCAAGGCCTATGAGCAGCTGGTGCGTACCTTCGGCGAGCAGCTGAAGAAGGGGCCGCTGTCCGAAAGCGATGAGGCGATCTATCGCCGGTCCGCCTTTGCATGCGCGGAGTGCCGATCCAACATGGCCGACTATCGGCGGGCGCAAGAACTGTACGAGGAACTCTCCGGGCGCTACCACCATCGCGTCGAGGGCCTGCAGGCGCTGGCCGGCATCGCCCAGTGTTACTGGCGGCAGGGGTCAAATGAGCAGGCGGCGAAGACTTTGGAACGCCTCCGGAAGTTACTCGCGGAGATGGACGAGACAGCATTCACGGGTTCGACAGCCGGCTGGACGAAGGCCGAGTGGCAGCGCTGGCTGGCGGAAGTGAGCAAGCCGGTGAGCGCGCCGCCCTGACAACCGTGAGGAAAGCATTACGGGCCGACTGCCTCTTTGCTCACGGACCGGGCTCTGACCAGCCGATCTTCCTACGGCTTTGTCGGGCCCTTCAATTCCTGTTCCAGCACCGCATCGAGTTGCAGTTCCGGCGCGACACCGCGGTCGCCGGTGATCTTCGTTAACTTCTCGTCCAGATCGGTGATCGTCTTCGAGAGATCTGCCAGTTCGTCGTCGGAAACACCGACTTCACGGATGGCCAGGATGCGCTCGCCGCGGCGGATCGATGATTCCATGGCGACGATCGCGTCCGTTCGCTCCTCGTACTTCTTCTTTACAACCGCGGTTTGCTTTACCAATTCCTGCAATTCCAGGGCCAGCACCCGGGCGCCTGGTTTGTCTTTCAGGTCGGCGGGGGCCTGCACACCGGCTGCGCGCAGGTTGCCGAGGATGTCCGCCTTGTCCTTTCCCAGCTTGACAAGCAGCTGCGACGTCTGCTCCTGCTTGTTTTTCCAGTCCTCGACCTTCTGTCGCCACTTGACGAGGTTTTCCCGGCTCAGCACATGGCTGTCCTGCACGTCCTTGGCGGTGGCTGGCGCGATCACTTGCCCCATTTGGGTGGCCTTCTGCGACCAGGGCATCCAGGCGGGAAGGTGCCACCAACCGAGGTAACCGCCGCAACACCAGAAGAGGGCGGCGATGACGATCAGGCCAATGCAGCCTCCCAGGGCATCTTCGTCTTTGCTGGCCATGGAATCCTCTCAAACAGAGGCGGGCGGCGAGGAGATCGGACAACTCCACCATCCCCTGGCTGCTCCCATTCTACGGCCGCGCGCTGGTTCCTTACAACCGACCGAAATGGTAGATGATGCGGTCGGCGAACTCCGAACTGGGCACGCCAGCCTTCTCGCCGTAGCCAGGAAATTGCCGCGCAATGTCGTAGGTGACGTGCAGTTTGCCGCCCGGACCACCGTGAGCGACCGCCTCGCTCTCGGCAAAGGTCGCTTCGAGGCCGCTATTGACAAGGCGGGCCGCCTCGTCCCATCTCAGATGCTCCAGCATCAGCACTCCCGACAGCAGCACGGCGCCGGGATTAGCCAAGTCTTTGCCGGTGTACTTCGGCGCGGTACCGTGCGTCGCCTCGAACATGGCTGCCCGATCTCCGATGTTAGCGCCTGCGGCCAGACCAAGGCCGCCGGTCATGGCCGCCGCGGCGTCGGAGATGTAATCGCCGTTGAGGTTCGGCGTCGCCACCACGCTGTACTCGTCGGGGCGCAGCTGGATCTGCTGGAACATGCTGTCGGCGATGCGGTCCTTGATGAGGATTTTGCCAGTCGCGCTCGCCCCCTTTGTCACTTCCTCCTCAGTCACGATACGGTCGCGGAATTCCGCCCTGGCCAGCTCGTAACCCCAATCCTTGAAGGCGCCCTCGGTAAACTTCATGATGTTGCCCTTGTGCATCAGGGTGACGCTGGGCAATTTTTTGTCGATGGCGTAGCGGATGGCCATGCGCACTAGCCGCTTCGACCCCTCCGGGCTCATCGGTTTGATGCCAATGCCGGAACTGGGCAGCACGTCGTAGCCGAGTTCCTTGAGGAGGGTGATGACCTTCTTCGCCCTGTCGCTGCCGCTCTTGAACTCGATGCCGCAATAAACGTCTTCCGTGTTTTCGCGGAAGATGACCATGTTGACCTTGTCGGCCCGTTTGTTCGGCGCCTCGACGCCCTTGAAGTAGCGAACGGGTCGGACGCAAGCATACAGGTCGAAGCGCATGCGCAGGTAAACGTTGATGCTGCGGAAGCCGCCGCCGATCGGCGTTGTCAGGGGACCCTTGAGGCCGAGGCTGTAATACTCGAAGGCCTTGAGGGAGTCGTCGGGGAGGTAGAGGCGGCGCTGCTCGTCCTCGCTGAGCGTGTTGACTTGCTCGTCTTTGATTTGCGGATAGTACATCTCGCGGGCGACGTCGCCGGCATGGATATCGAACCAGTGGAGGCGGCGTTTGCCAGTGTACGCTTTCTCGACAGCGGCATCGAGAACCCGAGCTGCGCAGGTGGTAATGCCGGGGGCACGGCTGACGTCGCGGCCGATGCCGTCGCCGCGCATCAGGCAGACGACCGGGTCATCGGGGACCTGCCAGCGACCGTTGGCATCGACGGTAACGCGCGTGCCGTGGCGGGGAGGAGAGAGCTTTTCGTAGGTGGGGGCCGTCATGGAACGCGATCTCCCTGCTATAATCCACTGGGTGCATCAGGCGGTTAGCCAGATTGCAGCAAACCGAGGAATTACTGTCAAGGGAGCGAAACCCGGGGGAGCGGATCTTGCAGCCGTTGGTAAGCGTGCTGATGGGCTCGAAGTCAGATTGGGACGTGATGGCCCACGCCGCCGAGACGCTGGAGAAGTTGGGCGTAGGGTGCGAGGCGCGGGTGCTTTCGGCACACCGCACGCCGGACGCGCTCTTCGAGTACGTCGCGGCAGCGGAGGGACGGGGCATCGAGGTGTTCATCGCGGCGGCCGGTGGAGCAGCACACCTGGCGGGAGTCATTGCAGCGAAGACGCTGGTGCCGGTGCTGGGTGTGCCGATGGAATCGAAACTGCAAGGACTCGATTCGCTGCTGTCGATGGTTCAGATGCCGGCCGGTATCCCGGTCGGGACGCTGGCGATCGGCAAGGCGGGCGCGATCAACGCCGCTTTGTTCGCGACGGCGATCCTGGCGGGCAAGCATGCAGAGTGCCGCGAGGCGTTGCGGAAGTACCGGGAGGAACAGGCGAGGGCCGTGCTGGCAGTCGGCGATCCGCGCGGCACCGCTGCGCGGAAGGGACAAGCCTGACAAGCCTGCCATGTCTCGGCACATAGTGCTTGCCCCGCCTGTGCTTTCGAGTATCCTTCTAGGTGTACCCCTCCGGGATGGGCGGCCGGAAATCCGCCCTTGGCGCGGCCGTTTGCCCTATGCGTGGTCCTCCGGCGAGGGATGATCCGCTTTCATTCAAGGGACACACCCATGCGAATGCTTGCTCGGCTCTCCATGCTGTTCGGAGCAGTCCTGCTCGGCCTGGTCGTGGCCGCCGGCTGCGGCAGCAGCAACGAGAAGCGCCTCATCATCCTGACCAACGGCAATTCGCCCTTCTGGGACGCCTGCCGCGTCGGTTTGCAGGAAGCGGACGCCAAGCTCGAACTGCGCAAGGCCGGCCTCAAGGGAGTGCTCGAAGTCAATGACGGCACCCCCAAGGGACAGATCGACAAGCTGCGGCAGTACGCCAGCCAGAGCGACATCGCCGCCGTGGGCATCTCGGCCCTCGATGCGACGAATGAGGCGGTCGCCGACGAGATGCGCGAATTGCAGAAGAAGGGGATCAAGGTCGTGACCATCGACTCGGACATCGATCGTGAGAAGATGCACGATGCTCGCTTCGCCTTCATTGGCACCGATAACCTGGTGGGCGGCCGCGAACTGGGTAAATGCGCCAGGGGGCTACGGCACGAAGGCGGCGAATACGTCACCTTCGTCGGCCGCAAGGCCGCGCAGAACGCCATTGAGCGCATCGGCGGCTTCGCTGAAGGCTCGGGCGACAAGTTCACTTCGGCTGACACCATGATTGACGACATCGACCTCAAGAAGGCCCGCGAGAACGTCCGCAATGCCATCGGCAACCATCCCAAGGTAAACACCCTGGTCGGCATCTGGTCGTATAATGCTCCGGCCATCGTGGACGTCGTCAAGGAGAAGAACGTGCGCGACAAGTACACGGTCGTTGCTTTCGACGCCGAGCCGATCGCCATTGAGGAAATGGGAAAAGGCATGATCGACGCCCTGGTGGTACAGAATCCCTACGAGATGGGCTTCCAGGGCATTCGACTCATGAAGGCTCTGGTCGAAAACGATGATAAGACCATAAAGGACATGCTGCCCACCCACGGCCAGAAGGGGGGCGACGTCTTTGACACCGGCCTCAAAGTAGTCGTGCCTGACGAGGGATCGCCGCTCAAGGCGGACGTGTTCGAGAAGAAGACGCAGTTCCTCAAGCTGAGCCAGTTCCGGCTGTGGCTGAAGGAAAAGAACCTGGTCGGCTCGTAAAACCGGCCTGCGGAGCGGGCGCAGGGAGTCGGTCTGTCGTCTTCCCGCGCCACCCTTTCCCGCGACCCTCTCAGGCGAAGAGCATCCATGTCCGCCGGAACCTTTTCCGCTCCCGCGATGAAGCGGCCCAGCGCCCTTGCTCGTCTCCTCCAGCGCACCGAATGGGGCCTGCTTCTGGCCGTTCTCGTCGTGCTGCTCCTGACCACGCTGCTCGACTCGCAGCACAACTACCTGAGCAAGCCGCGCGAGAGTGCCGTCGATATTCTCCGGCAGACGACGATGTTGAGCATTTTCGCCATCGGCTCGGCCATCGTCATCATCGCCGGCGGCATCGACCTGTCGAGCGGCTCCATGATCGCCTTCAGTGGCGCCGTCTGTGCCGCGCTGCTGCTGGTGCTGGCTCCCGATTCCGTGCGCTACAACCAGCCACTGGCGGTCTGGGTCATTGCCGTGGCCTGCCTGGGAGCCCTCGTGGCTGGTTTCCTCGTCGGCAGCCTGCACGCCTGGCTTATCACCGTGATCGAGCTGCCGCCGTTCGTGGCCACGCTGGCCACGCTGGTCGGCCTTCGCAGCCTGAGCCGGGCGCTGGTCGCCTACGTCAACCAAGGGAGCACGCAGATCCCGATCCCCAACCACGAGTTTCGCTACCTGGCAACTTCGGTCTGGGTTCCCGCCGTGGTGTGCGTGGTGCTGGCGTTCCTCTTCTGGGTGCTCATGAGTCGCACCGTGGTCGGCCGCCATCTCTATGCCCTGGGCGGTAACGAGCACGCGGCCCGGCTGAGCGGTATCCGCACCGATCGCCTCAAGTGGCTGGCCTACGTCCTTAGTGCCGTGCTGGCGTCGATCGCCGGCATCCTGCACGTCGCCGAGGTAGCAGTGATCGAACCGGAATCGCTCGGCAAGGGATACGAGCTGAACGCGATTGCCGCCGCAGTGGTCGGCGGCTGCAGCCTGCAGGGGGGCATCGGCACAGTAACGGGGACCATCCTGGGTGCACTGTTCCTGCGGGTAGTGATGGACGGCGTGGCCAAAATCATCAAGAGTAGCGCCGACGTGTACGAGGGGTTGATCGTCGGCAGCGTGGTCGTGGTGGCCGTGGCCTTCACGCAGCTGCGTCAGGCGGGGCGACGGGGTAAGCGCTTCTTCGCGGGGGCGCTCGGGCTCGTGACCATTCTGATCCTCGCGCTGTTTGCCGCGATGCTGGCGATGCTGCTCGGACAGAATTCGGGTCTTAGCGCCTCGTTCCTGGGCGGTGCAGCTGGTGGTGCCACACTGGTTCTTTTGATCCTGGCCAGGTTAATCGAGGGCCGGCCGCGCAAATCCAAGTCGTAACTTGCCTGCCGTCGCCGAGTGAACGCAATGAAGCCGCTTATCGTCATCGAGCACGTCACGAAGCGCTTTCCCGGCGTCGTCGCCCTCGACGACGTCTCCTTCGACATCGTGGCCGGTGAGTTGCACGGCATCGTCGGCGAGAACGGAGCGGGCAAGAGCACGCTCATGAAAATCCTCGCGGGCATCCTGCCCGACTTCGAGGGATTGCTCCAGCTGCGCGGCCAAGCCCAGCAGTTTGCCGATACCCGTGCCGCTGAGGAAGCTGGCATCAGCATCATCCACCAGGAACTGAACCTCGTCGAGGACCTGTCGGCGGCAGCGAACATCTTTCTGGGCCGTGAGAAGCAGACCACGTTCGGTTTTCTTGACGACCGCGCCATGGAGCAGGCGGCAGGGAAGTTGCTTGCCGAGCTGGAGTGTCCCGTCGATCCCGGCCAGCCGGTCCGGGAACTGCGCGTCGGCGATCAGCAGCTGGTCGAGATTGCCAAGGCCCTGTCTCTTGAGACCGAAATCCTCATCATGGACGAACCGACCAGCGCCCTGACCGAATCGGAGGTGGCGCGGCTTTTTCGCGTCATCGAGTGCCTGCGGCAGCGCGGCGTAACGATCCTGTACATCTCGCACAAAATGGACGAGGTCTTCCGCCTCGCCGACCGCATCACGGTTCTCCGCGACGGCCGGCACGTTCGCACTCTGAACCGGGCCGACACAAACCCGTGCGAGATCACGCATTTGATGGTTGGCCGTGAGATCGAGGCGGTGAATCTGGGCGAGGGACGCCAACCTGGCGATGTGATACTGGCGGTCGAAGGATTGTCCCTGCCGTGGACCGGCCATGCCCGGAGATGGCGCTTGCGTGATGTCGCGTTTACGCTGCGCCGCGGCGAAATCGTGGGGATAGCCGGCCTCATGGGAGCCGGGCGGACGGAATTGCTGGAGTGCCTCTTCGGGGCGAGCAGAGAGCCGCCGCAGGGACAGATCCTTCTCGAAGGGCGCGCAGTGAGGTTTGCCCACCCGGCGGAAGCGTGCCGGGCAGGTATCGCCCTGGTGACGGAAGATCGCAAGCGACTCGGTCTCTTCGCCCAGATGACCGTCGGCGAGAACGCAACGATCTGTACCCTGGCCGAGGCGGCGCTGGGAGGCCTGGTGCGGCGCGGCCGGGAACGGCGCCTGGCCGAGGACGTGGTTCGCAGGCTCGGCATCAAGACCTCCGGCATCGACGCCGCGATCACCAGCCTGAGCGGCGGCAACCAGCAGAAGACAATCATTGGCCGCTGGCTGCTGACCCAACCAAAAGTCCTGCTTCTCGACGACCCCACGCGCGGCATCGACGTCGGCGCGAAAGCGGAACTATACCGGCTGATGGATCAACTCTGCCGTGAGGGACTGGGCATCCTCGTCACTTCGAGCGAACTTCCGGAACTGCTGACGCTGTGCGACCGAATCCTGGTGCTGTGCGAGGGCCGGCTAACCGGCGAATTCCTGCGCGCCGAGGCGACCGAGCACAGGATCATGGAAGCAGCGACGCACCGGGCCACCGCCTGACGCGATTTACGCGAGGTCGAAGCGGAGCAGTCGGCACGGGATTTTGCCATTGAACAACGGCACCTGCGCCGTCGGCTCCAGACCAATCTCCCGTGCCAGCCGGGGGTTGCCCGTGAAGACATGTGCTGTCCAGCCGCTGCAGCGCGCGCGAAACACCTGCCCGAGCGTGCGGTACAGTTCTCGCCACTCCTTCTCCTCGCCAAGTCGCTCGCCGTAGGGCGGATTGCAAAGGAGAACGCCGGGCGGTCCGTCGGGCCGCTGGAAGTCGCACACGTCCTTGAGCTCGAAATGCACCACGTGACCGATGCCGGCAGCACGGGCGTTCGTCACTGCAAAGTGGATCGCGTCGCGGCGGACATCGGAGCCGAGGATGAGCGCGGGCAGCTGCTTCCGCATGCCGTCCCGTGCCTCGTCGCGCAGATCAGTCCAGAGACGGATGTCGTAATCGAGCCAACCCATGAAACCGAAGCGCCGGCGCGTCAGGCCCGGCGGTCGCTGCAGGGCGAGCCAGGCCGCTTCGATCGCCAGGGTCCCGGAGCCGCAGAGCGGGTCCACGAAAGCCGTGTCGCCGCGCCAGCCGGTGAGGAGCACCAGGGCCGCTGCCAGCGCCTCGTTCAGCGGCGCCCGTGTGAGAATTGGGCGGTAGCCGCGCTTGTGCAACGACTCGCCAGAGCTATCCAGGCTCAGCACGGCTTCATCGCGATAGATGTGCAGATTCAGCTGCACCATCGGTTCGTCGACGTTCACGCTGGGGCGCCGGCCGACGCGCTCGACGAACTGGTCGCAGATGGCATCCTTGACACGGAGAGCAGCGTACTTGGAATGGGTGATCTGTGAATCGCGGACGTTGCAATCGACCGCAAGAGTATGCTCGGGCGTTAGGTGCTGCGACCAGTCGACACCCGAGGCGGCCTCGTACAGTTCATCCGGGGAGACGACATGCGTATCCAGAATGGGCCGCAGTACCCGGATGGCCGTCCGCAGCCAGAGATTGGCGCGGTAGAGGACGGCCTTGTCGCCGGCGAAGCCCACACCGCCGCGGCCCAGCTCGACCGCCTCGGCGCCAAGGGCGCGCAGCTCGTCGGCCAACACCGGCTCGATCCCCCGGCCACAGGTTGCGAAGTAGCGCACGCGAGTCACGAGTCCTCCCCATTGTGGTCATCATAGGAAGACCGGCGCGCTTCGAGCCCCGAGCGTGAGCGAGCAGGTGGGCATTCCCAGCGCTCGCGCTCGAGGCTCTGCTGAGACCCCACCTGGCGCATCTGCTCTTTCTGAATGGCGAGGCGCCTGGCTACAATCCCCGCTGTCGTAATAGAGATCTTCGCTCGATTGCTCGTGGGGAAATCATGGTTGAGCCTCACTACCAACACCTGAAGACCTCCTCGGAACGGGGGATTCTGATTCTGACCGTCTTGCCACACCTGCTGCTCGACGAGGAGGTGGTCGACGCACTGCAGCACGACCTGCTTGTCGCCATGGATTATCACAAGCCGCAGAAGCTGGTCCTCGACTTCCACCAAGTCAAGGCGCTGGGCAGCGTCGCCTTTCGGCCGGTTATCGCCCTTCAGCGCCGCGTCCAGGAACTGGGCGGCCGCCTGCTGCTCTGCGGGCTGGCCAGCATGGTCGCCGAGGTCTTTCACCTGAGAGGCTGTTCCAAATGAGGGCGCATGTACAGTATCCTCTGG
>JRHI01000917.1_pt1 | contig 28801 bp, 32 predicted proteins | sample 215371 | NCBI WGS metagenome assembly JRHI01 (sample SAMN02929681, study PRJNA255918) | sediment metagenome | biome: cave system; feature: Ice Cave; material: Sediment; isolation source: sediment from deep within a dark volcanic ice cave with no known source of... ...
CGAGTCACCCGACTCAATCACCTATTGGCGCAAGCTCTTAGCCAGGTGTCGCTGGTCAGCGGATCAGCCCGCGCTCCCGCAGCGCCGCCACCGCGGTGACGGTGCGGTCGACCGGCGACTCGTGGGCCACCCACTGCGCCAGCTCGCGCAGCGCCGTGACGCGTTCAGTCCTGGCCTCGAAGCCGAGCAGGTCGCGTGCCCTCCGCACGTCGGCGATGCAGTGGCGGATGTCGCCGGCGCGGAAGTCGCCGGTGATCTCCGGCTCGAGGTCGACCCCGAGCTCCGCGGCGAGGGCGGTGGCGAGCTCGGCCACGGTCAGCGACACGCCGGTGCCGACGTTGACCGCGTGCCCGGGGGCGCCGGGCGCGTCCATGGCGAGCAGGTTGGCGCGGACCACGTCGGAGACGTGCACCAGGTCGCGCCGCTGCTCGCCGTCCTCGAAGATCAGCGGGCGGCGTCCACCCTGCAGCCGCGTGCAGAAGATCGCCGCCACCCCGGTGTACGGGTTGGAGAGCGCCTGCCGCGGGCCGAAGACGTTCAGGTAGCGGAGCGCCACCGTCTCCAGCCCGTGGGCGTGCCCGGTGGTCAGGGTCAGCTCCTCGCAGTCGCGCTTGGAGACGGCGTAGGGCGAGGCCGGCTGGAGCGGGTGGGTCTCGGCGGTGGGCACCGGCGCCACCGCGGCGCCGCAGACCGGGCAGCGGTTCTCCCAGCGGCGGGCGTCGAGGTCGGCGCGGCGGCGCAGCCCGGGAGCGACCACGCCGTGCTCCGCGCACCGGTGGGCGCCCTCGCCGTAGACCACCATCGACGAGGCGGCGACCACCCGCCGCAGGGTGTCGCGGCGGCGCAGCGCCTGCTCGAGCAGCACCGCGGTACCGCCGGCGTTGACGTCCACGTAGCGGTGGATCTCGTACATCGACTGGCCGTTGCCGACCATTCCGCCCTGGTGGAGCACCACCTCGACCCCCTCCAGGGCGCGACCCACCGCGACCGGGTCGCGGAGGTCGCCGGTGATCAGCTCCGCGCCCGGGTTCAGGAAGCGCGGCCGTCCACCCTCGTGGGCCTGGGGGTCGAGGTTGTCGAGGATGCGCACCGCGTGGCCGGCGGCCAGCAGGGCGTCGACGAGATGGCTGCCGACGAAGCCGGCGCCGCCGGTGACGAGGACGCTGCGCATGTGGCCGCACAGCCTCGGGCCGACGGGTTGCGGCGCGATGACGGCTGCCGACTTCGGCACGCAACACACGACGGCCAGAATTCCCTGATGGCCGCCCCCCAGAACCTCCGCCCTCCCTCCGCCGCCGCCCCCTCCCGCCGCCGGCGCGTTCGCGCCCTGCTCCTCGGCATCGGCGCCGGGCTGGTCGCCGTGCTCATGGGGCCCATCGCCACGGCCACCCCGCCCGGATCCTGGTCCCCGGCCGCTACGGCGAGACGAACATGAAGTCACTGAGCCGCGTCGAGGTCGCCGCCCGGTGAGGCTGGGGGGCGCCGGCCCGGTCCGGCTGGAGCGGTGGTTCGCCGGCCACGGCGCGCCGCCTGCGCTCGACCTCGCCCGCAGCGGGGCCGCCGGCCTCAGCGTCGCCGACGTGCTGGGGCTGGCCGGCCCGGGTGCGGTCGACGAGTACCTCGGCCTCTCCCTCGACTACGGCGACGGCAGCGGCGGCGAGCGGCTGCGCGCCGCGGTGGCCGGGGCCGGCGGGGCGCGCCGGGCGGAGGAGGTGGTGATCACCCACGGCGCCGTCGAGGCCATGCTCCTCGCCTGCGCCGCCGCCGCCGGCCCCGGCGACCGGGTGGTGGTGGGCACCCCCGCCTACGAGGGGCTGCTCCGCGCCCCCGAGGCGGCCGGCGCCGAGGTGGTGCGGGTGCCGGTGTGGCACCCGGGACATCCCCGCCTCGACCTCGGCCCGCTGCTCGAGGGGCTGCCCCCGGGCACCCGGGCGGTGCTCCTCAACTCGCCGCAGAACCCCACCGGCGCGGTCGTCGACGCCGCCGAGCTCGAGGCCCTGGCCTCCCGCTGCGCCGCCACCGGGGCGGTGGTGGTCGTCGACGAGGTGGCCCGGGGAACCCTCGACCCGGCGGCGCCCAGCATCACCGGGGGCGCCGCGTTCGCCACCGGGGCGGTGGTGGTGCTCGGCGACGTCAGCAAGGCGCTCGGGCTCGGTGGCCTGCGGGTGGGCTGGGTGAGCTGCGCCCGGCCCTCCCTGCTCGCCCGGGTGGCCGCGCTCAAGGACCTCACCAGCCTCGCAACCGCGGCGCCGAGCGAGCTGCTGGCGGCGCTCGCCCTCGAGCACCGGCGGACCCTCGCCGCGCGGGTCGCCCGCACCGCCGGCGCCAACCTCGCCACCCTGGCCGGCTGGGTCGGGACGATCGGGGGCGCGGCGCTCACCGCCCCCGTCGACGGGCTGGTCGCGTTCCCCCGCCTTCCCGCGGCGATGGCGGCCCCGCGCCGGCTGGAGCGGCTGCGCCGCGAGGCCGGCGTGGCCGCCGTCCCCGGTGGCCTCTTCGGCGTCCCCGGACGGGTGCGGCTCGGCCTCGGCGTCCCCCCGGGCCGGTTCACCCGGGCGCTGGAGGCGATGGCCGGGCGGGTCTGACCGGGCACAATCCTCCGGTGTCCACCGCAGCCCCGCCGGACGAGTGGGAGGTCGACCGCCTCGACCTCGACGCATACCTGGCCCGGATCGGGCTCGAGGCGGCGCCGCCGCGGACGCCGCGGGGGTTGCGCCGGCTGCACCGTGCCCACGCCGCCGCCATCCCCTTCGAGAACCTGGACATCCCTCTGGGCCGGCCGATCCGGCTCGATCTCGACGCCATCCAGGGCAAGCTGGTGACCGCGGGCCGGGGCGGCTACTGCTACGAGCACAACCTCCTGTTCGCCGTGGTGCTCGAGCGCCTCGGCATGGGCGTGCGACGGCTCACCGCCCGGGTGCGGATGGGCTCCACCTCGATCCGCCCCCAGTCGCACATGCTGCTGTGGGTCGAGGCCGAGGGCATCGACTGGCTCGCCGACGTCGGCTTCGGCGGTGAGGGCCTGCTCGAGCCGCTCCCCCTCGCCGACGGGGCGGTCACCGCGGCCCCGGGCTGGAACCACCAGCTCTCACGCGAGGACGAGCAGACCTGGGTGCTGCGCTCGCTCCACCAGGACGGGTGGTTCGACCTCTATGCCTTCACCCTCGATCCCCAGCACCGGGTCGACTACGAGGTCTTCAGCCATTACATCTCCACCCACCCGCGGTCGCCGTTCGTCACCCAGGTGCTGGTGCAGCGCTCGACGCCGGAGTGGCGGCTGAGCCTCACCGGGCTGCGGCTGGTCGAGACCCGCCCCGACGGCACCGAGACCGTCGAGGAGCTCGACGGCGCCTCCCTGGGGAGCACGCTGCGGGACCGCTTCGGCATCCCCCTCGACGGCGACGAGGTGGCGCGGCTCCTCGCCCGGGTTCAGGCGGAGCGGGCCAGCCCCAGCAGCGGAGCCCCCTCGCGCACCAGCTCGTAGCCGTGCGCCTTCCAGCCGCCGACGCCGTCGACCATCGACTCGACGTTCGAGTAGCCCAGTCGCATCACCGACTCGGCGGCGAGCAGGGACCGGGTCCCGCCGGCGCAGTAGAGGGTGATCGGGGTGTCGCGGTCGGGCACCCGGTCCTCGAGCAGGACCTCGATGTAGCTCTTGCTGATGTGGATGGCGCCGGGGAGGTGACCGGACTCGTACTCGCCGCGCTCGCGCACGTCGATGAGGAGGTGGCTGTCGGGCTTCGGCCGCGCGTGGACCGCCTCGGGGGTCACCTCGGGAACCACCTGACGCACCGCCGCCAGCAGGTCCTGCGCGCTCATCGCCATGACCGCGACTCTACGAATGTGCCCGGGGCTTGTCAAACAAATTGGATCGGTTTAGTCAACAATCAGGCGTGATCAGGCCGTGGGGAGGCTGAACCAGAAGTGGGCCGAGCCGGGGCGCGCCTCGGCGCCGACCCGTCCTCCCGCCCCCTCGACCAGCTGCTTGACGATGGCGAGGCCGATCCCGGCGCCGCCGCGGGCCCGGTCGCGCGACTTCTCGACCCGGTAGAAGCGTTCGAACAGGTGGGGCAGGTCGGCGGCGGGGATGCCCTCGCCGGAGGCGGTGGTGTTGGTCACCTGCACCACGGCGTGGCCCTGCTCGAGCCGGGCGCCGACGGTGGCCCGTCCCCCCTCGGGGGTGTAGCGGAGCGCGTTCTGGAGCAGGTTGCCGAGCACCTGGGCGAGGTGGTCGGGATGGGCCCGGACCAGCAGCCGGCCGGGGAGGTCGACCCGGAGGTCGATGCCGGCGCGCTGGAAGCCGGGCTGGTAGAGCTCGACCGCGGCGCGCACCGACTGGGCCAGGTCGGTGTCGCTGGCCCGCGGGGTGCGACCGGCGTCGCCCTCGACGAGCATGTCGAGGGAGCGCGAGAGCCGCACCAGCCGGTCGGCCTCCTCGTGGAGCGAGGTGAAGGTCTCGGCGGTGGGCGGGATCACCTCGTCGCGCAGCGCCTCCAGGTAGCCCTTGAGGTTGGTGAGCGGGGTGCGCAGCTCGTGGGCGGTGTTGGCGATCAGCTCGCGGCGCATCCGCTCCTGCTCCTCGAGGCTCTCGGCCATGCGGTTGAAGGCCTCGGCGATCGCCCGCGCCTCCTCGATACCGACGTCGGGCACCCGGGCCGCGTAGTCGCCGCCGGCGATGCGCCGCGCCGCCTCGACGATGCGCTGGAAGGCGTGGGCGACCCGGTGGGCGAGGAACCCCGCGATCACTGCGCAGACCACCGCGGCGGCGAGCAGTGCCCACACGAAGGTGCGCCCGACCGAGGAGTTGAACATCGCCCGGGAGTCGGCGGCGGAGGCGCCGTGGCGCAGCATCAGGTCGTCGAAGGTGGAGCGGCCGACGTCGAACACCCCGGTGGCGATGATCGCCACCGCCACCGCGGTCACCAGCAGCGAGGCCAGCGCCAAACGGACGGCGATCCGCCGCGGCCGGATCACCCGACCTGCTCGGGCGCCGCCCGGTAGCCGGCGCCGCGCACCGTGGCGATGTACCGGGGCACCTCGGCGTCGTCGCCGAGCTTCTCGCGCAGCCGCCGGATGTGCACGTCGATGGTGCGGTCGAGCACCTCCACGTAATTGTTCCCGTAGAGGGCGTCGAGGAGCATCTCGCGGGTCAGCACCCGGCCGTCGGCCTCGACCAGCGCGGCGAGGAGGCGGAACTCGGCGGTGGTGAGCTGGAGCAGCCGGCCGTCGCGGGTCACCTGGTGGCGGTCGAGGTCGACGACCAGGTCGGCGTGGCGCAGCACGCCGCGGTCGCCGTCGCGGCCGGCGGCGCGTGCGCTGCGGCGCAGGATCGCCTGCACCCGCACCACCAGCTCGGCCGGCGAGAAGGGCTTGGGGAGGTAGTCGTCGGCGCCCTGGTGGATGCCGGCGACGCGGTCGTCGGTCGAGCCGAGCGCGGAGAGCATCAGCACGGGGATGTCGGAGCGCTCGCGCAGCCGGCGGAGCACGCCGAGGCCGTCGAGCTCGGGGAGCATCACGTCGAGCACCACCAACTGCGGGGCGTGTGCCTCGATCGCCGCCAGCGCGGCCCGGCCGTCGCGCGCCTCGACCACGGAGAAGCCCTCGCGCTCGAGGTACGTGCGGACCAGCGAGACGATCTTCGCGTCGTCGTCGACGACCAGCACGGGGGCGGTGGAGCTCATCGCTGACCGCAGTGTACGGAGGCCCTGTGTCCGCGGCATGACTCGCCGGCGGCGCGGTGGCGCACCCGTAGGAATCGAGGGTGGTGGGGCGTCATACCTGCAACGTCTGCCCCGCCCTCGGTGGCCGGACGCCCACGGTGTCAGGAAGGGAACACGACGATGAGCCTCCGACGTCTGCTCGCCTGCGGTCTGGCCGCCGCATCCCTCGCCGGCGGGGTGGGAAGCACCGTCCTGGTCGGCCACGCGGCCACCCGGACCACCCCACCCGCCAAGCAGAAGCTCCACAAGCCGCACTGCGTGAAGCCGGTGGCGGGACAGCCGCCCACCGCGAACACCTGCAAGCCGAAGCCCAAGCCCAAGCCCAAGCACACGCCCACCCCGAAGCCGAAGCCGGTCCACACGCTGCCGGCGCCGGGCCACTGACCGCGTCCCTTCACCAGCGCCGGGGCGTCCCCTCCGGGGGCGCCCGGCGCCGTCATCCCACCGAGATGCGGGCGGCCGATGATGCGCCCGTGCCCGGCACCGACGCGCCCCACCGCTGCACCGTGGTCATCCCCGCCCTCGATGAGGCGGGCGCCATCGCCGAGGTCGTCCGCGGCGTGCCCGCCGGGCTGCGCGCCGACGTCCTCGTGGTCGACAACGGCAGCCGCGACGGCACCGCCGCGGTCGCCGCCGCCGCCGGGGCCCGGGTGGTCCGCGAGCCCCGCCGCGGCTACGGCCGCGCCTGCCACACCGGGGTCGCCGCCAGCCCCGACGCCACCGTGGTGGTCTTCATCGACGGCGACGGCAGCATGCCCCCGGAGGCGATCGACGCCCTGGTCGCGCCCATCCTCGAGGGCCGCGCCGACCTGGTGTGCGGCTCGCGCACGGCGCGACGCGAGCCCGGCAGCATGCCCGCCCACCAGGCCCTCGGCAACCGCCTCGCGCTGCTGCTGCTGCGCCGCCTCTACGGGGTGCGCCTCACCGACCTCGGGCCCTACCGGGCGGTGCGCGGCGAGCTGCTCCGGGATCTCGGCATGCGTCCCTCCCGCTTCGCCTGGCCGGCGGAGATGCTCGCCCGGGCGGCGCGGCGCCAGGCCCGCATCGTCGAGATCGACGTCGGCTACCGGCGGCGGACGGCGGGGACCTCGAAGGTGGGCGGCAGCCTGCGGGGCAGCCTCGGCGCCGGGCTGGGGATCATCGGCGCGCTGCTCTGGCAGCGGGTGGCGCCGCGGTGAGGCCCGGCGACCTGATGGTGGTGCTGATGCGCTGGCCGGTGCCGGGCGCGGGGAAGAGCCGGCTCGCCGCCGCCCTCGGCGCGGAGACGGCCCACCGGCTCCACCGCGGCTTCGTCGCCGACACCCTGGGCTGGTCGACGGGGTGGCCGCGGCTGGTCGCGTTCAACCCGCCGGAGGCGCGGGCGGTGGTGGCCCGGGCGGCGCCGGGGGCGGTCCTCGCCGCCCAGCCCGCCGGTGACCTCGGCGCCCGGCTCAGCCACGCCTTCGCCGCCGGCTTCGCCGCCGGGGCGCGCCGGGTACTGCTGGTCGGCAGCGACAGCCCCACGCTTCCCGAGAGCCTGCTCGAGGCGTGCGTCGAGGCGGCGGGCCCGGACGCCGTGTCGCTGGTGGGTGCGGTCGACGGCGGCTTCGTGGCCATGGCCGCGCCCCGGGAGGCGGCGGCACGGCTGCCCGCGCTGTTCGACGGCGTCGAGTGGAGCACCGCGCGGACCGCCGCCCAGGTGAGCGCACGCGCACGCGCCGCCGGCCTCGAGGTGCGCGACGCTGGCGGCTGGTACGACGTCGACGAGGTCGCTGACCTCGACCGTCTCGCCGCCGACCTCGACCGCGAGCCGGGGCGCGCACCGCACACCGCGGCGGCGCTCGCGCGGCTGACGGCGGCGCCGTGCCCGCGGGCCCGCTGAGGACCCGGGAGCTCACCCCCTGGTGGATCGGCGGGGGGGCGGCGGCGGTGCTCCTCGCGGTCGCAGCGCTGCGCTGGGCGACCTTCCACAGCACCGCCTACGACCTCGCATTCTTCGACCAGGTGGTGTGGAACGCCTCGGCGGGGAACGGGCTGCGCTCCAGCTTCCTCGACTACGGCTTCCTCGGCCAGCATTTCGAGCCCGCCCTCCTGCTCCTGGCGCCGCTCTACCGGCTCCACCCCGGCCCGCTCTGGCTGCTCGGCGGCCAGTCGCTCGCCCTCGGCCTGGCGGTGGTGCCGCTCTGGGCGCTCGCCCGCGAGTGGCTCGGCACCCGGCGCGCGGCGCTCGCCGCCGTGGTCGCGTACCTCCTCCAGGTGGGCCTCGCCCGGGCGGCGGGCTTCGACTTCCACACCGAGGCGCTGGCGGTGCCCTTCGTGTTCCTCGCCCTGCTCGGCGCGGCGCGGGGCAGCACCCCGCTGCTGCTGCTCGCCGGCGCTGTCCCGCTGCTCTGCAAGGAGGACGGCGCCCTGGTGACCATCGGCGTCGGCGTGCTCGCGCTGGCGGTGCACCGCCGCCGCGCCGGGCTGGTCCTCGCCGGCGGCGGGCTGCTGGCGGGGGCGCTGGCGACCCTGGTGCTGATGCCCCGGCTGCGCGGCGGCGCCGCCGGCGACCTCATCGACCGCTACCGGTACATCGGCGCCACCCCGGGCGCGGTGGTGACCCACCTGGTGACCTCCCCCCAGACCTGGACCGGGCACCTGCTCTCCGCGCCCGCCGGGCCCGCGCTGCTGCTCGCGCTCGCCGGCGCCGGCCTGCTGCCGCTGCTGCGCCCCGCCGCCCTCGCCGCCTGCCTGCTGCCGCTGCTGCTCGCCCTGCTCTCCGCCGACCCGTTCCAGGGTGGGCTGCGCCTCCACTACGGGCTGCCCGCGGTGCCGCTGCTGGTCGCCGCCGCCCTGGTGGGCTGGCGCAGCCCGCAGGGCCGGCGGCTCGGCGCCGCCGCACCCGCGCTGCTGGTCGGTGGCGCCGCCGTCACCTTTCTGCTGGGGGCGCCGCTGCCCTGGGGGCCGGGGCCCGACCGCCTCGAGCTCGGCGGGCTGGACCGGGCCGCCGCCGCCGCCGCCGCGCTCGGGCGCATCCCGGCGGGGGCGCCGGTGGCCGCCACCGGGTCGCTGCTCACCCATCTCGCCGACAGGCCGGTCATCTTCGAGCTCCCCGCCGGGCTCGGCGTCGCGTGGGTGGCGGTGGACGGGTCCGGGACATTGGGCTCGCAGAGCCGCGCCGCGGGCTACGACGCCGCGGTGGCAGCGTTGCCCGGGCGCGGCTACCGCCGCGTCGCGGCCGGCGGCGGGGTGGCCGTCTGGCATCTCGGGGACTGACGGCCGGCGTGGTCGCCCACGCCGGCCGTCTCCCCCCTCGCGCAGAGCCCGTGCCCCCGAGGGGCCCCGGGCTCAGTTGCCGCTGTTGTTGCTGTTGTTGCCGCTGCCGACCAGGGTGCCGTTGATGTCGATGTTGTCGATGACCGCCAGCCCGGGCATGCCGCCCGCGGTGTCGGTGCCCTCGTCGAAGGTGATGTCCATCACCGAGACGTGCTGCCCGGCGGGGATCGACGGGAAGGCGTTGGCGCCGTTGGCCGGGTTGAAGCGCACCCGCGACCAGCCGGCCACCGGGGTGTTCGCGGTCACGGTGCCGTTGGTGCAGGCCCCGATGAAATGCACGGTGGTCGGGTCCTCGACGGTGATCACGTCGAAGCGCGGAGCACCGCCGGAGCAGTGGCTGCCGTCGCGCACGTCGAACCCGAGCTCGGTCAGCACGATGCCCTTGACGCCACGGATGTTCGCGCCGGCCGCCGAGTTGGTGGCGGTGGGCGCGTTCTTCGACAGGAGGAGGCCCTTGCGGTTGTTCTTCCCGTTGTTGTCGTCGAGACCCAGGCCCTTCGTCCACTGCGAGGTGACGGTGTGGGTCTTGTCCGGATCGTAGTTCGCGGCCTTCACCTCGAACTTCTTGCTGTCCGCGTTGGCCGCCTGGATGGCCCCGGTGGCGCCGACCGTGGCGACCACGCCCGCGACGAAGAACACTCTGCTCAACTTCATCGAATCTCTCCCTTCCCCTGACTTCCTGTTCATGTCAGGACAGTCATGTTTTGGCCATAGTGTGTCAATTCTCGGGTGGACACACGATGGATCCAACGGACGCCGCGTGAGGATCTTGCGGTGCTCTCACACGCCCCGGGGAACGACGGCCGGCGCGGTTTTCGCCGCGCCGGCCGTCTCCCTCCCTGACAACGGTGACGGACCCATCCCCGCGGGATCGTCCGTCAGCGGGGCGCTTCTCCGTGGCACGTTGAGGACAAGGGTGTCTGCAACGCGGGCGGCGTGGCGGCGCACCGTCCACCCGCCCGGGCGGTGGCAGTCACCCGAGGTGCTGCCCGCATCGATCAGTCCCTTCCCGGCCGCGGAGTCCGCGGCCCGTGTCTGCCAGGGATCATATCCCAGGACTCGCAGAATGGCGCAGATCCGTGCATTCGCGTGCATTCGTGCGTTTTGTAGTCTTCACCCGTGAACCCTCCCCCGCGCCCCCACGGCGGCGACGATCTGGCGGGCTGGTGTGCCCGGGTGATCGCCGCGATGACCGCATGGCAGGAGGGCTTCGGGCCGGCGCCCGGCCATCCCGCCCTCGAGCTCGAGGCCGCCCGCGTCGAGGCCCTCCTCGACGAGCTCACCACCCGGCTGCGCGACAACTACCCGTTCTTCCACCCCCGCTACGCCGGCCAGATGCTGAAGCCACCCCACCCCGCCGCGATCGCCGCCCACCTCGCCGCGATGCTCGTCAACCCCAACAACCACGCCCTCGACGGCGGTCCGGCGACGGCGGCGATGGAGCGTGAGGCGGTGGCGATGCTCGCCGCCATGCTCCACCTTCCCGAGGACGGCCTCGGGCACCTCACCAGCAGCGGCACGCTCGCCAACCTCGAGGCGCTCTTCGTGGCCCGCGAGCTCCACCCCGGACGGGGGATCGCCTGCAGCGAGGAGGCGCACTACACCCACCGGCGGATGTGCCACCTGCTGGGCATGGCCTGCGAGCCGGTCGCCGCGGACGCCGCCGGGCGCATCGACCTCGACGCCCTGGAGACGGTGCTGCGCACCGGCCGGGTCGGCACCGTCGTGCTCACCGCCGGCACCACCGGGCTCGGCGCCGTCGACGCCGTCGACGAGGCGCTGGTCCTCGCCCGCCGCCACGGGGTGCGGGTGCACGTCGACGCCGCCTACGGCGGCTTCTTCGCCATCCTCGCCTGGGCGGGCGACGCCGCGGTGCCGGTGGCGGCGCTGCAGGCCATCGGCGACTGCGACTCGGTGGTGGTCGACCCCCACAAGCACGGGCTGCAGCCCTACGGGTGCGGGGCCGTGCTCTTCCGCGACGCCTCGGTGGCCCGGCTCTACGCGCACGACTCGCCGTACACGTACTTCACCGCCGCGGAGGGTCACCTCGGCGAGATCAGCCTGGAGTGCTCCCGGGCCGGCGCTGCGGCGGCGGCTCTCTGGCTCACCCTGCACGCCTTCCCGCTCACCGCCGGCGGCCTCGGCGCGGTGCTCGCCGCCGGGCTGAGGGCGGCGCACCACTGGTGGGAGCTGCTCCAGGACTCGGAGCCGCTGGTGCCGGTGCTCCGGCCCGAGCTCGACATCGTCACCCTCGCGCCCCGCGCGGCACGCTCGCTCTCCGCGCTCGACGCCGCCTGCCAGGCGATCCTCGACGCGGGCATGGCCGGCCCCGACCCGGTCTTCCTCAGCCTGCTGCGTGTCGACGCCGGCCGGCTGCTCGCGGCGCTGCCGGGGGTGGCCGGCGACGCCGCCGCGGCCCGGGTCCTGCGCAGCGTGCTGATGAAGCCGGCGCACGAGCTCTGGGTGGAGCGCCTGCACGCGAGGGTGGAGGCGCTCGCCCTCAGGGCAGGCGGCGCCAGCAGGTGAGCACCGTGCGGTAGTGGAGACGGATGCTCCCGCCGAGCCGGTCGATCACCTCGCCGACCGCCTCGAGCAGCCGGGCCCGCTCCGGGGCGGGCAGGACCCGGTGGTTGCTGTGGGTGCAGATCAGCTCGAGCCAGCGCTCGCGGGGATAGTCCTGCACCCACTCGTAGACGAGGGCCTCGGGTGCCTCGAAGGTGCCGGCCACGGCGAGGGCCTCGTCGTGGCCGACGGCGCGGTCGGACTCGATGGTGCCGAGCGGCGCCGAGCCGGAATGCATCGCGGGAACCAGCCGGGAGTACACCTCGTCGAGGGCGGCCTGGACCTCGGGGTCGTGGGTGCCCCGGTTCCAGAAGAGCGCGAGCCGCGCCCCCGGACGCAGCGCCTCCGCCGCCGCGCATGCGCCGCCGTGGGGGTCGACCCAGTGCCACGCCTGGCCGCACACGGCCAGGTCGTATCGGCGCCCGGCGGCGTCCCACTCCTCGAACTTCGCCACCTCGACCTCGAGCCCGTGACGGCGCGCGACCGCCGCCATTCGCGGGTCGGCCTCGACGCCGAGCACCTCGCAGCCGCGCTCGGCCAGCAGCCGGCCCGCCTTGCCGGTGCCACAGCCGACGTCGAGGACGCGGCGCGGGCCGGTGGAGACGAGCTCGTCGATCAGCGCCGACGGGTACGAGGGCCGCTCGCGGTCGTAGGCGTCGGGGTCGTCACCGAAGGAGACGGCGCGCCGGCGGTCGTCGTGGAGCACCCCGCCATGGTGTCAGACGGCCGCGTCCCCGAGGTATGCGGCGAAGCCGGGCCAGCGCTCCACCATCTGCCGCTCCAGCTCCAGGGTGAGCGGCAGGTAGGTCCCCGACGCCTCGGCGACGACGCCGCCGCCGGGGAGCAGGAGCCTGCCGGTGGCGGTGATGACGCGGCGGCGCAGCCCGGTCATCCATCCCTCCACGCGCAGCGGCGTGCCCGCCGGCGCGGGTCCGCGGTAGCGCACCTCGAGGCGTGCGGTGACCGTCCAGCGGCGCAGCAGGACGGTGCTCCGGCCCATGACGTCGTCGAGCACCGCCGAGACCAGCCCGCCGTGGGCGACGCCGGGGAAGCCGACGTGGAGCAGCTCGTCGGGGATCCACTCGCCGGCCACGCGGTGGGGTGGCAGGCCGGAGCCGGGGTCGGGCTCGCCCTCGAGGCGCTCGAGCCGGTACTGGATCTGGAGGCCGTGGGGGTTGCGCAGCCCGTGGACGAAGTTCAGCTGGAACTCGGTGCGGTCGTTGAGCCACGCGTCGTCGAGCAGGACCGGCGCCCGGCTCTCACTCATGCCCGGGAGAGCCGCTCCCGGCCGCCCATGTAGACGCGGAGAACCTCGGGGATGAGCACCGAGCCGTCGGCCTGCTGAAAGGTCTCCAGCACCGCGTCGAAGGTGCGCGGCACCGCCAGGGCGCTGCCGTTGATGGTGTGGACGAAGCGGGGCTTGGCCTGCGCCGCCGGCCGGTAGCGGATGCCGGCGCGGCGCGCCTGGAAGTCGGCGAAGACGCTGCAGGAGGAGACCTCGAGCCAGCGCTTCATCCCCGGGCACCAGGCCTCGAGGTCGTACTTCTTCCACTGCGCGAAGCCCATGTCGCCGGTGCACATCAGCAGCACCCGGTAGTGGATCCCGAGGCCCTGCAGCACCGACTCGGCGTCGGCGACCAGACCCGCCAGCTCGTCGAGCGAGCTCTCCGGCTCGACGAACTTCACCAGCTCCACCTTGTCGAACTGGTGGAGGCGGATGTAGCCGCGGGTGTCCTTTCCCGCGGCCCCGGCCTCGCGGCGCCAGCAGGGGGTGTAGGCGACGTGGCGGATCGGCAGCTGCTCGCCGTCGAGGATCTCCTCGCGGTAGAGGTTGGTGACCGGGACCTCGGCGGTGGGGATCAGGAACATGTCGCCGTCGGTGTGGAAGGCGTCGTCCTCGAACTTGGGGAGGTTGCCGGTGCCCACCATCGCCTCGCGGCGCACCAGGTACGGCGGCGCGATCTCCGAATAGCCGTTGCGGGTTGTGGCCGTGTCCAGCATGTACGTGACCAGCGCGCGCTGGAGGCGGGCGCCGTCGCCGCGCAGCACCGCGAAGCGCGCCCCGCTGATCTTGGCGGCGCGCTCGAAGTCGAAGATCCCCAGCCGGTCGCCGAGATCGAAGTGCGGCTTCGGGGTGAAGGCGAACTCCGCGGGCTCGCCCCAGGTGCGCACGGTGACGTTGTCGGCGTCGCTGGTTCCCACCGGCACGCTGGGATGCGGCGGGTTGGGCACCACCAGCAGCAGGTCCTGGATCCGCGCCTCGAGGGTGCCGAGGGTCTCCTCGGCCTCCTGGATGCGGCGCTTGAAGCCGGCCAGCCGTTCGCGCTGCTCGTCCGTCGGCCTGCCCCGGATCGCCTTGCTCTCGCGGTTCTGCTCGGCGCGCAGCGCCTCCATCTCGGCGCGCAGGGCGCGGGCCTGCTCGTCGACCTCGAGGATCTCGTCGACGGGGGCGGGCTCGCCCTTGAGGCGGGCGCCCTCGCGGATCAGCTCGGGGTCCTCGCGGATGCGCTGGAGGGCGATCACCTGGTCTCTCCGGTGGCCGGCGGCTGGGGGCGCATGGTGGGAAAGAGCAGCACGTCGCGGATGGTGGGACTGTCGGTGAGCAGCATGACGAGCCGGTCGATGCCGATGCCCAGCCCGCCCGCCGGCGGCATGCCGGTCTCGATCGCCTCGAGGAAGTCCTCGTCGAGGGGCTGCGCCTCGGCGTCGCCGGCGGCGCGTTTCCGGGCCTGGTCCTCGAAGCGCATCCGCTGGTCGATGGGGTCGTTGAGCTCGCTGAAGGCGTTGGCCAGCTCGCGGCCGGCGACGATCAGCTCGAAGCGCTCGGTGAAGCGGGGGTCGTCGGTGCGGCGGCGCGCCAGCGGAGAGACCTCGGCGGGATAGTCGAGGACGAAGGTGGGGTCCCAGAGCGTCCCCTCGACCTGCTGCTCGTAGATCTCGAGGAGGATGCCGCCTGGGCCGGCGCCGGGCGGCGGCTCGACCTCGAGCCGCCGGGCCTCGTCGAGCAGCGTGCCCGCGTCCCAGGCGGCGAGCGGGTCGAAGCCGCAGCGCTCGGCGACCAGGTCGACCATCCGCGCGGTGCGGAACGGCGGGGTGAGGTCGAGCTCGCGGCCGCCGAGCCGCCGCGCCAGCGGGTCGAGGCAGGGTGAGGAGCCGCCCCCGTCCTCGGGCTCGGGCTGCGCCCCGGCGGCGTGGGCGGCGTCGACCACGATCGCCTCGGCGAGCTCGCGCATGGTGGTGTAGTCGCCGTACGCCTCGTAGGCCTCGAGCATGGTGAACTCGGGGTTGTGGCGCGGCGAGAGCCCCTCGTTGCGGAAGACCCGGCCCATCTCGTACACGCGCCGGTAGCCGCCGACCAGCAGCCGCTTGAGGTGGAGCTCGATGGCGATCCGCAGGTACACGTCGGTGTGGAGCGCGTTCCAGTGGGTCGAGAACGGCCTCGCGCTGGCGCCGCCGGCGATTGGCTGGAGGATGGGCGTCTCCACCTCGAGGAAGCCGCGCTCGTCGAGGGTGGCGCGCACCGACCGCACGATGGCGGACCGGGTCGCGAAGTGGCGGCGCTGGTCCGCGTTGCTGAGCAGGTCGAGGTAGCGCTTCCGGTACCGGGTCTCCTGGTCCTGGAGCCCGTGGAACTTCTCGGGCGGCGGCCGCAGCGCCTTGACCAGCAGCACGACCTCGTCGACGAGCACGCTGGGCTCGCCCCGGCGGGTGCGGGTCATTCGCCCGCGCACCCCGACGATGTCGCCGAGGTCGAGGCGGCGCACCACCTCCCACGCCTCGAGACCGACGCGGTCCCGCGGGCACCAGAGCTGGAGGCGGCGGGTCTCGTCCTCGATGTGGGCGAAGGCGACGCCGCCGGACGGACGCAGCTGCATCAACCTCCCGGCGACGTTGACGGCCGGCCCCTCGCCCGGCGCGCCGCCCTCCGGCGCCGGGCCTGCCTCGGCCTCGAAGGCGGTGAGCTGCGCCAGCGCGCCGTCGAGGGTGGTGTCGGGGCGGAAGTCGACGCCGTACGCGGGCACCCCCAGCGCCGCCAGCTCCTCGACCTTGCGCCGCCGTTCGGCGATCAGGTCCTGCTCAGCCACGAGTACGGATCAGGAGACGCGGACGATGGTGACGGGGCGAACCCCACCGGGGGTCGCGACGCGCACCTCCTCACCGATGCGATGGCCGAGCAGCGCCTTGCCCACCGGCGACTCCATCGAGATGCGGCCCCGGGCGACGTCGACCTCCGCGGGGCCGACGATGCTGTACTCCTCCTCGCCGAACTCGTCGCGCACCGTCACCCGCGAGCCCACCTGGACGCGGCCGTCGTGCTGCTCCTCGATGATCACCGCGTTGCGGATCATCTTCTCGAGGGTGAGGATGCGGCCCTCGAGCATGCCCTGCTCGTTCTTGGCGTCGTCGTACTCGGCGTTCTCGCTGATGTCGCCGAACTCCATTGCGTACTTGATGCGCTCGGCGATCTCGCTGCGCCGGTTGGTACGCAGCTCCTCGAGCTCCTTCTGGAGCTTGTCCAGGCCCTCCTTGGTGAGGAGGACGGGCTTGTCGAGCATTGGGCGGCTGACCTCGGGCGCGTCGTCGGCCCGCCGTTGGGCACGGCGGGATGGCCGGCGAGTATATGCGAGCGTCAGCGGCTCATGCCCCCGGCCGCTCCCGGCCGCGGAGGCCGGGAGGCGCCGCCGCGCTTGCCGTTTGGTGATACGCAGAGTATCATCAATGGTCTCCGTCCATGTGGCGGTCCCCCTGCCCCCCCTCTCGGGGCGTCTCCCTCCACCGGAGGCGCCCCTCTCTCGTCGAGTGGGGCCTCGCGCCCCGGGGAACCGCCCCGGATACCATCCCCGGGATGACCGCCGTCACTCCGACCCGGCACGCCCCGCTGCGGCTCGGCGCCCTGGAGCTGAGCTCCCCGGTGCTGGTCGCCCCGATGGCGGGCATCACCGACGCCCCGTTCCGCGCGATCGCGGCGGAGATGGGGGCGGGGCTGGTGTGCACGGAGATGGTGGCCGCCGAGGCGGTGGCGCGCAGCGTCGAGGCGAGCCTGCGGCTGCTCGACTTCCCCGGCGGCGTCGGCAGCCCGGTGGGCGCCCAGTTCGTCGGCAGCGACCCGGAGATCATGGCCGAGGCCGCGCGCGTCGCCGTCGCCCGCGGCGCCCAGACCGTGGACGTGAACCTAGGCTGCCCGGTGCGCAAGGTGGTGGGCCTCGGCAACGGCGCCGCGCTCGCCCGGGACGTCGCCGCCACCGCGAGGGTGCTGGGGGCGATGACCGCGGCGGTCGACGTCCCGGTGACCGCGAAGATGCGGCTGGGCTGGGACCACTCCACGATCAACGCGCCCGAGCTCGCCCGCGCCCTCCAGGACGTCGGTGTCGCCATGGTCACGGTCCACGGCCGCACCCGCTGCCAGGGCTACGCGGGCAGCGCCGACTGGGACGAGATCGCCCGGGTGAAGGAGGCCGTCGACATCCCGGTGATCGGCAGCGGCGACGCCATGGACGTGCGCCGGATCGCCGCCGAGGTGGAGAGTGGCCGGGTCGACGGCGTGGTCGTCGCCCGCGGCATGCTCGGCAACTTCTGGCTGGTCCGCCAGGCCGCCCACCGCCTCGCCACCGGCGAGCTGCTCGAGGAGCAGCCCTTCGCCGAGCGGGTGGCGCTGGCCCGCCGCCATCTTCACGAGCTCATCGCCTACTACGGCGAGCGCCGCGCGCTGAAGATCGGCCGCAAGTACGTCGCGTGGACGATCCGCGGCTGCGCGGGCGCCTCCAAGCTGCGCGCCGCCGTGCAGGACCTCGACACCCCCGAGCGCGTCGACGAGCTCTTCGACGCCGCCATCACCGCGGGCGAGTCGTCCGGGGGCTGGTTCCACCCGGTCTTCACCAGCGGCGAGGGGTGAGCGAGCCCCGCCGGCTCGGAGAGCCCGTCGAGCTGCCCTGGTGGGTGATCCCGCTCGGCCTGCCCCCGGTCCTCACCCTTCTCCTCGGCGTGGTGCTGCGAGCGCCGCTGAGCGGCCGGCTGCTCGATCTCGCCGCCTCGGCCGCGATGCTGTGGCTGATCGTGGTGGTCGCGCGCCGGGTCGAGAGCCGCAACATGCAGAGCGTCTGGATCAGCGCCGCCTATGCGTTCTGGCTGTTCATGGTCCTGATCTGGGCGGTCGAGGTGGGCGCGTAGGCGGCCGTCGCCGTCGTGGTGCCGGTTGTGGGGTGCGCACCGCACAGCTGACGTTCCGATGCGCCCTGCGCCGCGACCAACCGCGGTCGCTCAGGTGTTCAACTCGTGGATCAACCGCAGCCCATCCAACGTCAACCGCTGATCCACGACCTCGATGCAGTCGGTCTCCGAGGCGATCAGCTCGGCGATCCCCCCGGTCCCGATCACCCGGGTCCCGGGGCCGAGCTCGTCCCGCATCCGGGACACCAGGCCCTCGATCAGCCCCACGTACCCGTACACCATCCCCGCCTGCATGCTCGCGGTCGTGGTCCGGCCGATCACCGAGCCGGGGGCGACCAGGTCGACGCGGCTCAGCTTGGCGGCGCGGGCCACCAGCGCCTCGAGGCTGATCAGCATCCCCGGGGCGATCGCCCCGCCGAGGTACTCGCCCTGGGCGGAGATGGCGTCGAAGGTGGTGGCGGTGCCGAAGTCGACGAGCACGGCCGGCCCCCCGTAGCGGCGGTAGGCGGCGATGGCGTTGACGATGCGGTCGGCGCCCACCTGCCGGGGATCGTCGTACAGGATGCGCATCCCGGTGCGCACCCCGGGGCCCACCACCATCGGGCTGAGCCCGAAGAAGACCTGGGCGAGCCCCTCGATGCTGCGCGACAGGGTCGGGACGACGCTGCTCACCACCACGCCGGTGATCGTCGAGGGCTCGACGCCGCGGCTCCGCAGCAGGCCGGTGATGGTCAGGCCGAGCTCGTCGCCGGTGGCGTGCGCGTCGGTGCGAAGCCGGAAGTCGGCGACCAGCCGCTCGCCCTCGAAGACCCCGACGACGATGTTGGAGTTGCCCACGTCGATGGCGAGCAGCATGGGGGCCGAGTATGCGCCGCTCGCCAGGGCGTCCGGCTGTCGCGCCCCACCTGCGGAGGGCCGGACACCGTCACACAGCCGCGACCACAGCTCCCTCCCCGCTGCGAGCAATCTTGGAGTACAGTATAGCTTAGCTAACTAAGATACATGCCGAGGAAAGCAACACCGTGCCGCCGAGGAAACCACGTGACCAGCTCGACGCCGAGCTCGCCCGGGGGTGGCGCCAGCTCGCCGGCGAGCTCGCCCTCCTCAACCAGGGCATCTCCGACCGCCTGGGGATCAACGGCACCGACCTGCAGTGCCTGAGTGTCCTGGGCACCGCCGGCCCGATCGCCGCCGGCCAGCTCGCCGAGAGGACCGGGCTGACCACCGGGGCCATCACCGGCGTCATCGACCGCCTGGAGAAGGCGGGCCTGGTCCGCCGGGAGAGGGATTCCGTGGACCGTCGCAAGGTCATCGTCCAGCCGCTCTCCGACGAGGAGCTCCGGACCCGCGCGCCCGAGCTCGACGCCGTCTTCCGCTCGATCCTCGCCGGAGCGGAGAGCGAGACCACGTACACCGACGAGCAGCTCGACCTCATCGTCCAGTTCATCAGAAGGAGCCATCCCGTGATCCAGAAGCAGATCGCCGCGCTGAGGCGAGGCACCGACCCGGCCACCGACCCGTCGGCGCCGCGTGGCGACGCCACCGCCGGCCGTCTCATCTTCTCCGCCGGGGTCGCGCACGTGACCATCGACGGGGAGGCGCCGCCCGAGGACCTCTACCGCGCCCACTTCGCCGGACCGGTGCCGGAGATCCGCGTCCAGGACGGCACCGTGGCGGTCCGCTACCGCCGCTTCTCGCTGTTCGAGGGTCGGCCCCGCGGCTCCCAGTTCAGCCTGAGCTCCGCGATCCCCTGGGACCTCGAGGTCCAGGGCGGGGTCGCGAAGTTCGCCGCCGATCTGCGCCGCCTGGTGCTCCGCTCCCTCGCGGTCAAGGGCGGGGGGAGCGAGCTGGAGATCGACCTGCCCGCCCCCGTCGGGGTGGTGCCGCTGCGCATCTCCGGGGGGGTGAGCAAGCTCACGGTGCGGCGGCCGGCGGGCACCGCGCTCAGCCTCCAGGTCAGCGGCGGTGCCAGCAAGCTCGCGCTCGACGCTCAGGAGTTCGGCGCCATGGGCGGCCCGATCCGTCTGCAGTCGCGGGAGTACGCGGAGAACGCCGACCACTACGCCCTCGAGATCTCCGGGGGCGCCAGCCGGCTCACGGTCGAGACACGCTGACGCGGGGGCGGGGGACGCCGGCGGGGGCGCCCCCACACCGTCACCGCGGCCGTCTCGACAGCACCTCCTCGAGCTGGTCGAGGCTCACGTTGCCGCCGCTGGCGACGAGGGCGACGCGCCGGCCGGCGAGCCGGTCACCGAGGCGCAGCGCCGCGGCCAGCGGAGCCGCGCCGGCGGCCTCCACCAGGTTGCGCGTCGCCTCGAGCATCAGGACCATCGCCCGCCGGATCTCGTCGTCGGACACGAGCACGAAGTCGTCGAGCATGTCCCAGAGGATCCGCTGGGGCAGGTCGAAGGCGGTGCGCGTCGCCAGGCCCTCGGCGAAGGTCTCCATCCGGTCCTCGACCAGCCGTCGAGCCCTCCACGATCGGTGCGCGGCCGGGGCCGCCTCCGACTGCACACCGATCACCTCCAGCGAGGGCCTGATCGCCTTGCCGGCGATGCAGGCCGCGGCCGCGCCGCTGCCGCCCCCGACGGGGACGATCAGGACGTCGACCAGGGGATCGGCCTCCAGGATCTCCAGGGTGGCGGTGGCGACGCCGGCGATCAGCAGGGGTTCGTCGCCAGAGTGGATGTAGCGGTATCCGTGCTCGGCCGCGAGGTGCTCGCTGTGCTCCCGCGCCTCGTCGAAGTCGCGACCGTGGACCACGAGCTCGGAGCCCCGGTCGCGGATCGAGCCCACCTTCACCGGGTTCGCCCCCTCGGGCACGCAGACGATCGCCCGCACTCCGAAGAGCGCCGCGGCATACGCGACCGACTGGCCGTGGTTCCCGGTCGACGCCGCGATCACCCCGCGCTCGCGCTCGCCCGGGGTGAGCTGGGAGACCAGGTTGATGCCGCCGCGCACCTTGAAGGCGCCGGTGGGCTGATGGTTCTCGTGCTTGACGAGGACCTCGGTGCCGGCCAGCGCGCTCAGGCGCGGATGGCCGAGGAGCGCGGTCGGCGAGAGGTGCGGCGCGATCCGGCGCCGCGCGGCGAGGACGTCGGCCAGCGTCAGCACGGCGTCGAATCCTACCCGGCCCCCGGCGACGAGGCTGCGGCGGCCGCCTGCTACCCTCGCCGCCATGCTCGGGGCGATCGACATCGGCGGCACCAAGCTGCTCGCCGCGGTCGCCGGCGACGACCGCCGCCCGGGACCCGCGGTGCGCCGCCCCACCCCCGCGGAGCGGCCCCTCGAGACCCTGGTGGAGATGCTCGACGAGGCCCGGGGGGGCGAGGCGCTGGAGGGCCTGGCACTCGCCGTCCCCGGTCCCTTCGACCGCTCGCGGGGGTCGCTGGTCAACCCGCCGAACATGCCGCCGAGCTGGCAGGGCCTGGCCCTCGCCGAGCCGCTCCGGCAGCGCTACGGCTGCCCGGTGCTCCTCGAGAACGACGCCAACTGCGCGGCCCTCGCCGAGGTCAGCGCCGGGGCCGCCCGGGGCAGCGCCAGCTGCGTCTACCTCACCGTCTCCACCGGGATCGGCAGCGGCGTGGTCGTCCGCGGACGGCCGCTCACCGGCCGCAACGACACCGAGGGCGGCCACCAGGTGCTCTGGCCCGCCTGGCTGGGCGGACCGCCGTGCCACTGCGGCGGCCACGGCTGCCTGGAGAGCCTGGCCTCGGGCCTGGCCATCGCCCGCCGCTTCGGGGTCGACGCCGAGCACCTCGAGGACCCCGCCGCCTGGGAGGACGTGGGCCGGTGGCTCGGTCTCGGCGTGGTCAACGCCATCGCCCTCCACGACCCCGACGTGGTCGTGCTCGGCGGCGGCGTCTGCCAGCGGTGGGAGCGGTTCTGGCCCTCGCTGTCCGCAACCGTCGACTCCGCGCTCTGCCTCCAGCCCCGGCCGCCGGTGCGCCGCGCCACCCTCGGCGAGGACCGCAACCTCTGGGGCGCGCTCGCCCTGCTCAGCCCTCAGGGGTGAGCGCGCGGGCGAGGTGCTCGTAGCCGACCGGGTAGCGGTGGGCGATGCCGCCGTGGCCGCCGGGGAAGGTCTCGTGGCGGTGCTCGACGCCGAGCTCGGTGAGCACCTCGCTGAGCGCCGCGGTGCCCAGGTCCATGAAGTACTCGTCGGCGTCGCCGGCGTCGAGGTAGACGGCGCGGAGCGAGCGCAGCGCCTCGACGTGGCGGGGGGCCATCCGCACCGGGTCCTGGTCGAGCCAGCGCTCCCAGTTGCGCTCGTCGAGGGTGCCGGCGGCGTCGACGGGAAGCCCGATGCCGAGCGGCGCCTCGGGGTCGGGCGAGTAGGCTGCGGCGCAGCCCAGGACCATCAGCGGACCGAAGTTGCGGCGGCGGTAGACCTCGTCGCCGAGCAGGCGGTCGCGCAGCGCCACGGGATCACCGTCGTGCTCGCGGAGGGCCCGGGCGAAGCCGCCGAGCTCACGCCCGTAGCAGTGCTCGAAGAGGCTGTCGCCGGCGTGGGAGGCGCAGGCGCCGAAGACGTCCGGCCGGCGCATGCAGAGCACCACCGCGCCGACCCCGCCGCTGCTGTGCCCGGCGACGCCCCGGTGCTCGGGCGCGGCCAGGGTGCGGTAGCGGGCGTCGACGTGGGCGACCACGTCCCCGGCGACGTAGTCCTCGTGGCGGCCGGTGGCGCTCGAGTTCACGAACTGGCTGCCCCCGTACCGGGTCGACCCGTCGACGTAGACGTAGACGCACGGCGGCGGCGGGTCGGTGCGGCCGTGGAGGGCCTCCAGCCGCTCGAAGACGGTCGGCTCGAAGAGATCGCGGTTGCACCACTCCTCGACGCACGAGCCGTATCCGGGGAGAACGTAGATCGCCGGCAGGCGCCGCTCCGGCTCGTCGTCGTAGCCGGGCGGCAGCCAGACCAGGAGGCGGCGCCGCGCCGGGTCGCCGAGCGGGTTCCCGGCCAGCGCGGCGCTGTCGACGGCGTCGTCGACGAGGCGGCCACGATGCGGGGGCGCGCCCAGGGGCTCGGGGGGTAGCGGCGCCGGCGGCCCTGCCATCGGGGCATTGTGCGGCTTGACGGTCCGCTCGGCCCGCGCCTAGGCTCGCCGCCATGCCCGTGCGGCTCGTGTGCGACAGCACCGCCGACCTCTCCGCCGCCGACCGCGACGCCGGCCGGGTGATCGTCGTCCCCCTCAAGGTGATCTTCGGCGAGGAGTCGCTGGTCGACGGCGTCGACATCGACGCCGCGACCTTCTACGAGCGGATGCGCACCAGCACCCGCAACCCCACCACCAGCCAGCCCTCCCCCGCCGAGTTCGAGGCCGCCTTCCGCGAGGCCGCGGCGGACGGCGGCAGCGTGGTCTGCACCACCCTCTCGGCGGAGATGAGCGGCACCCACGGCGCCGCCGTGCAGGGCCGCGCCGCGGTGCCCGACCTCGACGTTCACGTCGTCGACACCCGCACCGTGGCGATCGGCCACAACGCCATCGTCCGCGCCGCCGTCGAGGCCGCGGCCGAGGGGCGGAGCGCCGCCGAGATCGTCGAGCTGATCCAGGGCATCATCGCCCGGCAGCGCAGCATCTTCACCGTCGACACCCTCGAGTACCTCCGCCGTGGCGGCCGCATCGGCGGCGCCCGGGCGCTGCTCGGCTCGGTGCTGAACATCAAGCCGGTGCTCCAGGTCACCGACGGCCGGATCGAGCCCCACGACCGGGTGCGCACCTACCAGCGCGCCCTCGACCGGATCGCCTCCGAGGTGATCGCCGCCACCGGCGAGACCGGCCGCCGCGCCCGGGTCGTGCTCGGCCACGCCGACCGCCTCGCCGACTGCCGTGGCCTCGCCGACCGGGTCCGCGAGCACTGTGAGGGCGAGCCCGAAATCATCGACATCGGACCCATCGTCGGCTGTCACGCCGGCCCGGGCACGATCGGCCTCTCCTTCTACCTCTAGGTTCTCCTGGACGGCGTTCTCCGCCCCTTGTGAGAGAGTCGCTGAGGGACCGGCACGGACCTGGCGGGAGGAGGACGATGGACTTCGACGACACCCCCGACGAGGCCGCCTGGCGCGGCCGGGTGCGCGGCTTCCTGGAGGAGCACTCCGAGGAGGTGGTGCGCGGTCGCGACCGCCACACCGACACCGCCGGCGCGGAGCCGCGGCAGCGGTGGCAGGCCACCCTCTACGACGCGGGATTCGTCGGCGTCACCTGGCCGGTGGAGTACGGCGGCCGGGGGGGCACCCCGATGCAGCAGGTGATCGTCAACCAGGAGCTCTCCCGCGCCGGCAGCGCGCCGCTGGTCAACGGCATCGGCCTCGGCATGTGCGGGCCGACGATCATCGCCCACGGCACCGAGGAGCAGAAGACCCGCTACCTCCGGCCGCTGCTCCGCGGCGACGAGATCTGGTGCCAGCTGTTCAGCGAGCCGGCGGCGGGCAGCGACCTCGCCGGCCTCCAGACCCGCGCGGTGCGGGACGCCGACGGCTGGCGCATCCGCGGCCAGAAGGTGTGGACCAGCGCCGCCCAGTACTCCCGGTTCGGGCTGCTCATCGCCCGCACCGATCCGTCGCTGCCCAAGCACGCCGGCCTCACCATGTTCCTCGTCGGCATGGAGCAGCCGGGGGTGACGGTGCGCCCGCTGCGCCAGATGACCGGCGACGCCCACTTCAACGAGGTCTTCTTCGACGACGCCCGCGTCCCCGCCGAGAACCTCGTCGGCGAGGTCGACGGCGGCTGGCGGGTGGCGATCACCACGCTGATGAACGAGCGCCTCGCCATCGGCGGCGGCGGCGCCGACCTCGGCTTCAGCATCGAGACCCTCAGCCGCGACGCCGCCCGCCGGCTGCCCGCGCTGCCCGCCGACCAGCAGGCGCTAATCCGCGAGCAGCTGGGACGCGCGGTGGTGCTGGCGATGGCGCAGCGGTACACCGGCTACCGGCGGCTCACCGCGCTGAGCCAGGGTCGGCTGCCCGGGCCGGAGGCGGCGGTGGGCAAGCTCTCCCTGGTCACCCTCGGGCAGCTCACCGCCGAGATCGGCATGCGCCTGCTCGGCGACGACGCCGCCTTCGCCGCCGACGCCTCCGGCGACGACCGCTGGCAGTACGCGATGACGATGTTCCCGGGGCTGGCGATCGCCGGCGGCACCAACGAGATCCTCCGCAACATCGTCGGCGAGCGGGTCCTGGGCCTGCCCGGCGAACCGCGCCCGGACAAGGGGGCGCCCGCCGCCGCCGAGGGGGCGCGGGCATGAACTTCGCACTCGACGAGCAGCAGCAGCTCCTCCAGCGCACCGCCCGCGAGTGGTTCGAGGCCCACGGCGGCCCGGCGGCGATGCGCCGCGCCCTCGACGGCGCCACCCTCGACGACCACGCCGCCGACCTCGCGGCGATCGGCTTCCTCGGCGTGCTGGTGGCCGAGGACCACGGCGGCAGCGGGCTCGGGGTGCTCGACCTCGCTGTGATCGCCGAGGAGGCGGGACGCACCCTCTCCAGCGCACCGCTGGTGAGCAGCGCCGGCTGGGCGGCGTCGCTGCTCCGGACCGCCGGCGGCGAGGCGGCCTCGTCCGCGCTGACCGGGGTGGCCTCCGCCGCGGAGCGCCTCGCGGTGGTCGAGGAGCCGGGCGCTCCCGTGATCGGCGCCCTCGGCGCCAGCGCGTTCCTCGCCGTCACCGACTCCGGCCTGACCCTCGCGACCAGGTCCCAGGTGGAGCTCACCGAGCAGCCCCAGCTCGATCCCACCCGCGGTCTGGCCCGGGTACGACTCACCGGCGGCGAGGCCCTGGGGGCGCCGGCCGCCGGCGAGGTGGAGCGCGCCCGCCACGTCGCCGAGGTGGTGCTCGCCGCCGAGGACCTGGGGACCTCGGCCCGGTGCCTGGAGATGGCCGTGGACTACGCCAAGCAGCGGGTCGCCTTCGGCCGGCCGATCGGCAGCTTCCAGGCGATCAAGCACATGTGCGTGGACATGTTCGCCCAGGTCGAGCAGCTGCGCTCGCTGGTCTGGTACGCGGCCTGGTCCGCCGACCACGACCCCGCCCAGCTGCCGCTGGCGGCGAGCGCCGCCAAGGCCTACGCGGCGGGCGCGTTCGAGCTCTGCGCCTCGACCTGCATCCAGGTCCACGGCGGCATCGGCTTCACCTGGGAGCACGACGCGCACCTCCTCTGGCGCCGCGCCAAGGTCGACCGAGTGCTGCTCGGCGACGCCGCCCGGCACCACGCCCGGGTGGCCGAGCTCGCCCTCGCCCGGGCCTCCGCCTGAGTCGGCGCCACCCTGGCACCATGGGGGCATGACTTCCCGCCGCGACCTCTGGTGCCCGGCGCAGTGTGTCGAGGGCCGCTTCGAGGTGCTCAACGCACCCGTGATCGTGGGCCGTGACGGCCGCTACCTGACCCACGACGACCGCCGCGCCACCTATCGCTGCACGGTGTGCGGTGGCGTCGCCATCGACCTCGCCGCGGCGGCGCGCCAGATGCGCGACGAGGACGAGCCGGCGATGGTGACGCTCACCTGCCCGGGCTGCGCCGCGGTCATGCTGCCTCCGGAGGACGACCCCATGGCCACCATGGTCGAGTGCCCGGAGTGCGGCCAGCAGTTCAGCCCGGAGGAGGGAACCCTCCGGCTCCACGGCGGCGGGCTCGGCGACCACTCGGCGTCGAACTGAAGGTGCCCAAACCCCTGCTGGTGGTCGGCGACGTCCAGGGCGACGCCGAGCGGCTGGCGGAGGCGCTGTCGGGCTACCCCGAGGACGAGGTCGACACCGTCTTCCTCGGCGACTTCTTCCAGGGCGGCCCGCCGGGGGCCGGGGGCGGCGCCGCCGCGGCGCGCATCGCCCGATGGCGTCGCAACAGCCTCAGCATCCTCGGCAACCACGACCTGCTGCTGCTCAGCGTGCTCGAGGAGGTGCGCCACGGCCGCACCCCGGAGGCGGTGCTCAACGGCGACCGCCGCTCGCTCGCCGAGGTGTGGCTGTGGCGCCGGGGCGACTGGGCCGACCTGCGCGCCGTCGCCGACGATCCCGGGCTCGAGGCCTGGCTGCGCGGCCTGCCGCTGATGCTCCGGCTCGACGACGGCACCCTGGTGCAGCACTGCGACGACGACGCCTACGCGCGCCTCGGCGACGACGTCGACACCGTGAACGCCCGCGCCCGCGAGGCGCTCACCGAGGCGGGCGGGGCGTGGACGGTGTTCTGGTACACCGTCGGCCGGCGCGCCTTCGACGACGACGCCGGGCGGCTCGAGCGGCACCTCGCCCGCTTCGGCGCCCGGCGGATGGTGCACGGGCACACGCCCCATCGCGGCGACCGGCCCTCGGCGCGCCAGGGCGGCCGGATCTGGGGGTTCGACGGCTGTTTCAGCCGCTTCTGGAACCGGGACGGCAGCGGCGCCGGCCCGGTCGGCGCGACGGTGGCGCTGCTGCCGGCCATCGACGCCTCGCCGGCGCCGGAGCGGTCCTCGGCGCGCGATCCGCGAGAATCCCCTGCGTGACTCCCACCCCCGCTCCCGACCCCACCACCGACGGCGCCCTGCTCGCCGGGATCGACGCCGTGTTCGACCACGCCGCGCACGCCGCGCACCGCATTCGCGACCTGCTGCCGCTCTACGGCGACCTGCTCGGCGGCCGCTTCCGCAGCGGCGGCGACAACGAGCGCACCGGCTACCGGGTGGTGCAGCTCGGCTTTCGCGACGGCACCAAGGTGGAGCTGATGGAGCCGCTCGCCGGCTCGACCTTCTTCGACCGCTTCTTCGCCGGCCGGCCGGCCGGGGGCCTTCATCACCTGACCTTCAAGGTGACCGACATCCGCGCGGCGCTGCGCCGTGTGGAGGAGCTGGGCCTCACCGCGACCGGGGTCAACTTCGAGAACCCCGGCTGGCAGGAGCTCTTCGTGCATCCGCGGCTGGCCCACGGGGCGCTGATCCAGCTCGCCCAGCCCGGCCCCAACCCCTGGGGGACCGCCGGCCTCGGCCTCGGGGACGTCCTCGCCGGGCGTGGTCCCGGCGGCGACGGCCGGCCCAGCCCCTGAGCGGCCGGGACCAGGGATGCGGCGGCTGCTGACGAACAGCTTCGGCTTCGAGTCGAACTGCTGGGTGTGCGAGCCCACCAACCCGGTGGGGCTGCGCGTCCCCTTCCACCACGACGACGAGGCGCACACGGTGACGGCCACGCTCCGCCTCGACGCCAACCACTCGGGGGCGCCCAACCTGGTGCACGGCGGGCTGCTCGCCGCCCTCTGCGACGACGCCATGGCCTGGGCGTCGATCGCCGAGGCGCACCGCTTCGCGCTCACCGCCGAGGCCCGGCTGACCTACCTCGTCCCGGTGCCGGTCGACCAGGAGATCACGGTGACGGCGCGGCTGATCGGCCGCCACGGGCGCCAGGTCTGGCTGATGGCCGAGGTGCGCAGCGGCGGCACCGTCTGCGTCCGCGCCGAGTCCCGTGCCACCGTGATGGGCGGCGAGCTGGCCCTCGACGCCGGGGTCATCACCACCGCCGACGGCACCGTCCCCGGAGGCGACGTCGGAACAGAGTGAACTGAGCGAACGTACTTTTCGCATCATATGCGTGCAACAGTGTTATTGCACCATTCGCGCTGAAACTCGATTGGGCCGAACGCCAACAAATGTCCTGAACGCGTCGAACTTCATGCGCTAACGTTGTTGACTGCGACCGCACCTGGTGTATGTTTGGACTACTTTCATCAGCTTGTGGCGGGCTCAGGAAGGGATGCCAAACATGCGTCTGCGTTCGTCTAAGCTCGTCCTCGCCCTGGTCGCCTGCACGGCCACGGGGACCATGGCAGTGACCACCACCACGGCGTTCGCCTCGAGCCACCACGGCGGCTCGACCAAGACGACCGTCAAGGGCAACGGCAACTGCACCGTGGTCAACAGCAGTCATGTCACCTGCAACGTGTCCAAGCACAACGGGCACGGTGGCAACGGGCATGGTGGCCACGGCGGTCGCAACGATCCCGGTCTCGGACACGGCCTCGAGGACGTGGTCGCCGGCGTCGGCGACATCCTCGGCGGTCTGCTCGGCGGCCTCTAGCACCGTCTGACATACGC